>JACCEE011866142.1_pt1 | contig 27249 bp, 25 predicted proteins | sample 7449931 | NCBI WGS metagenome assembly JACCEE01 (sample SAMN15323457, study PRJNA562643) | freshwater metagenome | isolation source: river surface water | place: USA:Blue River Watershed | collected 2017-08-19 | reverse complement strand
TTCCCTCTGTCATTTGGAGGTAAGTCTCGTAAGCAGCCACTAGGAGCCAGCCTCGATTTAGAACTTCGGAAATTCCTGACTCTATCCGGTGGTAGCACGAGGCAAAAAGACTGTAGTGCAAAACCTCTTCCGCATTGACCCTGTCTTTCGGGATGGTGAAGGTTTTAGGTTCTGAGTTTGGGATACGCCCTTGTGCGGCGGTTTTCTGAATCAGATCCTTGTGGCGCTGACTAATTGTTCGTGATGAAGCGCCCGTGTATTTTGCAATGATCTTGAGCTTGACCCCAAACAAGACCATCGAATTAATCAGTCTCTCGTAATGCGCAGTCCACCGAGGATCTTCGCATGCGGCGGAGGCCGGCAGGTAGGGGGTTATGTTCTGTCGCATGATTATGCCGCCAGGAGAGCGCCAGCATAAACAACGGCTTGTTTGCTGTTCATGCGCTCGGCAATTTGACTCGGCAGATCACAAGAAACAATGGCGCCATCCCAGTTTTTCGACAGGGTGTTTATCTGGGATTCAGACAACCCAGCAAGGTACAAAGCTGTGTCGTAGCTAATGTCCAGAGAAACGAGGGGCCAAAATTCACCATAGCGCACGGCTTGGCAAATCAGTCTGGCGTAACTCAGATAGCGGCGATTAAGAGCAAAGTCTTCGAGATTTTCGATGTTGCTTGCGGACGTCGAAAGCGCTTTCTCAAGATCTTCCTTGCCAGCCTTCATTTTGCCGAGTGAGGTGCCAATCAGACCAAGATGCTTAACAACCGCCTCTGAAAGATTGAAGCGTTTGGCTACCTGTTGGTTCAGTTCAAGCAGATCGTTCATTTCAAAACTCCGTCTTTGTGCGTCATGCAACACATCTTAGGTGACGAAGTATAGCGTTTTTTATTTTTCGTGCAACAGTTTGTAACTTACTTTCTATAACTCTGAATCCGTTGATTGTATTGGGTTATTTTTTTGGTCATAGTACACATGTACTACTCTATTACCAAAGTATCATGTCTTTGTTCACATTAATATGTCATTTGTGCCAAGATCAACAAACTCGATTCTTATAGACGAGTTTGACCACCTTCCGGCGACGAAAGGCACATGTCTTTTGGCTGAGGAAACGTTAAGAGATGAAGCGGGCCGGCAAAGAACTAGGCTTTGTCACTGTCACTAAGCGCGGCATTGGAGAATCGGCATTGGGTGGAGTTATCACAAATATTTGTCCGCCCTGGGTTGCGTAGTGCTTACCAGGGTTCCGGTGCTGAACATCAAAAACCGGATGTCGATCGACGAAATATATCTCCCTCGCCGTCTCTGCTTGCTTGATCAGTTCCCGCCATGCGCGTGTAGGTTTTCGAGCAAATCGCTGTACGTACATTTCGACGGCATGGGCCGTGAGCTCCACCTCACCTACGCCTTGTACGCTAATGGAAGTCCGGATCGGTGTCGCGTTGATGGCGTTGACCTCTTTCTCGCATCCCGCAGTGGCCCAGGTTCTGTCTTCGTCAAGGCTGACTTCACAGCCATAAAACCTCGTGTGCAAGAAGTTTACATAGGGTACGAGATGTACAGATAGCGAAGTCTTTTGGACCAGATCCAGCGTGTCCTGAGAAGAAAGGTAAAGCTGCAAGCCAGCGCCGGTTTTGTCGTGGCCACAAACATTTGCTTCCTCAAGTAGCCACTTGATCGCTGATAGTTCAGCGGCAATGTATCTACCCGACAAGTAGGGCGGGGTTACTACTTTTACGGTGCCCTTGCGCTCCAGGCCAGCCATCCAGAACACATTGAAAACGTTGGGGTCGTCCTGGCTAAGTTGGGTTGCAGTCCTCAGAATATTCACTTCGCGGTTTTTCAAAAAAGACAGATGCCCAATTTTGACAAAAAAAAACCCCGACAGTGCGGGGTTCAAAAATCGAATTATCGATCCTGTTCAAGATAAGCCTGTTTGATGAGGCCTACCATGGCAGACGGCAATTCGCTTACAGAAGTGATTGAAGCGGAATATCGTGTCCCAAAAACTTCGCTGGGATCGGTACCAATGCCTAGCGCGCAGACATAGATACCCGACTTCCTGGCTACATCGATAACTTGCTGAGTTGCCAGCAAATCGTCAGGTTCGCCATCAGTTTGCACCACAATGATTTTCAATGCTTTGGGGCGTCGAATAATCTCACTGCTTGCAAACAGTATTGCTTCAGCCATCGGCGTACAACCTGCGGTACCGATAGATTCGGCCTTTGCAGACAGCACGTTCAGGCTTTCATTCCAACCTTTGATTACAGCCACGCCAGAATCTTCGTTGTGCATCCAAGGAAACACGGACACATGAGTATCAATGCCCGGCACCTGGAAGGCACTCACTGAAGCTACAGTAGCCTTCATCGCCTCACGGATTCGTCGATTCATGGAAGTGGATCGATCAACAACAATTGCGATATCAGCACTGGTGTCGATGCCATCGTCTTGGGTTAGAAAAATACTGCCACCAAAACGCCCCGACCAAATTCGGCTGGGGTCAATCTGCATACCTGAACGCGCATGTGTTTCGTCGCCGTCTGTTAGGGACGACAACCATTGCAGCGTTTTAGTCCGCGTCGCATTGCTTGCTGCACGAATGGCATCAAGGTCATACGGGCGGGGCTTGATATCTGCTCGGTACAGGTTTGGCACTCGGATCACTGGACCCTGATGCTTTACCAGACTTTGCTGCGCAGAGTTGTTTAGGCTGTTTTGCAAGAGCGAACCGATATCTTCAATGATGCTTGAGTCGGTCATGCCCAGCAAATCGTCCAATGCCTTAACACCGGCATTCTGACCATCTGGTGAAGGAGACTGATCTGAGTCGCCCGAGTTACCCGGGGCATCCTGACCATCATCGCCACTCTGAGAACCTGAAGCATCTTGGTCCCCATCATCAGCCTGGTCGCTATCTTGACCATCCCCACCATCTTGATCATCAGCGGCATCATCCGCGTCTTGCTGTTGCTGCTGTTGCTGCTGTTGCTGCTGTTGCGGCTGTTGCTGCTGTTGCTGCTCCTCTTTGTCTTTTTCGTCCTTGATCATTTCAATGATGTCGTCCGCGAGGGCAAATACATCATCTTCCGAATCGCAATTGACTACTTCGAACATCAAAGCATCCAGTCTCGTCCTTAACCCGATTGGGAATCGACGAACCATTTCAGCTTCAGCGCCCGGAAGTACCGCATCAACTGCTACATGCTCAAGTACATGACGCCGTAAGGAGTACAGCATGTAAAACTGGAACAGCTCTGCCTCGGTCGTTTCATCGTTAATGAGAGGAAAGCCGGAGCCCTTCTCCAATCCACGCTTGACCATAATTTCAACCAACCGGCTTAGATAACGCCGCGCGGAAGGCTGTGTTTGTTGCGAGATATGCTCAATCCTGATGTCCTCAAGAACGTTGGTTACTGCCCGTTTCAGAGGCGTTTCAGGTTGCAGCTCGAAGTTGCTTTCAAGGATGTGGCCAACCTCGTGAAACAGGTAGCCAACAGATTCGACCAAATCTTCCTCGGTCATCTCCAACTCGCTCGCACGTAATGGCAGATAAATCTTTTTGCCAGTTGTGCATGCACGTTCTCCTCGATGGATCTCAATGCCTGTACGTTCAGCAATGAAACCGGCAATGGAGGGCAGAGCCCTCTCGAGTGTTTGAACTCTCATTGCCTTCTCCCTTAAAACAGCAGGGAACCCGGTTTGATAACCGAGCGCGACTTCAAGACACCAGAAGCAACAGCAACCGGAACTGCGGGCTGCACCACTGGACGCTCCTTCAACACGACGACTGGCGGTTTCTCAGCCGGTACAACTGGCTTGACCTCAATCACCGGTATAGCAGCGCTCTGCGGGATTACTTCTTGAGCTTTTTCGCTGACCACTACGGACGCTACAGATACAACTTCCGCAACAGTCGTCGCCTCTGCCTGCACGATGCTCTCAGGGGTTGGCGACACTTCCTCAACTACCGTTTCTGGCACTGCGACAACCTTGGCAGTCAGTACCGGTGGGAACAGTACATCGCATGCACTAGCTCCGTTCTGTACCTTGCCAGCAGCATTCACGAACAGATCAACATCGGCCATCGTCTCCACCAGCTTTTCGAGCGTGACGAAGGGTTGGCCAATGATGTACCCCTCTTGTGGAAGAGTGGACATGATCGTTTGAGTGAACAGCACTGCTGAATTAACACTGTCGTCCAGGAACGCGAGTTTCTGCATCTTCTGGATAGCGGCCTTAATCGGGCGAAGGGTCTTCTGACCGACACGTTGTTTTTCAAACGCTTCGTTCTTCAACAACTTCACCATTTCAAGCGAGATTTCGGAATACAGCTGGCGGCCAAGACCACGAACCATACCTTCGATCCCCTCCTCCACAGTTTGACCAGGCCGAACGAACGGCGCGATCTTGAAAACATCCGTGGAAAAGCGGCACTTCGACAGAGCAACTGCCTTATCGACTTTCAGCGACCGGATGATCGCTTCGGCTTCAGGGTTAGCTGCTACATGCGCCTCAAATACCAACTCATAGCTGGCGTCGAGATCCGCTGTCTTCTGGATGAACTCCTGCTGTGCATCGGCCATTTCCTTCTCGATCTCTGGGAGATCGGTCGTGAGAACGGCAAATACGTTTTGGGAGCCCAGCGCCCGAACACCGCGTGCTTGCAGATTGCGGAACACTGAACGGCGGACGGTTTGAAGTTCTTTCGTACCATCGCCCGGGAAGACCTTGATGCTGCCTTCCGTAATTGCAGCCGATGCCGGCAGGGAACCGCCAAGCGCTTTGATGTGATCTCGCGTTGCACGACGGTAACCAGAAAAAGTTGCAATGTTGACGCTGATGAGCGTCAGTTTGTCTGTTAGTACATCTTTCATGGAATTGCTCCTCGATGTACGGAACGGACTACTCCCCAGAGGGGAATAATCATTCCCGCACTGGGTTGGGGGATCGAAATCCCCAGTGGACTGGCACAATTTATGTGCCGACTAAGCGCCTATGAGCCAAGGCGAGAGGCTATCTTTCCTCACGGAAAAAACCATTTGTCCGATGTTCTCTAGAACACCAGAAGGCATTGGACAAACTGCTGGAGTGAAGACATTGAAGGAGCAACTGCTGTTGCTCATTGCATCCAGAGGACGCAAGCATTGCCACAAGGGCGTTTCGCCGGCTGTAACGGGCCTTCCCGACTTGAACAGTAGCGAAATATTACGCTGTTCTTTTTGTGCGATCAACAGATGGTTTTCGTAGACCCCTGACTTCCAAGGTTCTATGAAAACCTCCCGTGGGGGAGGAAAGTGCTACAGAAGCAGAGATAGCACCTGGTGCCGCCGAGGTAGGTCGGCCATTGTTCTGAATGAAGAAGCGACAATGGCCCCAACCTCTTCATCTGATAACAAGGAAGCTTGGTGATTTTGCTTGATCTCGCGGTTCAGATACTGCCCCTTGGAAGGAGACTGCATGAACGCATCGTGCGTGTCCTGAGTTACACCGGAATATGAATAAGTCTTTCCGTTGTTAAAGGCCACGAGAAGCAGACCCTTTCTTGCGCTATACCAAACCCCTTCAATATTGCTTGACTGTACTGGCGTCAGTTTCGGGTGCATTGCATCCTCCTTTACCGTGCCAATAGCCAGGCATTGGTATTGGATTTCATCGTTACTCTCCATCCATTAGGTTCGTTGAATCCCGGAGGACTCTACGAACAGGTCAGTTGGCCTTTTGAGCCAAGGAATACCAAACGTATTCAACGTTTGACTAAGCGCTGATTTCCGACAGCGATGCGGTTAGCTCCTACACAGGAGAAACTCTTACTCAGGTCCGACCTTTTGAATGAAGACTCGGATGAAACCTCATTAAAAAGGGGAAGCGCGAAGGTTTCCCTTGCGCGCTTTCCTAATTGCTACCCGATTTTAGACACTTGGAAGAGTTGCATAGGCGCCATACCTTTGCCCATGGTCTTCTTCCCTACTTTGACAATCTCAACCTTGTCCCCTTCACCAGCATCGGCTTCTTTCAAAGCAGTACGAAGATGAGAACCGGTCAATTCCAGCTTATCGCCGTTATCGGTCAAGTAGGTAATACCAAACGCCTCAATGGTGCGTTCGCCACGTTCACGCGGCGAAAACCCCATCGCGGTGATGACACCACGATACACATCCGGGAATGCGGTAGTTGGCTTCTTCGGCTCTTCGGCTTGGATGACTTGCTCCTCACCTTTAACTTCAGAAACCACCACTGATTCTTCGGCATCGACAGTACGTTGCACCTGTTTGCGCTTACGGCCAGCGGTTTTGAGGTCGTAGAGCTTATTCATCGCGTCTGCCACGAATCGCTCGATAACCTCTTCTGTCGCTTGAGCAGCCTTGATCACACCCAGGTCGTACAAAGAGTCTTGTACTTTTTTGCGTTTAGCGCCGGACCAAACCAAAAGCTGGCCAGTCACAACACCTCTACGCTCACGCCTACGAATCAACACCGTGGAACGCCCTTCATCGAGATGCTTAACGATCAAGGGCTCAACATGAAACTCTGGTTCGGTCGATTGCTCGACAACGGGGACCAGGTCGCATGCCAGTTCTTCCGGCGATGCTTCTTCAACGGACTCTGTCTTCTGCGGGGCGTTGAATAGCAATGCGTTATACAAATACGCACCTAGCGCATAAATCAAAGCGCCACCCAGAATTACAACTACGATACCAGCTAACATGATATTTCCTCACTAAAACAGACGGTTAAGCACGGCAGCGTTGCGGGAGTAGAACTCCTGACTTGCCACCATAGAGAGAGATTGCGCAACCGGCAGGATGCGCAACCAGTCGTGCTCATACAGCGAGAATGACTGTTTAGGTTTCATCGGCACCTCCTCTTGCGAGTCGGTAACGACGGAAATATCCCCAACAGCCTTTCTCAAGGCCGTTAGGCACAAGATTAAGACCCCAGCATTTGGTGACTGTCGCACTGTTCCGCGACCAGCACCGCCGGTGACTTTCAAACTGTGAATCTCGCCGTCCGGGAAGGACAGGTTGATCACTTCTTCACTTATTAAAGCCAGGCCAATCTGATGATTCTCGATCGGCTTGAGCGCTTCCATCGCCAGATTCAGCCAGTTGCCCTTTGTTGTAGCAACTGACCAATAGGCAACACCACGAAACTTAGACATGGTGTCACCCCCGGTTAGGTAGTTAGCGTTTCTTTGATTCCAAAGACAGTCTCGACTGCCATGTGCAGGGCAATCTGGGTCGAACGCGTTGCGAGATTGGACAAGCATTTCCGTAAAGCTAGATGAAGCGCGGATTTGCCATACCGTTCAGGCGCTGCAGAATGACCAACTGAGTGAAACGCCCACTTGCGCAGCGTACGAGTGCTCATCGTTCGTTCAAGCGCTACATCCGATGTGTTGCCACCGTCTTTCGACGAATCACGAATGTGCGTTGCGACTTTGATCAAACCATCGATGAACTCAGCGCGAGATACAGCCGAACCCGTTTTCAGACCCAAATCAGTGCTGACCTTAATGCCTTCCTGGTCAAACCAGTAAGCAAGCAGATCATCATCGAACGGGGCCAAAACACCTTCCAGAATCTTGCGTTCAGTGCTGTCGGTTGGGTACTTAACTTCGACAGGAAACAAACGCTCGAGTACAGAGGTATCGTGGGATGAGGCAGTTCCATAATTTCCGGAATCGTCCTCGACCATGTTGGTATTCGCGGTTACAACTACGCGAAAGCCTTCACGGGGAGTGATACGAGCACCACTACGGCCGGGGATCGGAAACGAGCGACCTTCGAATACATCGTTGAAGATAATCGCGCGCTCCGGAGCTATCCGGTCATACTCGTTAATGATCACTGGCAGGCCATACATCGCCGCCAATGTCACATCACCATCGACCCACGGGGTCGTGCCATTTTCTCCGCCAACGAATTGCCCAAATGCCTCATGGGGTTCGAATTTGCGGTGGCCTTTGACACTGAACAACGGGATGCCCAAACAAGCGCACCATTGTTCGTAGGCTGATGTTTTGCCAGTCCCGGTAGGACCGAACAACATCAATACATCACCCAACCCAGCTTCAGTCCAGTAACGGATGTCACTGAGAACATCCTTGCGATAGACATAGCCAGGATCGCGCGGCGGGATTGCAGCGCGAAGCTTTGCTGCAAGTTCAGCCTTGGCCGGGTCGGCAAAGGTTGAGGGCTCAGGAATAGCAAAACCCTGAGCAAGCAGATCCGGACTCACTTCGTTGGGATCAAGATTGAAGGCATCCACAAGACGATAGTGGACAGGAACGAGAACTTCAGACAAATCAAACATGGCAAAACCTTCCTCAAAAAATAAAGGGGCTCACCAGCCCGCGAGGGGTTGTGTGCCCCAGCGGGAACCGTTATTCGAAGGAGCAAACCTTCTCAACGGCTTCAATGATGTCTTTGGAAATATTCCGGCGGACACCTTCTCTGACAGCATCAGCATCCATGCGGGACGCCATGCAGCAGTTATGGAAACTGAACGGGTCGTCCCGTTCATGAACACTAAGGCGATGTGACCTGCCAATGCGTTTGTCGTACGAGTAGTAGTGCCAATATGCCGGCCTAAAGATCCAGCGCAGCACACTCCACTTTTCCCCTTCGTTGTTCGACAACGCAAGCTCTTCCATGGAACGCCAAAAGAGTCTGACCTGTAAAAAGATCAAACCTTCATGCGACCAGGCGAGGCCTTTGTCATCAATTACTTCAGGGGTACCCCAGGCTTCATACGGGATTGCAATTGCGTCGTCGTGACTTTCGTCGGTGACTTCAGCAATTTCCGATTCAGCCTCCTCCGTTAGACGGACGCCAGCAATATCCGAACGATACTCCTCCGGAATCGCAGCTTTTGCCTTGAAGAGGGGCGCCTTCAGTTGATCAAGGAGCTCAACGAAAAGCACGAGGTTGATCGAATTCGCGAGACGATCGTGAAGCTTTTTTTCGCGATGACGAACAATACGCTCGGAAGTGTCGATGTGGATCGGCATTCCGAAGAGGTCGGTTGTTTCTTGCTTAGTGGCGAACATGATTGTTCACCTCCGCAACAACCTCCCAGCCCCTTGACTTCAACTTCTCGGTTACCAAAGCCAGCCGCTGATTCCAGGGCCGAAACTTTTGCACTCGAGGCGTTAACTCCAAGACGCCACAAACCCCGCCCAGATATTCATGGACAACGAGACTGACTGCTCCTCGTTTGAAGGTACGTATGACGATGGGACTGGTATTGCCGTGCTTCTTTTGCCAAACCAACCAAGCATTCATTGCCGAAGCAAGACGACTCGGTGCGGCACCAGCAAAGGAGACTTTGCTCATGACATCCTCCGTTTGCGGGACGTCATAAGCCCCTAAGGGATTACGAGTCCCTATAGGGTTGCATTGCCGACTCAATGAAGAGTCAGAAGAAAACAGGCTTTACGCTGCCTGGAAACGTTGCTCGGACACCCGAGAAACCTGCAACCTCGGCGCACGGAGGAGCGCCAGAGTAAAAAACTGTTCAGCCAATGGCTGATAATGGCACGATTTTCAGTCGAAGTTAATTCACATGTCAAGTCCCGAATAATCACCGGCCATAGCAAACACCGTATTTGTCAGCCCCACTTTTTTTCAGGGACGACAGTACGTTCGATATCTTGGCCAGCACGTTGGCGCCACCCTTTTCAATCGCAGGCCGGCGATACAGAGTGAGGCCGCCACTTTCAACAGCCTGGATGAATGACCGATTCAGAACCTGAGTCGGCGACGAACTTGGATTGCCAGAATCTCCAACGATGATGCGACCAGCTGCGGTGACTTCGAAGGTCTTTGTCCCACCGGCTCTGGACACGTAAATCAGTCCTGCGCGGCTAGATGCCCAGGAAAGGCATGCAGTAACCTCAGCCGCTTTTTCCTGTCGTTTGGCTTCTGCAACAGCCTTCTTACGCTCCCTCAAAAGCGCGGAAGCCGCATCAATAGAGGAATTGATGAGTTTTTCAATATAACGATAACAAGCATTAATAGAGTTTAGTTGAGCGATAGTATTTCTTCTCAGTTCTACTAACAGCTCCAAATCTTTACGCCCGTTGATTTTGGTGTTGAGGGTCATGAGCTTGATGACGCCGGTGGGCTGCATTTTCTTTTCCTTGCACAACCAAGCAAGTCCAACGGGCAACCTGAATTTGCGTCCTGACCAGACGATCTCTTCGATCCCGGAGCCCGTTGACTGGTTACACACTGAAGTACTTTCGGTACACCTACCGTTAACCTCTATATAGGGGCCGTCTATCAAACCGTCTATCACCTGGTCGGAAATAGTGTCCCCTGAAGTGTTTTTGGAGCATTGGCTCGACGCAGGTTTTTCAATGGCATCAGGATTGGCTGAATCCTGGTTTTGGCCTTTTTCCTGAGAGGCCTGTTTGAAGACTTGAACGTAAGTGGATTTAATTAGATGCAAGAAGGAGCTAGAAAGGCTTATCAATGATAAGTCCATCTTTCCATCGCCATGGCGATCTTGAGCACTTCGACAGATCAACCCTTGTTCCCGCAATTTGTTCAACGCACGGTAGACGGTGGCCTCGCCTACCCTGGCCAACTTGGCCAACGTTGCCTTCTTCGCGAAGATCGACTGGCCCGGGTTATCTTGGTTGAAGCCACAAGAGATCAAGGCTTGAAGAACTGAAATGCAGCTCGCTGGCAAACCTGCTTTTATGCCTTCCTCGGCGGCGAGTCTGATCGCGCTTCGAACCAGTGGTGGTCGGTTCTTGTATTGCAACGGGAAAAGGAGAGGACAACGCTGGCGCCTTGGCGCAGCTCTGTGCTCACTAACCGGTTCTAAACCTCTATTTACCTTATTACTTGTTGATAAATTCGGCATGACTTCACCCCTCGGCCTTTGGCGGCCGATAAAAAAATTGACGTTTCGTGGGGGAGGCAATAGGATTCAGACCGTGTACAGAGTCTTAGGAATTGCTAGTTCCAACTGCGTCCTAATGCACTCCTAAATGTCCTGGGGTTGTGGCGACCTCAGGACATTTTTTTGTGCCTTGCTTTCGGTTACTAAGTCATTTCCGACCTCCAAAAGCACTAAGGCCTGGGATTAACCCAGGCCTTAGTGAGAGTGAATTTAGTTTTATCGTCATAGCCGGTGAGGCTCTAACGTCGCCAAAAGGATTGGCGTATAGATGAACCTGCAGAACCTCAACAACTGATCGGCAGCGCTGCCTGCCTTTAAAATCAGTGACTTATGATTTTTAGTGGCCGCCATGGGCGCCGCAGCAAACCATCGCGTTGTTTTCGGATCGGCAGCGCTGCCTGCCTTTAGAATCAAAGACTTAACTTTCATTGCCAGCCTTTGATTGCTCAACTTCAGCAATAATCGAGGAGAACATCAACTCGATCTTTTCACGGACCTGAACTGCGAGTTCATGATCAAGCGTAGCGTCGAGTTCGATACGCTGCTTGCCATTTCCCATATCCAGTATGTTCAGATGGCCAAGTTTTTGATTCGAGGTCTTGTATTCTTGAAGCACCAGGCGCCGTGATCGAGAGCGCGTTGATCCAACGTTACGCGTCTTCTGACGCTTAACCATGGTGATGCTTCGCTCGAGCTCACGGAAAGACCAGTTTTCAGTAAAAGCATTCTTGAGGAGGTCCCTGAGACCTTCTTCGTCAACGACATCGATCGCGGTATTCAGGACTTCGCAGAATGCTGCAGAAAACTTGGCTGGATTACGGGCCCCCAATTCCAGTACGGAAGGGGGCAGCTTGAAAAAGCTAAGAAGCCGATTCACGTCACGGGCGGATTTTGCGCCAATCGCGGATGCAATCATCGCCGTCGTAAAGTTCATGTCGAGCAGATTCTTTACGGTGTAGGCACGGTCCAAATCTGACTCGACAGCCGTGTTGTTGTGAATCGTGCTGATCCTGACAATACCCAAGGCGTCATTTGGATCAATCGCTTCATCAATCTGAGCTTCCAGCGTCGTCCAGCCAAGGCGGCGACATGCTTCAAGACGAGTACCGCCACTGATAACGAGGAGGAATCCTTCGTTCTGCGCACTTCCTGGGTAAACAGTGATCGGCTCAATCTGTCCATTGTCAGATAGGCTTAGTTTTACTTCCTCAATACGCTCCTCAGTCCGGACATGGCGAGACTGATGGGGTGACAGACGAAGCTGGGAAACTGGCACCACCAGATTTCCGCGTTTAGAGCGGGGCAGGCTGTTAAACCAAGGGCCGCTGACAACAGCATCAACTGGTTCAGGCAAATCCGAAATTGGAGCCGGGGCAATGATGCCGGAGGAGATCAGCCCGGAGAGTTTAGGCGGGGTACGCCTTCTTTGGTCTGACATTAAGTACTTTTCTCCACGATCATTTTCTCTGGAGGAATGCCAGGGAGCGTGATACCGAAGGACTTAATCAGGGATTTGGTCAGCCCGAAGATCGCTTTGGCGCCAACACTATTCGAATCCTGCAGAACTAGTGGGCCAGTCGCTCTATTAGCGGGGTCCATCTGGCGAGAGAAGCCGCTGTACTGAGGAATCATGTTCTCGTTCAGCTTCGTGGAGTACTGGGTGAGTAGAACGCCCATACATTCCTTGATGTGCTTCAGCTGGCTATGGAATTTGTTGATAACAATCTCTATGCCGATACCAGCATGAGTGAATTCGTTGATCTCGTTGATATTGGATTCCAGAGAATCAAGGGCGCGGAGACACGTTCCCTCTGGCTCAACGATGGCAAGGATTTTCCCGGAGATTTTGGCGGCGTAGGTAAACGCCAGTCCGATAGGAGTCGTGCCTGGTGCGGAGTCCACGATGATTACATCGTAATTCTGCGACAGCCAACGTGAATTTCGGGAAAGGAAGGACATCGCGCGTTCGTGACTAGCCATCAACGAAACCATCTGCGCATCGGTTGCAGACATTGTGATGTCGGCGGGTATCAGATCAAGAAAGCCGCCAGAAAAAATGGGGATGATCGATTTTGGGAGCTCATGGTCTGCACCGATCGGCTTCTTCGTCAGGAAGGTCCCTATATGAACGATGTCCGTCTGGAAGTTGCTGTCCACGCCAAGCATGTTGGTAGCGGAGGCCTGCGGGTCAGCATCGATGAACAGAACTTTGAGGCCAGCCATGGCCATCGATACCGCGATATTTACACTGCAGGACGTTTTCCCGACTCCGCCCTTCGTCATGCGGGTGACGATCAACTTGGGAATCTGGTGGTTATTTACTTCAAATAACGAGTGAAGCCTTTGATGCTGCTCTTCCTCATCAACCCCGGCAAAACGATAGTGTGCTGTCCGAAGATCCTGGGGAGTGTATTTTAGGTGATATTCGTTCTCGGTTTTTTCTCGACCAACTAAATCCCACAGCTTCTTAGCCGGCAAGCCAAGGCCGCTGAGGTTTGTTGCAACCGACGCTTTGAACGAAACATCTCTCATGACTTAAGGCTTTGGATGAACTTTTAGATGCATATATCGTAAGCGACCATCGACATAGAGGCAAGACATTTTTTGCCGTAATCGCGAAAAATCTTTTAATCATGTGTTCCCGATTAATGATTTCATCTCACACGATTGGCGCATCTTTTGCACCAGAGAAAACGATATATATGAAGGCGATATTGTCGTAGGTTAGCTTGTTAGGGTCTTTACGAAATCTTGCGGTTTACGTGGGCTTTATGTCGAATCTGGGCTTTGTGGCACAGGATCGAGCTAGAAAAGGGGCAACTACCCCCTCAAGCAAACCTAGAACAAAGTTAGTCCTGGGATTCCGGATTGGAGAAAGATTTTTGTCCGCCCAAAGCATTAAGAGCAGACTGAGGGATGATGGGCATCGGCCCCGACCAACTCGGCTCGACACTCGGTTCTTCCAAAGCCTCGACCGGTTGTTGTTTCACATCTGGGGCGCTATCAGTCTTGCTACCAGAGCGACCGAGCAGGGTATTCGCGATCTCGACTAAACCCTCTGCATTGACTAACTCGATCCCCTTAATGAGAGCCCAGTCTCTTGCATTTTGAGCAAAGCCTCCCAAGGTGATTGCCATGCATTTTGTTGCTCCAAGGTGGTAGGCCGCTTTGTGCAGCGACTCTATGGATCGAATGTGAGTCACGGGTTCGTTCCAGTGATTCATCTGCAGAAGGACAACTTCCTTTTTACGCTCGAGGATCAGATCCGCATCATCCATACGATGGATATCGTCGATAGCCGACCGGATGTTGTATCCGCTCAAGCGAAAAAGTGACTCCAGAAAATACTCAAATTCCCCTTGATTCATTTCGAACAAACGAGCCAGGTCGGCGTTTTTCTCCAGGTACTTCAACATCTTTGATTCGTTGAGAAGGCCGGCGCCGCCGAAGAAGACAAATATCAGTGAGAAGAACACGCAACCCAGAGCCAGGAATTTTGAGTCACCCGTCAGGTAGGCATAGGCAGCGATAGCAACCAGCGCGAAAGCAATGGCAACATGGATTACGGGGGGTAGGCGATAAAGCTTCAACAGCAGGAGGTCCACACCGTTTTTCTTCTTTGAACGCAGTCTGATGCTCGTGCTCATTGGCTTATCTTTCTATGGGAGTATTGATAAATTGGATATCTGCGGGTGTCAGTTCAACGCACCGAATTGCAGCGCAAGTTGTATTGCCGCTTTGCCGCTGGCTGTCTTCGACAAGATCACCGTATCCGCGCATTTGGGCGTCTAGCTCTGCAAGTTCAAAACCGTTTGTTTTCTCCACCAACAGGTTCAGGCGCTGATGTGTTTCAGGTTTGACGGGTTCAGGCAGATACAGGAAGAAGTAGCCTCGACCGCCCTCCCTTGCCACACGACCACGGAACTGATGGAGCGTTGCGGTACCGAATAGATCGGCATGAACAACAATCAACGATCTCAGGCCTGGAATGTCACTTCCGACCTCCAGAATTGAAGAGGCGATAGCTATCTGCTTATGGCCTTCCTTCAAATCGCAAATGGCATTGATCTTTTCAGCGTTGGGCATCTGGCCATGGATCAGCACAACACGACCAGGGAATAGGGCTTCCCACAACGGGAATGCACTCTCGACGCTTTTCTTGTCACTCGCGGATTCGTTTACCAGAGGGTAGATGACGGCGACCTTACCGCCCGTACCAATCAATTTTTTCGTGTGGGTGAACATCCGTTGGGCTTCTGACGCATCAACCAAGTACGTCTGAATATTTCGCTCAACAGGGCTCTCCGCAATAGTGCTGACGTCCAATGCAGCATGCGTGATTAAAGCTGTAGTACGCGGGATAGGCGTGGCAGTTGATTCGAGGTAATTGCCGCTGTCGCTCAGCATTGAAGTTCGTTGTTGAACACTGAACTTCTGTTGCTCATCAACGCAGATCAGAGCTGGCTTGATTGCTGACTTCACGACACGATTCAGCAGCGCCGTCGTGCCTATGAGGACAGTTGGCTCCTTCGGCAACTGTTCTCCAGAGACAGATGTCACAGCTTGCACAGGAACCTCGGGATATATGCTCTTAAACCCGGAAACGAATTGATCGACAAGGTGACCGTTCGGAAGAAGAATGACCACCCAACCACCGGTTGAGATAGTTAAATAGGCAGAGATATAGATGCAGACGGACTTTCCTGATCCGACATCCCCGCTCAGCAGACGACGCATAGGGTAGGACGAGGCCAGATCAACGACGATGTCCTCTACGGCTTCTTTTTGGTCATTGGTTAGCCGGAACGGGAGCCGTTCGATTGCTGCCTGGAGCATTGCCGGTGAAATCGGGATGGTAGAAGAGGGGTTGGGCGCTTTAGGGCGCATACGTTTTGCCCCCTCGACTATTGATAAGGCAGCAAGCTGACGCAGCGCGGCGATACCCCAAGTTCCCTGACAAACAGTATTGGGTTGATGGGCGGCTAGCAGGACGCTTTCGAGCGAGTGTGATTCAATTTTTGCTCGTTCAAGAATGGTCTTCTCTGTGAACCCATCAAATTTCGAGATCAATAGATCAACGGATTCCTGCAGGTGATTCTTCAGAGCGTGCCGGGTGGCCTCAAATAACACGCCATCGGCTAAGACGGCTCTCTGCTTTGCGTACACGGGAACGGTTGTGCCAATAAGACCTTCGTCTACGAATACCGGGTAAACAATCTGGAGAGAACTTCCCCAGGCCTGAAGAGGTGCCTTGATGATGATTCGCTGACCTACGCTGAGCTTTAGCCAAGGCTCGGCTTCTTCGTTGTGCGAGTAAAAGAAGACGATCTTCACAACAAGACGCCCGTCTGTAGCAGACAGGCAAACTCTCTTTTTTGGCGACTCGATGACCGTTGGCTCTGAGGTCACAACCAGCGCAAATAGATGTCTAGTTCGGTTCTCTAAGCCCCCTGCATCAATGGCATGCTTCAAAGAGCTAACAGCAGCGTAATCCTCATGGCCGATGGGCGCACAAAGCAAGACTTCCGGCCAGGAGGTAACACCGAAGCGCGATAGCCGCTGAAGCAGCAATGCTTCAGTTGATAAAGGAGCTTCTTTGATTTGCGGGGTCATGTAGGCTGTGGGTGGCGTGTACGGTTGCCAGCACTTCCTGCAGAGGGATATTTGGATATGCCGCTGCAAGTTGCTCGATGATTAGGATGGAAATTGCAGCCGCATCTTTGGATGTGATCGGAACGCCGCGGGCAGGACTGCTCTGAGAGGACTTGATAAGGACCTTGCCGTAGTAATGCTTTTCCTGAGCTTCAAGAATGAACGTCTTTTCATTCCTGGCACCATGAGCGCCAATTTCAGCCCTTGGTTTCCAGCGACGAAACACCGCAAGCAACTCGCCAATTTCCATGGGCGATAGCCAGATATGAATTGAATCGTTCCAGTCGTATGAAGAACCTGTATGGACCGCTGCGTCGAGCATGATTCCAACCTCATCACCCCAAACACCGGCGTTGAAGCACAGTGCGTACGATGAGCCATAGGCATGCGCTGATTTGAACCCTTTCTTTTTTGTATCGTCCTTGGGGCGGTTCGGTTTGGGTGAGGTTGAAAACGGGTGCGTCGGTCGCTGGCTGCTTGAATGAACCTCGAATGCGTCGATGCATTGGCGAAGAAAATCCCGCGCCGCACTCTGCCTCTCTGATTTATCGTCCATGGCCACATTAAGGGCAGAGGCGAAACGTACCGGCACCTTACTTGCAGCACCTAAGGCTTTTGCCTCGCTAATCTGGGCAGGAGAAAGAACTGACCGAAGTGCATCAAGGCTTTCAACGGTAGCAAGGGAAAGCAGGGATTTGATAGCCAGAACGTGCCGCTGTCGCGTGTCCTGATCAATGGCAGTAACCGCAGCTGAAAGATGATCTAGGAATACCTGCCGGCAAGCTTTTGATATGGCGACGATGGAGGGAATGTCGCCCTCAATTCCTAGGCTTTTGAGGGTGACAATGACCTCTTTTGCGGTTGTGTTGGTATTCATATCCGTGGAGCCTCCCAATGAAGAAGGCTACCTGCACGACTTACGTCGTTTTGAAATAGCTTTCCACGCCATTCTTATTCTTCGGGCCAGACAAAATGATGATGTATGGCGGGGCAGAGGCGTCCTTCTGAAAGTACCGGATGGTGCGCTTGCATGCGCCGCTACCTTCAGAACAAATGGGATCCTCGCTTTCGACCCGTCCAGTAATGTCGGACAGCTTCACGAATTTATTGTTGATCAGGGCAACGCCACAAAACTCTTTGTCGATGGAAGGAACCTGAACCACCTCTGGCACCCCAGCTACGAGGCGTGGGATCGCGCAATATTCACCTTCATCGGCTTGGCTAGATCCGATAGCAAGAAGGCAGCATAGGCTCAGGAATGCATTCTTCACTTGCATTGCTTGATGTCCTTCGCTGTCGCAGGCTGACGGGCACTTGCGGCGGAAGCGCAATCGTCATCAGCTCTTTGTGCAAGACTCAACAAAGACGCGATCACGGCGGGTACCGCCAGTACAGCGGCCATAACCCAAAAGCTAGCTGGGAACCGGGAACGTTGAAGCATAATAAAGTCCACGCAAATCGATGAATCAATTGTCGCACTGCGTGTTTGAGCATCTTCTGGAACAATGCTGCATAAATAGCTTTCAATATGTCGATTCTTTGGAGCCGTACTAAGTGTTGCCCATTAACTGGATAAGAGCGATCGGGCTACTGATGTTGATCTCCGCAACATTGGTTCTCACAGACGACCTCGCAAAATATCTGCACGCGGATAGTCCACTGGTCTCTGGCTTAGTATTCGGGGGCCTGATTTATATTCTCGCCATGAACGGTGGGATGGTCGTTCGCATGTGTTTGAAGGGCGAACTCAAGAACAGCAAGATCGGTATAGGCGCCGAGCGCATGATCAATCAATGGGTGCCTGCCAAGAACGTTCGTGTGTCAGTGATCGAACATGAAAAGATGCGAACTTCCTTGGTTGGTGAGCGAGGTGGTTACCGGCTTTTTATTACCACCGGAGCGCTTAGAGATATGTCACCGGCTGGAATGATAGGCGTCCTTGCCCACGAGGCGGGGCATGTACGGCTTAAACATACCGATCAGCTTTGTGTGTTGTTTGGCGCCCTCGGGGGAAGCAAGATCGCTTTTGGCATTCCGCCCCTCGGAGTTATCGTCCTTCTCTTTTCCTACCTGTACCTTTCTAGGCGAAGGGAGTACGCCGCAGATGCGGAAGGTGCTCGACAGGTAGGAAAGGATGCAATGTTTGCAGCATTTTCTGAACTACGAGAGGCAACTCAAGAAACAGACATAAGTCGTTTTTCAGAGTTTTTCGTAAGTCATCCAAGTCTGCATAGAAGAATTGAACACATACAGCATCTCAATTTTGCCAATCAATAACTTCACCTTGTTAATTCACACAAGGTGAATTATGATTTCTGCGTGATTTGGGCACTCCATACCGAAAGGATGGTTCGCAAAGCCGTAGGCCTAAGGACGAAAGTCTAGGGTTGCTAGGTTGCAAACGCCGCTGGTTATATCGTGGTCGCTCAGGTCTCGGCTTCGTGCCGGGCAGCCGGTTGAATAACTCAACCATTGTTCCGACACGATTTTCTGTCTTTGGAGAATCGTGAGATGAAATCGATTGTTACCACCGCTGTTCTTGGAGCACTAATAGCGGAGTTTGGCCTAACTGGATTCAATCCAGATCCAGAAAGCGTTGCGTCTGAATCTCAGCAGCAGGCGACTGCAGTAGTCGAACAAATTCTCCCCCCAGGTTCAGAATTCGAAGTTTCTGGTCGAACGCTGCCTCGCGCCGAAATTTCTAGTGACGTCGATGAAGGTGTGCGGCGTGTTAGTAACGGGGTACGCCAGCTACCATCTCTTGGCGTAAAAATTGCCGAACAAGTTGAGCAAAAAGGCATAGTAGCTCTTGCCTACGATGACCCGGAAATCCAGAGGGCCGGGAGAGCCGTTGGCGAAGAGATTGGTCTTGGAATGAGATCGTTCGCTATTGCCGTCGCGAAAGACATGATCATGACCGCACGGGAAAACAGATAAAAAAACGGCGAGAAAGAGATTCTCGCCGCCAAGTCTTTTCTGGAATTTCAAAATGCGTTCAAACGGAATGCTACGATGCGGTTCACAAGATGTGAACTGTGTTGAATTATGCGCCTTGATTCACCAAATGTGAACTGAGTTTGTGTTAGACACAATGGCACATGCTTTAACCAATAGCTACCACTAGACAAAAAATGACTGACAACGACCTACTAGATGCAGTAAAGGCTCTATACGGACTCAAAGAAGACAAGCAGCTTGTACCTTTATTGGATTTGAAGCCTTCACAAATTTCAGCAGTGCGGGCAATGAATAAGAGCAAATCTGAGGATGGAGCACCCAAGAAGTGTCGCGAACTCCCTCCCAGGAAAAGGTTGGAGTGTTACGACCGGCTTGGCTACGGCTTTGCTCGTGAAGCTCTGTTGCTTGCTTTCCCGACAGAAACGAAAAAGTATCTGATACGACTGGACAATGAACGAACATTGGCTGCAGCTGATCGCAGGCATAGACCATCCACAGACAGCGATGCGGTGGTTGCGTAAGCAACCCCGTATCGTTTCACTTCAAGTAGTACAAAACCCCGCAGATGATTGCGGTAATTGAGGCTGCCGCGAACCAGCTTACTGGCACTCCTGTTTGGGACTTCGCAAGCAAGTCTGAACTTGTTTTAGCGTTTGCCAGGGCAACATCCCGCTCCTTCTCTGCTGTTGCTACTCTCTCCTTGTAGAACTTCAGGTCTCTGGCGGTATCCGCTAGACGACGATCCTGTCGTTCAATCTGTTCGCGAACAAATGTTCCGGCATAAGAAGGTGTTGGCGCTGAAAAATCGGCGATGACATCGAGGAGAGTACTGTTTCCACTATGGCCAAGACCTACAACGCGATAGGCATCTTGATTGGCTAACGCTTCAACCACTCTTGCATCGTTGAACAACTCAAAATCACTCTCTGGGCCACCTCCTCGAATCACTACGAGTACATCAGAGTGAGATTCCTTAATCGCACAGGTAACAGCCACTGGATCAAGCATGTTGATCCTCACGTGATTGACACGAACTCGATCACTGACTTTGTTCAATTCGATCATCGCGTCATTCACCACTTGAGCAGCGAGGGAGTTGGATTGAATCAGATCAAGTTCGAGAACCTCTTTTTCAGGGAAGCTGCTTCTTGCCAAGCGTGCTGTTTTCAGACGCTCAATCGTCATTGCGCCAGATTGAGTGATCGATTGGTCTGAAATTTGTTGGCCTTCGCCAGGCTTAATGTCGCTAGCTGATACTTTTGCTTCAATCCCGAGATAGCTCGATCGCACGGATAATCTCCCCACGATGACCACTTGATGACCAATTTCGATTCCTCGACTCAGTAAGAGTGAAGAAGGGATGTCGAACTTGATTTGTGCGCCACCGTCATCTGCAATCTTGGCATTGAAATTCGTTTTTCCAGACACCTTGCCTTTGTCCACCAGGCGGCCGGAAAGCTGCAGCATTCCGGCAATCTCAGGGAGCGAGGTGGTCACAATATTCCCTAGAAGAACGTCTATAAACTGTTGAAGCGTTGCAGGGGTGAATTCTTGGAAGTGGTTCGTATTCATTTTGAAAAGCCGTTTTTGATGTCTTCTTATAACAATTTTGAAGTGGTATTTCTGTTTTTTCCTTAATGATTTATTCAATCCGTGATTGCGATTTCTGTTACGATGGGTGAAATTATCGCAACGAAGCTCTAGGATCGAAATGCGATCCTAGTCCCATTCATTTCAAAACTCGCAACGAGGAGTAGCCATGTCAGATCTTCAAGGAAGCAATGCTCTAAGAGACCCAACGTTCCGCGGCAAGCTTGTCACCGATGCGTTGGTATGGCCGGCAATGTCTCTGCATATGCTGAAAAAACTGACTGGCAAAGAAACAGGCGATGGTTCGCGTCACGTTTATCGGCCTTCAGACGTACGCAAGGTAAAGTTGGCGCAGTATGAAATCGACGAAGCCAAGGTGCAGCCCAAGCGCCCACCTTTGGTAAATAGCCGTATGGCTAAGGGCGGGACGGGTAAAACGACCATCGCCGCGAACATCGCAACTGGTTTCGCTTTCATGGGGTATAAAACCCTGCTGATCGATGCAGATCCGCAAGCCTCATTGACCAACATGATGGGGATTGATGCCTCCTCAGAGGACATTACCCACGTTGGACACCTCTTAGAAGAGGCAAAAAACAATGACTGGAAGGCGGACGTTTCAAAGGCAGTCCGCCACATCTTTCCGGATGGAATGCTCGATATTATTCCGGCGGATATTACTTTAACCAGTGCCGACGGATGGCTCATGCTTCAAATGCAACGCGAGCTGTGCTTCGATCGATTGCTTGAAGAGAATGTTGATTTCTTTGGTCAATACGATGTAATCGTTGTCGACTCGGCGCCTGGAACATCGTTGCTATCCATGAATGTGATGGTTGCTACACGTACCCAGCTGGCTGTGTGCTGGCTTGATCGTGAAAACCTCAAAGCCTTGCCGATTCTTCTCGGGAACGTGAACGAGATCAATAAGGCATATCCATCCCATGCTTCTGACGTGGAAATTGTTGCAAACGGATACTCAGGCACTCTCCGTCAGTCCAAAGAGACACTGGAGATTTTCGTTGCTAAATATGCCCACCAGCTGAATGAAAATATCATCCAGCAATACTCAGGTTTCCATCGGCAGCAATCGCTTCCAGGCGGGGAGTCGCGTGGATCGCTTATCGAACAAGATCCCAATTCGCCTGGCGCAAAAGCAATGATCGATTTGGCAAAGTCATTGTTGAGTCGTTACAAAATCAAAATTGCCGGGTTCGATGAATCTATACCTTCAACGCGTGGCAACTAAGGGAGAGTGCTATGGCAAAACTTAGTGGATTGATCGGGGCAGGCAGGGTTGGAACTCCGGACCAAAAGACAGTCAATGCAATGCCAGATGCCCCGACGCTAGACTCTAGCATTGAGGCTTCCAAGAACGTGATTGCTCCACCGCTAGAGTCTAGCGCTCCTGTTAAGGCTGAGAGTTTGACTTCAGCGCTAGACTCTAGCGCCGCCCCTCAATCGACCACAGAGGCAAAAGTATCTAGTATTCGACCGTCGCCATTTCAAGTCAGAGCTGCCGCTGACCCCGAGTACATAGAGACCCTCATGAGCAGCATTATGCAGTCAGGCGTAATTAGCCCGATTGTCGTTCGCCAGATCGAGGATGATGTATTTGAAGTAATTGCCGGTCACCACCGCCTAGAAGCGTCACGCCGGCTGGGGCGCCTGTCTGTTCCTGTCGTTATAAGGAATCTGACTGATTCTGAAGCGGCTCGCGCATTAACTTCAGACAACTTCGTAAGAAAAGAACTCTCGGACTTCGAGCGATATAAACACGCAAAACTTCTAAAAGACCATGGTTTCTGTCGTACGAAGACCGAGATTGGCGATGTACTGGGTTGCTCTCGACAGCTTGTGGGGTTTCTGTTTTCTTTCGATGAATTCCCGCATGGCGCAAGGGCCATCTTGGAAGTCAATCCCTCCATACTGGGAGCATCGCAAGCAAACGAAATAAAAGACTTGGCGCACGACAAGCCCGAAGCTTTTACTGAGGCACTCAAAGAGTTGGCCGATGGGAAAATACGTCAGAATCAAATCCGCCATTGGATCGAATCAAAATTTAAGACTTCTGCATTGCGAATGCGAAGTCGTCAGGAAGTCAAAATACAAAAGCCAGGGCTGCCATCCTCAGTAAAGATCGTCTATACCGATCGTGAGGCCAAAATACAGGCGGATGGACTGGATGTTGATCTTCTTAGAAAGCTTATTGAAGACAACTTAGACTCTCTCATCAAACATTAGCTAGCCAATGAATCTATGCCCTCACGAGAACGCATTGGGGGCATAGCTTTATTGATCAACGCTAGACTCTAGCGCTGGCAACTTCAGGTCACGATCACCGAGCGCTAGACTCTAGCGCTATTTTTTTGTGTCACAGAAATCCATAAACAACGACCCATGGGAATGGCTATAAAGAGATACTTCCGAGATCGCGGGCCACAATCGACCTAATGACAGCAGTATCGTTGGTATTGTTTGTTACCTGCCGACAGGAAATGATCAAAAATTCAGGAAGCCATTTTTTTAAGAACTCCCGGATGCCGACTGGATACATGTTTCAACGAGACTCATTGATACTTGCAATCATTTGCTGCACCTCGTTTTCGTCCGCAGCAGAGTCTTACTACGACCAACCAAGCCATTCAACTACTCGTGGTCAGAAGGCTGACATCGTGTGGGCAAACCCAGAAGCACCGACCAAAGGTGGTTCAGGCGGCAAGAGATTCATTGTGGAGACTGACGGCAATTCATCAGATGATGTAAGGATTGGCCGAGAGACCCATACGCTTATGCAGCCAGATGAGATTGCGACCAGGTACAGCGGAGCAAAGGCCATTCATGAACTTGAGGAAGGCCTTTCTGAGCTGAAAGTTCTTGGCGTAGAGATTGCCGACGGCGTTAGAAAAAACGGGGCAGCAGGCATATACAACATGCCGGAAAGTACGCTGAGACACGGCAAAGCCCTTGGTTCGCGCATTGGGAATAGCATGCGGGAAATAGGAAGCGAAACCGCGCACGACATGGTAACCAAGTAGCTTAAACGGCTTCTTCTGCTTTCTTTTTGGCGTAGAAGCTATGCATTTCTTTTGCGTTCCGCCGCTTTTCTGACTGCGTATAAATAGTCGTCGTCGTGAGGCTTTTGTGCCCCATGATGGAACGGATTACATCTAGGGGCATTTCCTTCTCGACGGCTGTTGTGCCAAATGTGTGGCGAAGCGCATGGACCCCTGTATCAGCCAGCTTTGCCCTTTCTTCTGGCGTGAGATCAAACATCTCGTCTTTGGCTATGCGGTCAAACCAGCTCGTTATCAGTTTGTAGATCCCACCCGGCTTGTAACCAGCCTGGTCGTTTGAGTTCGGTCGAGTTTCTTGAGGTACTAAATCGGTCCCGGTACGTTTGGGCAATAGGTTCCGATGTGGAGGGTCAAACAAGGGCAGAAAATTCGAGGGTCCGTCGAAGTTCAAACCTCTATCCTTCCAGTGACTGCGGATGTCCTCTACACAGTCGTCTTCCAAATAGACAGTTCTAAGTTTGTTCCCTTTACCCAGAACCGTCAGTTGCCACAGACCTTCGATTTCCGGATACGGACGGAGATCATTGCGGGTAAGAGTTGAGGCTTCTTCACGCCGAATCCCAGTATTCACGATAGTTTTGAAGATCGCCTTAAAAACCCGAACGTGCTGATCGAGAGGGAATTTATGGAGAGAGCCGATGAAATGATAACGTTGTTGCAGTTCCTCCAAGGTCATCTGGCATAGCTGATCCAGGATGCCACCGGCGGTAACGAATTTGGCGACCATATCCTGTGGCAATGCTTTTTCGATGTGCATTTCGGTAATGGTCTCGGTTGAGATCTTCTTCGATATCCCAGACCATGGATTACCTGAGAGGTAGCGCATTTTCATCAGGTATTCAAAAAAGGTGCTCAACACGGTAAGGGCGTATTCCTGAGACCCTGTCGACAGGAACCCCTTGGTCACCTCTTCATCTGTCTCAGGATGAGTCACTTTTACCGAGGCAAAAGGTGCCCAACCTGCTGACCCCCTGGTTCGCCGGCTGCAGGTCCACTCACCGGGTATATCGCTCAGGAATTTCTTATATTCATGGCAATCCTCAACCATTGCGCTGGACATCGCCTTCCCTCGGGCCAAAATGCACCACATCAAGAACCGTTCAATCTCTTTTTGATACGAACGACGTGTTTTAGGGTTGGCGTCAAATTTAGTCAGAAACGTAAGTATCGCCTCAACGTCTGTCCTGGCGGAGACCAGTGGAAATCGAGAGCCTCGAAGCAGCCCCTTAGATCCATCAAGTTCAGAAATTGGTAGGCAGCGGCCAAAAGGAGCGAATGCAGGTCTCTTGGGGTCAAGAATTACGATATCGGCCGGCGAGGGGGCTTTAGTCGAAGCCGAAAGAGATGAAGGAAGACGACCGAGACTTTTTTCATGGCTGCGCAACCAGCCCTCGACTTTGGCTGCTCGACCTTCACCAAAGCCAGCAACGGGTAAATACCAGGAGCGGCCGCTGACTTCCATGTGGCGAACGATGTCGCCAAGCGTATGGATGTCGGCATCCTTGAGTCGATTTGCAGCAATAGGTCTGAACCATCTAGAGACAGAGTCCTTGAGAGCCGGCCCAGCGGCTTCTTGTTGAGGTGCCTGAACAAGCCATTCGACCGCACTTTTTGACCAAATGAAGTTTTCCCGGGCTCGCTGGAGGCCCTCGGCCAAATGCGGGTTCACGCCGATCACCTGCTTGATCAGATTGTCACGCATCGCCTCAAGATACTGCCGGAGGCCACGGGTTCCTTCGATTCCTTGTTCCGCGAGTTCGTCTACGTCGTAGTAGAGATGGAGGATGGTTTCAACGCTGAGTTTGTTGAGGTACGCCCGCAAGGCGGTGTAATCCGTCCGGCTGTAGGTTTTCTCGGCCTCAAAAGCGACATCTTGAATTTTACCTGCCATGGCCTTGTCTCCAAATCGTAATGCGTCTCATTCGTATAAAATTTACTTCAGTTCCCTGGGATTTTAGCATTTCTTCCGGTGGCGATAATTAGGATTATCATCACTGGAATGTATAAATAGGGGAGTGGTGTCCCAGAAAAAATGGTTTTTTGGCCTTATCCAACGTCACTGTCTAAATGCCTAATGAACGCGGCCACGGCAACCAATGCCTAGTAATGGCTTAAAAATGCCTTCCATGCGTGATAAGCCTGGATTCACAGCAAGCACACAATTACTTCGCTCGATGTCGTTTAGGTTGAGTGAACGTTCGGCTATGATTTGTGCATGGATGCCTCAACACCACCGAACGGCCCGGGCGCCTCTGGTCGCCCTCGCCTTACACCGCGTGCATTCGAGATTGCAGCTCGAATACGATCCCGGAGACAGCAACTCGGTCTGACTTCAGTTGAGGTCGCGAACAAGATCGGCGTTCCGAGCCCTCGATATCGTTCGTGGGAAAAACAACTAGGACCGGCGACGGAGAACCAGTACCTCGATGCACTCGCGCGCGTTCTGACTGTTGCCCCTGATTGGCTATCCCACGGTACAGGCGTGGCACCAATACCACCCGAGGAAAACGAATTGCCACTCGCAGCTGATATTGAACATCTTCTGCTGACGACTGAAGAACGGAAGATATTAGCGAAACGGGCGTACGACCGGCGCCTATCCCTTAGGCTCGACCGCCAGGAAGTGGCTTTACGGATTGGCATCCCGACCCATGGACTCAAGAACTGGGAATTCAAGCTACCGCAGAAACGGCAGAACAACTTCGAAATTGCTTGGGAAGCGGTGCTGGGCGTCCCTGAAGGATGGCTGCGGATGCCTGAAATGGCAGCCCCTCCTCCGACAAAGGATGTCCTGACCCAAACTATTTCCGTCAAGGCCGATAGCGTTGCTGGCGAGATCCGAATGGCGGCTTCATGGTTGTGTCGTTCTAGCTTTGCGAAGCGGACGACAGACTTTCATGAGCTATTCCCCTCCGAGCAGCGCCTGGCCGACATATTTGCCTTGAGATACGGAGTGGACGGTGAAGCCAATACGACGCTTCGGGTCATTGGTGAGCGCTATGGATTGACCCGTGAGCGCATCCGGCAAATCGTTGAAAAGATGGCTGACAGGGCA
>JACCEE012502891.1_pt1 | contig 27264 bp, 27 predicted proteins | sample 7449931 | NCBI WGS metagenome assembly JACCEE01 (sample SAMN15323457, study PRJNA562643) | freshwater metagenome | isolation source: river surface water | place: USA:Blue River Watershed | collected 2017-08-19 | reverse complement strand
TTCACTACTTTGCTTACACCGGAGTAAAGCGACTGCTGGGTGTGGTCTTACTAATTGCCGGACTAAAGCTAACCTTTAATCTTTAACGTGTCACGCGCGCCCGGTAACTAACATAACTCTCAGTATCACCCTTCATACGCTGCCACAACCAAGGCACGCCAGTCGCCAAATCCGGGCGAATCCCTACACGAGACGATTTTACTGAAGGGTCCCCCTCCAAGGGGCCAACATCGAAACGAAATGAATAAAACGGCTCTAGTCCTAGACGTAGATCCGTCACATATAGCCGCTGATCTTGCTCGTCGACGCTGAAAAAGCCGTGGCTAAAAGAAGCCACCCTTAGAACGTCTGGGTGGTTCGCGTGATGAACGGTCACTGTCTGATCACGCGTGATTGTTTCCCAGGTGAATTTCCGCTCGGGATCCAATAAGGAGTACCACCCCTCATAGTAAGCCTCAGGCGTCACCACTAGCGCGCGCCATAAAAGAGTGTTTAAGGGCGCTGCAGTGACCAAGATCGATGACGAGTCGACAGTAACGGGGAGATGTTGGCGCGCAACTGTAACCGCATGCTGATGGACACCCAACCCCCAGGCAATATAGGCACTGCTCAATGTAAGCCCGATTTGATTCCATTGCCACCGTCGGGGGCTACAAATGATCACAGTCGAGATAACGCCGCAAATGAGAGGGATCGTGTAGAGCGGATCAATGACAAACATACTTCCAAGACCATACGGACGATCGCTAAAAGGCTGCAGTAGCTGCGTGCCATAGATCGTCAAATAATCGATACCGACGTGTGTAATCAGAATCAACCAGGTGGCGAGGGTCCATCGTCGCCAGCGTCCTGGCTCACCCTGAAACTTGGCAATAAGGAACCCCAGCAAGGGCGCAACGAGGGTGAGCGTGAATAATCCATGTGTCTCGGCACGGTGCCTGATCATGTTGGAGATGGCGTCGCCAAAATCGATAAACGCATCAAGGTCGGGCAACGTACCAACAACGCCGCCGATAATGGCAACCTTCCATGCGTCTGAACGTGTTCGACTGTGTCGCCCGGTCATCGCTAACGCGACACTAGAACCAAGTGCAAATTGGGTGATCGAATCCATGATCTGGACTAAAAGTTCAACACGAAGTGACGCCACGTAGGGATTGATAGCGCTCTAATTCTATCCATCGAGTAGCAACAGAAACCCGGACCAAATTCGGGGATCGTCCCCGGATCAGCCCCTGGAACATCAGGGGATCATGCGTCCGCAAGACAAGGAGCTCGTAATGCTAAACGAAACCATGATGGAACTCGTCCACTTTGACTTAAGACATTGGCCCCCGGGACAACCCTTGAGTCAGGAAGTCCCATCAAACGTCTTTGGTCCAAATACGCTCAGCCATCTCCGGTCACTACTCGCAACCAATCACAGGGCGCAAGCCCTCATCAAGATGGCCGAGACACCAGATTGGTCGACCACCATGGCAGATGAGCTATACAACCATCTTCACGAATGGTTAGAACACCACGGTCAGTCAGTGAAACCCTCTGAGAAACTGCCACGTCGCCAAACCGGCAATCGTCATCAGCACTGATCCGAGCACGTGCACCGATACAACTCCCAGCGCCCAAACAAAGCGTCCTGCCTGAAGAAGCGATACCACTTCAACAGAAAACGTTGAAAACGTGGTGAGACCACCACAAAACCCAGTGATGATCAGCAACCGCCATTCCGGAGCAATCTGGGTCGCACTCATAAAGTACCCGATCGCAAGGCCGACGATATAGCCGCCCATAAGGTTGGCCGCTAAGGTGCCGAGCGGAAGCGCATTCATCAAGTTGCCTAGGCGCTCCCCCAGCTGCCATCGCAGCAAGGCACCAACGGAGGCTCCAAACGACACGGCGACGATCGATTTCCACATGAGCAGGTTGTTGACGGCAGTAAGTTAGACGGGCGATAGCAAAGGACTCTAACACCGACCGGCCAAGAGCACTTCCACAGACGACGAGTACTAGTCATAAACGGTGATGCTGTAATGACATCACAATTTTAATGATTACGGAGAAGAAAAGATGCAGATCAAATCTATTACCATCGCACTGGCTTTACTTGCCGTCGCCACGTCAGTATCGGCTGCGCCGCCGCAAACGCGCATCAAGGACTTTGGCAAAAGCGAATTTGAGGGCAACTGCGCCAGCTGTCACGGCATGGATGGCAAGGGGTCTGGGCCGGTCACCCCGTGGCTCACGAAGGCACCACCTGATTTAACAACATTGGCGCGAAACAATGGCGGCATCCTACCGCTCGATCGGCTTTATCAAAGTGTATCGGGAGAAGGGAAAACCGCACATGGAACACGCGATATGCCGGTCTGGGGGCAGACGTTCAGGACACTGGCGGCAGAGCATTATATGGATTACCCATACGACCCGGAGCCCATCGTGCGCGCTCGTTTATTGGCGATATTGGAATATATCAATCGGATTCAGGTCGCTCGCTAATCGGGTGACGCGCTCGACCAAGAATCATTCTGAATGATTTAGAAGGGGGCTGACGCCCCCTTCTTGTTTGCTCCCGCTCGCTAGGTCTTCTGACCCAACAGGCGAAATATGCTGGAGAAATCCAGTGTCCCGTTTCCCTGCTTGCTGTGAATGTCATACAGGTTTCGCGCGGTCGCCCCAAGAGGAGTGCTGGCGCCGACGTCCAGAGAATTCTCGACCGCAAGGCCAAGATCCTTCAGCATCAGGTCAACACCGAATCCGCCGGCATAGTTTCGACTCGACGGTACGTTCTCCATGACACCAGGACACGGGTTGTAGAGTTCCAACGTCCAATTCCGGCCAGAACTTTTAGACATGATCTCCGACAGAACCTTTGGGTCGAGTCCATTAGCCATTCCCAGACGCAACGCCTCTGACGTTCCGACCATCAAAATCCCGAGCAACATGTTGTTGCAGACTTTTACCGTCTGCCCTGCCCCGCTATCGCCCGCATGGAAAATATTTTTTCCCATTTTTTCGAGCAATGGCTTAGCCCGTGCTAGCGCATCCAGCGGTCCACCGACCATAAAGGTCAGCGTTCCCGCCTGTGCCCCGGCCGTACCACCCGATACCGGTGCATCCACCATCTGAAAGCCACGGTCTGAGGCAGCCTTTGCGACTTTCCGGGCTGATGCCGGCGAGATGGTGGAGCAATCCACGAACAAGCAGCCCGAGGGAGCGTTTGACACCAGGCCGCCGTCGCCAAGGTAAACAGATTCGACATGCTTCGAGGCCGGCAGCATGGTGATGACGACCTCTGCACCAACCGCGGTAGCCGCGGCATTTGCCGCAACCTTGCCGCCTGCGGCGACCAGTGAATCCATCTGGGACCGTGACAAATCGAATCCAGTCACGGCGTGTCCGCCATTCACAAGGTTTAAGGCCATGGGAAGACCCATGTTTCCTAGTCCGATAAAAGCGATATTCATAAAGGACTCACTTCAACGAAATCGTGGTGTTGACCTTTCCAGCACTCACGCCATGCTCAAACCAGCGTGCCGTAACCGTCTTTGTCTGCGTCCAGAATGTCACGCCCTGTTTGCCGTTTGGACCGAGATCTCCAAGCTTTGAGGCACGCGAACCCGTAAAGCTGAAATAGGCAACCGGAACAGGAATTGGGACATTGATACCCACCTGACCAACATCGATTTCATTTTGAAACTTACGCGCGGCCCAGCCACTCGACGTGAAAATCGACGTACCGTTTCCGTTCGGGTTTGCATTAATAAAGTCAATCGCGTCTTGTAATGTCGGCACACAGACCACCACCAGAACCGGTCCAAAAATCTCCTGCTCATAAATATCCATGCCCCGCTTCACATCCGAGAACAAGGTCGGCCCAACAAAGTTTCCTGACTCGTACCCCGCCACCTTAACCCCACGTCCATCCACGAGGAGCGTTGCACCTTGCTGAACGCCCGAATCAATGAGCTTCACAACACGTTCCTTGGCGGACCTATTAACGAGCGGACCGAGATCCGCCTCACGGTCAATTCCCGGGCCAACCTTCAGTGTCTTTGTCTTCTCTGCAATTTCAGGAAGCCAGTTCTTAGCGTCGCCGACCAGCACGGCAACAGAATTTGCCATACACCGCTGTCCGGCAGCGCCAAAAGCGGACCCGAGTAAGTTGTTGATCGCCTGATCTTTGTCTGCATCCGGCAGAACGACACAGTGGTTCTTTGCCGCCATCATGGCCTGAACCCGTTTACCGGCCTCGGAGGCACGACGATAAATATGGGTTCCAACATGTGTCGATCCAATAAAGGACAACGCTTTGATATCTGGATGATCACAGATCATATTAGCGACATCTGGACCGCCGTGAACAACGTTCAGCACGCCTGGCGGCACGCCGGCTTGATGCGCTAGTTCAATGAGAAACATGGTTGAACTTGGATCTTGCTCAGAGGGTTTTAAGACGAAAGTATTGCCGCAGGAGATCGAAATCGGAAACATAAAACACGGCAGCATCACGGGAAAATTAAATGCCGTGATGCCCGCACCTACGCCAATCGGCTGAAGCAAGTTATAAACATCGACACCTGTCGCAGCGTTTTCAGCAAACTCTCCAAGCTGTAGCGACGTGATCGAGCAGGCATGCTCAATGACTTCCAAGCCGCGCCCGACCTCTCCCTCGGCATCCGGAATGGTCTTACCGTGCTCCAGACTAATGAGCGCAGCAAGCTTAGACGTATTTTCACGAACCAAGGCCTGAAATTTCAGCATGATCCGCATGCGCGACGACAATGAGGAATTTCTCCAAGCTTTTAATGCTTCCTTTGCCGATGCAACAGCAAGATTCACTTCCTCTGGCGTTGCAAATGGAACGCGGGCAACAACCTCTTGCGTTGCGGGATTAGTGACGTCGCGCCATTCACTCGATTTCGAAGGATAGGGTTTACCGTTAATGAAATGATGAATGGTCGTAAGACCAGCCTGGGGTGCATTCATAGGAGGGATCCTCTTCTAACAAAATAGGGTTAACGATCAGCACCCACACGAGTGCTGATCTATCGATTGCTTATTGCTTCACGAGTGGGCAGGTCGACTGCGCAAGCGGCTTAAACGCGATATCCGCTGGAATCGTACTCACCACCTTGTAGTAATCCCAAGGACCTTTCGACTCGGATGGCTTCTTTACTTCAAAGAGATACATGTCGTGGACGACACGCCCATCTGGACGAATCTTTGCATTTCGCATGATGGGGTCCCTGATTGGCAGCTCGCGCATCTTGTTTGCAACGACCTTGTGATCATCCGTCTTCGCAGCGGCAACGCTACGCAGATAATGCAAGACACTTGAGTAAACACCCGCCTGTACCATAGTGGGCTTAAATCCCTTATGCAGCTTTTCAAATCGCGAGGAGAATGCGCGAGTCTGGTCGTCAAGATCCCAATAGAATCCCTCTGAGAATGTCAGTCCTTGTGCATTATTAAGACCCAAGGCATGGACGTCCGTTAAGAAGAGGAGTAACGAGGCGACCTGCTGGGTCTTACTTCCGATAGAAAACTCACGGGAGGCTTTGATGGCATTCACGGCGTCCTGCCCTGCGCTTGCAAGCGCTACCACTTGGGCTTTCGAGGCCTGCCCCTGAAGCAGAAACGACGAGAAGTCAGTCGCATTCAGCGGATGACGTACCGCCCCCACAACATTGCCACCGTTTGCACGAACCACGTCACCCGCCTCTTTCTCAAGGGAGTGGCCAAATGCATAGTCGACCGTCACAAAGTACCAGGATTTTTTTCCCTCTCGCGTGAGCTGAGCCGCTGCACCAGAGGCCGACGAGTAGGTATCAAACATCCAGTGGAAACCATTGGGTGCGCAGTCTTCATTGGTCAGACGTGTTGTCGCCGGACCACTGTACAGCGCAATTCCACCCTGCTCCTTAATCAGCTTCTGAATCGCTAATGCTCCTGCTGAGTTCGTGAGATCAGCAAATGCATCCACTTTTTCTGTCGCAAGCCACTCCCGTGCCTTGGCCGCTGCGATATCTGCCTTGTTCTGATGGTCTGCTGAGAGCACTTCAATCTTTAGACCTTTGCACTCTGCCTTCAGGCAGTCCTCGATGGCCATCTTGGCGGCTACCACCGAACCAGCTCCCCCCATGCCTGAATAGGGTCCCGACATGTCCGTGATGATCCCGAGTTTCACAACACCATTAGAAATCTGGGCATGTGCCAGGGTCGATAACGACAGCAACGCGACTGCTAAAGGCTTCTTGATGAACTTCATTCCCGTCTCCTGTAATGAGCCGGGTGGCCCCGGCAGTTTTATTGGAGATATGACTATGGTTTGTTTTTTTGCATTAAGATACGGAAAAAATGAATACCTTCGTTGCATTAGTGCACCAACGATCGGGGGTCTGAAATGGACGTATCGAAGCTCAATTGGGACAATCTGCGCCTTTTTCTGGCGATGGCTCGCTTTCAGTCGGCCCAGGAGACCGCTCGTCAGCTCGCGATTGATCACTCCACCCTGACCCGCCGAATGCACCGCCTCGAGAAAGAACTGGAGACCAAGTTGTTTGATCGGACGTCGACCGGGCATCGCCTGACAATCGCTGGAAACCGCCTGCTCGAAAAAGTTGAAAAAATGGAAAGCGCCGTTGTCCAGATCGATCAACAGGTCGGCGGGGACAGCAAAACCGTCACGGGTCAGGTTCGTATCGGCGCAACCGAGGGGTTTGGCAGCTACTTTCTTGCACCTCACTTCGCCAGAATCGGTGACCGCTACCCAGCCCTATCAGTCGAACTCGTCACCGTTCCCCGATTTATTAATCTTTCAAAACGCGAAGCAGACCTTGCTGTCAACATCGAGCGCCCGACCGGATCGAGCGAGGTCACCTGTAAGCTCACCGACTACAGACTCAGGCTGTACGGCGCAAAGCGCTACCTCTCTGAACATCCGCCAATTCGATCGATATCCGAGTTAAGTCAACACCGCTTCATTGGGTACGTTGATGAACTATGTTTCAGCGAAGAACTTCGTTATCTAGAGTCAGTCGTGCCAAATGCCTCGCTACCCCTGAGAAGCACAAATGTCGTCGCCCAATATCTTGCGGCCTGTCAGGGCAGAGGGCTCGCCATACTGCCTCACTTTCTGGCCGTTCACTGCTCAGACCTACAGCCACTTCTGGTCGATGAGGTCGACATCGTTCGAAGCTTCTGGCTATCAACACCAGCGGAGCGAAAAGACGTCGCTCGGGTCCGCGCCGTGTGGGACTATACCCGGGAGATCGCCGAGCTTAATAAAGCATTTCTCATGGGTGATCGCTCAACGATTCAATGGCCGAATGTCTAAGGTCAGCAAAGCGCACCCCGGCGACTAGTTGCTCTCGCGGACATGCCGGAGGTAAATCCTCCGCATGTGTGTAACGCAACTGAGCCACTTCAAGGATATTCCTCCTGTTACTTTACAAATGGGGAAGTCAATGAAAAAGGGTTTCGCTTCTGTACTCCTTTGCACCGCTGTCGCGCTACCAACGCTTTCCGTTGCTGCAGATCGATCACCGATCTACGGTGGAATCAATTACAACTTTCTTGATATCAAGGATGAATCAGGCGCTTTAGGGAGTTTCGATAACGGCACCTTAGCCCTGACACTCGGATACCGGATCCACAGAAATTTCGCGATTGAAGGCTCCTGGGGCGCGGGCGTGAATAGTCAGACAAGGAATGTTTTAGGCAGAGACGTAAGAGTAGAGTCAAAAGATTTTTATACATTTGTCTTACGCCCACAAGTTCCGATCACACCGACACTTGATTTGTATGGACGCGCAGGATACTTCAATGGAAAACTCGATACCGCCAATGGATCGTTATCTCTGAATGAACGTGATCATGACTTTGCTTACGGCATCGGACTCGCCTTTTATGCGGACAAAGGCCTGTCGTTCACCATCGACTACACGCAGTTCTACGACAAGAAAGAGACAAAGGTTCGAGGATTAGGGATCGGTGCGTCGATTGACTTCTAAGGCGACTCGACATGCAGCACAAGGGCTGCGCATCGCAAGATCAACGCTCATATTCGGTCATTTTTAAGGGATCGCGCCTATAGACGACTGGTCAGTCCAGGGCTACCATGAGCTCCGCATCGGCATCAGAACAAGCGCAGCCGGATTAGCGGACGCCATAACGCGAGCACCCAAGGAGACCGAACCATGAACAAGCCCCACCAGTCAGACCGACGTAGCCTTCTTCTAGGAATTGCAGGTGGTCTAGCCATGCCACCACTTGCCTGGGCCCAGAGTTCGTGGCCAAGTCGACCAGTGACCGTTGTGGTTCCCTTTCCGGCCGGCGGGGGAACCGACGCGTTTGCTCGGCCCCTCTCTCAACAATTTTCTCGACTCACCGGAAAACAACTCGTCATTGATAATCGCGGGGGCGCCGGGGGTACGGTGGGCGCAACCGCAGCGTCGCGCGCGGCGCCAGATGGCTACACCTTATTCATGGGTGCGGTGCACCATACGATTGCACCCTTCATGTATCCGAAGCTTGACTATGACCTTGAGCGGGATTTTGCACCCCTCATTCTGGTCGCAAGCGTGCCTCAGGTACTGGTCGTGAATCCAAAAAATGTCACCGCGCCAGACTTCAAAGGCTTTTTGGAATACGTCAAGAATAATCCGGGCAAGTTGAATTATGGATCTGCAGGCGGCGGCACTTCACACCACCTCGCCGGAGAACTCTTCAAGTTGCAGACCAAGACCTTCCTCACACACATCCCCTACCGCGGCGCTGGTCCGGCACTTCAGGATCTGATGGCGGGAAGCGTCGATCTTATGTTCGACGGTCTCGGATCATCGGCGCAGCACATTAAGTCGGGTCGAATTAAGGCCCTAATGGTGTCCGGTACGAAACGAAGCCCCGCCTTTCCAGAAATCCCTTGTTCGAGCGAACTGGGACTCCCAAACTACACAGTATCCACTTGGTACGGATTATGGGCGCCGAGGGCGACACCCGCTGATGTGCAGAACCGCGCGATTGAAGAAGTCCGTCGCGCCTGCCAGACCGAGGAGTCAAAGGCGATGTGGATGCGGCAAGGCGCAGAGTTTCCAAATCTAGCGGGGCCACAGTTTGACGCGTTCATCAAAGCGGAACTCAAGAAATGGGGCCAGGTCGTCAAAGCCTCCGGCGTAAAACTGGATTAATGAATAGACACTGCGACAATTAAATCCACCGTCTTCAGAGACGGCAGCGTAACCAGAGAGCCCGATTACCATGCAGAACGCGAACCTCTTCGCGCGACTTCGCGCGTGTTTCCCAACCGATCTAGATAGCATTGCGGTCGAAACCGAGTCGGGGCTGCATTACTCATGGCGAGACATTGATCGTGCCACCGCAATGATGGCCAATCTGCTGGCGTCGCTTCATCTCGAAGCGGGATCGAGGATCGCCGTGCAAGTTGAAAAATCAGTAGAGGCCATGCTGCTCTATCTGGCGACACTCAGGGCGGGATATATTTTTATTCCTCTGAATACTGCTTACCAGAGTGCCGAGATTGAATACTTCCTTGGAGATGCGAGCCCGGCGGTCATCGTCTGTAGCCCCGAAAACCAAGGTTGGATTACGTCGATTGCCGCGAAACAAAAAAATAAGCCCTTCATCTTCACACTCGGAATTGACCGCACAGGAACGCTGCTCTCCGAATCGGCACAACACACTGACCGATACCCTACTGCCAATAGCAAGGACGACGATATTGCAGCAATTCTCTATACGAGTGGTACGACAGGACGAAGCAAGGGCGCAATGCTCACGCACGAGAATATGTACTCGAACGCAAAAGTGCTTCAGGATTATTGGCACTGGAAAAAAGGGGATGTACTCATCCACGCCCTGCCGATTTTCCATGTCCACGGGCTTTTTGTTGCCATCCATGGAGCGCTCATCAACGGAAGCAAGATGATATGGCTTGGAAAATTTGACCCCAAAAAGGTCATTGAATCAATGCCCAGCGCCACCGTCTTTATGGGCGTGCCTACACTCTATGTCAGGATGCTTTCCGAACCCTCCCTGAACCGAGAGATCTGCCGAACGATGCGACTGTTTATTTCAGGTTCGGCGCCATTGCTCATTGAGACGTTTAACCAATGGAAAGCGCGCACTGGACACACGATTCTTGAGCGATATGGTATGAGCGAAACGATCATGCTGACCTCCAATCCATATGCCGCAGATGGTCGCTTCAAAAATCAGGATGAACGTCGTGGCGGGACCGTGGGATTCCCGCTACCGGGCGTCGATGTTCGAGTATGCGATGACCACGACAAGCCCTTAGATGTTGATGTCATCGGTGGCATCCAGGTACGCGGTCCAAACGTTTTTAAGGGCTACTGGAATATGCCTGAAAAGACTGCACAGGAGTTCACCAAGGACGGTTTTTTTCGAACTGGGGACGTAGGAAGAATTGATCAGCGAGGCTACATCACCATCGTTGGCAGAAGCAAAGACTTGATTATTAGTGGGGGCTATAACGTCTATCCCGCCGAAATCGAGAGCGTGATTAACGACATGAATGGTGTCATTGAAAGTGCTGTTGTGGGAGTTTCACATCCGGACTTTGGCGAAGTTGGGGTGGCAGTCGTGATCCGCCAGAAAGACTCTACCCTCACCGGTGACCAGATTATTGCAGTGTTGAAATCTACCCTGGCAAACTTCAAGATTCCCAAAAAATGCTTTATCGTCGATGAGCTCCCTCGAAACGCAATGGGAAAGGTTCAGAAGAACATCTTACGCGATCGATACAAAGATATCTTTTGTGCTTAGTTAAGCCGCGCGCTGACTAAGCAGGTTCCGTATGAGCTCAAAGATCACGCCATAAAAGCAACCGATCGCAAAGGTGACTAAAAGCAGTGTCGCCGCGAACCCGAAATTAAATGGTTGCACCTGAAAGGGTGAGTTGAGCATGTGCAGCCTGAACACCCAATCAAGGAGCGTCTGCGCCCATCCGGATAGGACGATTAACACCCAGCACAAATGTAAGCTCGCAAGGGAAAATCCAGCTATCAGCGCAGTTTTAATCATGCAACAGACCTCTCCCAACCAAAAGATATTCGGCAAGTAAAAGTCTAGTCATACAAAAGAGGAAGGTGTCCACAACGGCCGGGGGAAAGCGCTTCAGTAGCCGCTAGGGGCCACTTGGCGGAGACGGAGGGATTCGAACCCTCGATGCGCTTTTGGCACATACTCCCTTAGCAGGGGAGCACCTTCGGCCTCTCGGTCACGTCTCCGTTTTCTGACGGAATCAGGATTCTAGCGCAAACGCCTTGTGTAGCGCCCGCACCGCCAATTCCATATATTTGTCATCAATCACCACCGAGATCTTGATCTCACTGGTCGAGATCATCTGAATATTGATCCCTTCTTTTGATAGGGTCTCAAACATGGTGCTGGCAATCCCAACATGGCTACGCATGCCAATCCCTACCACCGAAACCTTACAGATGTCTTTGGCGCCGGTAATCGAGCGAGCACCGATTTCCGGCTGAACTTTGGCCTTCAGAACTTCTAGTGCCTTATCCAGTTCATTGCGATGCACGGTGAATGAAAAATCCGTCATGCCATCGTGGCTGGCGTTCTGAATGATCATATCCACATCGATATTGGCGGCAGCTACTGGACCAAGAATCTTGTACGCGATGCCAGGTTTATCGGGTACGCCAGCAATCGTGATCTTCGCCTCGTCGCGATTAAACGCAATGCCTGAAATAACAGCCTGTTCCATGGTGTCGTCTTCCTCGTAGGTGATCAGAGTGCCAGAATGGGCCTCTTCAGCAAGCGGGATATCGGGGTCGGTGAGACTCGACAGCACACGCGTCTTCACCTTGTATTTGCCGGCAAATTCCACCGACCGAATCTGCAGAACCTTCGAGCCAAGGCTTGCCATTTCAAGCATCTCTTCGAAGGTTACTTTTTCTAAACGCTTGGCTTCAGGAACAATCCGTGGGTCTGTCGTGTAGACACCGTCTACATCGGTATAGATCAGACATTCCTCTGCCTTGAGTGCTGCCGCTACTGCAACGGCAGACGTATCAGATCCACCGCGGCCGAGCGTCGTAATGTTGCCTTCAGGGTCGATCCCCTGGAATCCAGTGATGATGACCACATAGCCGTCCTTGAGATCTCGCATCACGCGGGCATCGTCAATCGACTGAATGCGTGCCTTGGTAAAGGCCGAATCGGTCTTAATCGGGACCTGCCATCCGGTGTAGCTCCTCGCCTTGGTGCCAATTGCCTGAAGCGCAATCGACAACAGGCCAACGGAGACCTGCTCACCCGTCGCAGCAATCTGATCCAGTTCTCGGGGATCAGGGCGCTCAGAGATCTCTTTTGCGAGCCCGAGGAGCCGGTTGGTCTCACCCGACATCGCCGAGGGGACGACCACCACCTGATGGCCTGCCTTCTGCCACTTGGCCACGCGTCGCGCGACATTCTTAATACGCTCGACGGACCCCATAGAGGTACCGCCGTACTTATGAACTATCAATGCCATGATCTGGGACTCTGAGGGTTACGGTCGACGCCCGTGCTCAATACAAAGGGCGCCAAGCCCAGCATTATCGCCCAATCCGCAGGAATCCTCGTTCCCGGAGCACCGACCAGACCTCCCCGGTGGCGGGGTCGGTGAGATCCATCCGCGCAAAGGGTTCTCTTGCTGCGCGAAGCTGGCGCAGAAACTCGGTCAGACGCCGGGTGGGCGGGGTGGGTGCCCCATGACCCTTGAGCCAGCCGCGAATAATACGGGCGGCCAGCGCCTCATCCTGGGCAAAAAGCACATCCAGTGATAGCCGTCCTTCGGGCATCCGACTCTCTTCCAGGGCCTGTTCGGTGACCATGTCCAAGAGATCGCGCGCGGTCTGCAGGTGCGCGATGCTTCGCGCCATTGCGGTATCGGCACCTTCTCGAAGACTCCGAAGTACCGGCATCACCTCGTGACGAATCCTGTTTCGCGCAATATCAAGATCGGTATTCGTGGGATCTTCAATCCAGATCAGCCCCTCATGCTGTGCGTAATCCAGAAGCGACTGTCGACTCTGATCCAGAAGTGGTCTCCAGCGGATCACCTGATGCGACCCGAGATCCATCTTGGATAACCGCGCCATGGCCGATAGCCCCTCAAGCCCTGCACCACGAATCCACTGTAAGAGCGCTGTTTCAATCAGATCATCTCGATGATGCGCTAAGACCAACACCGACTGAGGCGCAAGATGTTGCGCAAAGGCTTGATAACGATGGCGTCGCGCCGCGGCCTCAACACCAAGAGAAGACACCTCATGCGCAGGGATGCTGACACGGGCAATCGTCAAGGGAACATTCAGTGACGAACAACTCTGTTCACACTGCCGAACAAAATCATCGGCGGCAGGCTGCAGGCCATGATGGACATGAATGGCCCGAAGCTGAAATAACTGCGGAAGTTTCTGCTGCATCCGTGCCATCAAATGCAACAGCACAGTAGAGTCGAGCCCGCCAGAGAGCCCCACCGTCAACAACAGGGGCATAACTATCGGGCCTTGATTTCCTTGAACTTTCCGAGCGCACGAATCCGCGCCTGGCGCTGCTCCAACATCGTCTTGGTGTCCATGTTGTGGAAGCCTCGAAGCGCATCCGCGATGGCCTTCTTTAGGTTTTCAGCCGTCTGTCCGGGATCACGATGTGCGCCGCCTAAAGGCTCGGTCACAATCTTATCGATGAGTCCCAGGGCCTTTAACCGCTGCGCGGTGATGCCAAGGGTCTCGGCTGCCTCGGGGGCCTTATCCGCACTCTTCCAAAGAATGGATGCGCAGCCTTCCGGAGAGATCACGGAATAGGTGGAGTACTGCATCATCATCAGAACATCACCCACAGCAATCGCCAGCGCACCGCCCGATCCACCCTCGCCGATGATCGTCGAGATGATCGGCACCTTGAGCCCCGCCATGACCATTAGGTTTCGGCCAATCGCCTCGGACTGACCGCGCTCTTCTGCACCAATTCCGGGGTAGGCCCCCGGTGTGTCCACCAAGGTAATCACCGGAATATTGAATTTTTCGGCTAGCGCCATCAGGCGCAAGGCCTTGCGATAGCCCTCCGGCCTTGGCATTCCAAAGTTCCGATAGGTCCGTTCTTTGAGATCCCGACCCTTCTGATGACCGATCACCATGACGCTCTGGCCATTGAATCGGGCAAGCCCTCCAACAATGGCTGGGTCATCCGCAAAGGATCGATCGCCATGGAGTTCGTAGAAATCAGTGAAGATCGCGGCGATGTAATCCAGCGTGTACGGCCGCTGGGGATGTCGGGCGACCTGGGCGATCTGCCAAGGGTTTAGCTTGGAATACAGATCCTTAAGCTGGGTTTCGGTCTTGGAACGAAGCCGATCGATCTCATCGGTGATGTCGACCGCCGAGTCACTCTGAACAAACCGAAGTTCTTCGATCTTGGTCTCAAGTTCGGCGACCGGCTGCTCAAAGTCCAGGAAAGTTTGTTTGGCTGGGCTGTTCATTTGGCCGCTATTGTCCCCCAAAACAGCCCCTTTAGCCTACTGGCGCCGCCAGGTCGTCCCCGCGGCGGAGTCCTCGAGCACCACCCCTTTGCCCAGGAGATCATCCCGGATCTGGTCGGCTTTGGCGAAATCCCGGGCTTTCTTAGCCGCCGCCCGCTCGGCGATCAGGGTCTCAATTTCGACTGGCCCCAGCCCCGCAGACCCGGTCGCTGCCTGAAGAAATTCCGTCGGCATTCGTCCCAGGAGCCCCAGCGCGCCGGCAAGTTGGCGCAAGACGGCTGCTAAGGCAGCGTCCTTCGACTTATTGAGAAGAGTCGCCAGCTCAAAAAGAGCAGAAACTGCAACCGGCGTGTTGAAATCGTCATCCATCGCGTCAAAAAAGCTTTGCACCAGGGCGACCGCCTCTGGCTGGTTCTGAACCCGACGCGTTAGATCTGCTAGATCGAGCGCTGGAGATGTGGCGGTGTCCACCGCTGTCGTCACCCCCGCGCCGGCCAGCGCCGTGTAAAGACGGACCAGCCCTTGGCGGGCGTCCTCGAGATGCTGATCAGAGTAGTTCACTGGGCTGCGATAGTGCGCCCGCAGAAGGAAGAACCGAATGACCTCTGCATCGAACTGCTTGAGCACCTCTCGGATCATGAAAAAATTGCCCAGCGACTTGGACATCTTTTCCCCATCGATACGAACAAACCCGTTGTGCATCCAGACGTTAACGAAGGGCTGACCAGTCTCCTTTGCGTAAGCGCCTTCGGACTGAGCAATCTCATTCTCATGATGGGGAAACTGAAGATCGGACCCGCCCCCATGAATATCAAAGTGCTTGCCCAACAGACTGCAGCTCATCGCCGAGCATTCAATATGCCAACCGGGTCGGCCTTCCCCCCACGGAGACGGCCATTTCACCTCTGCAGGCTCATCCGCTTTCGCACGCTTCCATAAGACAAAGTCCAGGGGGTCACGTTTGCCGTCCCCGACTGCGACGCGTTCACCTGCGCGGAGTTCATCAAGGGACTTACCCGATAGCTTGCCGTAGCCCTCGAACTGGCGCACGGCAAAGTTGACATCCCCCTTAGCACCCCCTGGGAGCTCCGCCTGATAGGCGTAGCCATTTTTCTCTAAGGCACCGATCACGTCTAACATCTGCGGCACGTAATCCGTCGCCCGAGGCTCGTGGCTGGGCGGAATGATCCCCAATGCAGCCGCGTCTTCATTCATAGCGTGAATGAACCGCTCGGTCAGCGCGGAGATGGGCTCATTGTTTTCCACCGCACGCTTGATGATCTTGTCGTCAATATCCGTAATGTTTCGGACATAGGTCACCCGATAGCCCTGGGCCTTGAGCCAACGATTGACCACATCGAAAACGACCAATACTCGCGCATGCCCCACATGACAGAAGTCATAAATCGTCATGCCGCAGACATACATGCGCACATGGCCGGGTTCGATGGGCTTAAATTCTTCTTTGGAACGACTTAAGGTATTGAAAATCTTCAAGATTTCACCGTGCTAGACTGGCCTTATTACCAATGATTTCAACGCGACGCGAAGCCTGCATTCTATGGGAATGACCCAGAACCCGCCGCCCTGCCTGGGAGAGAAAACACCTGCTAAGACGCCATGCTGGCGGAGATCTCTTTTTGTTTCAGGCTTAGTCTATCTCACCGCAACACTGCCCTTGCCGTTGATTGCCCAGACCACGACGGGCGTCACAGGAACGCCTGCGAAAGCGGGACTCATGCCAGGTCGCCCAATGGCACCCGAAGTCTCGGCCGACGTAGCCAAAGCGCGAGACCTGCTCGCACGTCGCCAGTGGCAGGACGCAAACGATCTGATCGCGGCAACACTGGCATCGCGTCCACGCGATCCTCAATGGCGATTCCTTCAAGGGGTCCTCTTTGCCGAGACCGGGCGTCGTATCGAGGCCCGTTCGACGTTTGAGCTATTAACAGAGGACTTCCCCGAACTTTCAGAGCCATACAACAACCTAGCGGCAATCTATGTCGAAGAAGGCGACCTGCAAAAAGCGAGAACGCTCCTTGAACGCGCCATCCAGAATCGACCGGACTATGCCCTGGCACACGAAAACCTAGCAGACATCTACACGCGACTTGCCATCGAGAGTTATGAACGCGCTGCAAAGGCCAATCAGCCCGCACCCAGTGTTGATGTAAAACTAAACCACCTGCGCCAGACGCCGGCCTTACGCGACGCCCGCGTCACGACAAACCGCTAAGCGCACCCTTTTCTTTTATTGAACAACCGGAGAATCTACTCATGAATGTCACCATGCAGACCTCGATGGGCACCATTACCCTCGAACTTGATCCCAAAAAGGCGCCCGAAACGGTGAAGAACTTTGTCGCCTATGCCAAGTCAGGACACTACGATGGCACGATCTTTCATCGCGTCATGGATAACTTCATGATTCAAGGCGGCGGCTTTACTGACAAGATGGTGCAAAAGCCAGCAAAAGCCACGGTAAAAAACGAAGCTGATAATGGGCTAAAGAATATGAAGTACACCATTGCGATGGCCCGCACCAGCGATCCTCACTCGGCGAGTGCGCAGTTCTTTATCAATGTCGCAGACAATGAGTTTCTGAACTTCACAGCACCCACTGAGCGTGGCTGGGGCTACGCCGTATTTGGGAAGGTCACTTCTGGGGCCGATGTGGTCGACAAGATCAAGAAGGTCAAAACTGGTAACAACGGCTTCCACCAGAACGTACCCGTTGAGCCTGTCGTGATCACCAAGGTCACCGTCAGCGAATAACCCTATGAATGGCCGAGCTCTGCCGACGTCCAATCAGACCATCACGGCACGCTCGGCCCTTCTGTTTTCAGACGTCCATCTGAGTGAGGCAACGCCAGCGCTCACGCAGGCACTGATCGAATGGCTACACCGCCATTGCATCGCATCGGATCGACGCCCTGATCAGTTGCTCATCCTCGGCGATTTGTTTGATGCCTGGGTGGGAGACGATCAGCAGCAACACCCGCAGGCAGGCGCCTGCGCAAGAGTGGTCAGTGAGGCCTTGTGCGAGATTCGATCGCAAGGAATTTCGATTCGTTTTATGGCAGGCAACCGGGACTTTCTCGTGGGTGAGGCATTCCTGAGGCCATTTGACGGTCTGCGGATGTTAGATCCAAGTCTGCTGGTCATTGAAGAGGGGTTGACGATCGCGATCAGTCATGGCGATCAGCTCTGCACACTTGATACAGACTATCAGCAGTTTCGGGCGCAGGTGAGAGCGCCCGAATGGCAGCGTAACTTTCTGGCGCAGCCTTTAGCGAAACGACTCGCGATTGCGCAGAATATTCGAGCGCAGAGTGAGACCGAAAAAAGCGGCAAGACGATGACGATTATGGACATCACGCCGCAGGCCGCAGTCACGTTAACTGACCAGCTCGCGGCCGATGTGCTACTGCACGGTCACACCCACCGACCGGGGCAGACGACGATGCCCAATGGGAAAGTGCGTTGGGTGTTGTCAGACTGGGAGATGGACACCCAAAGCGGTCTCCGCCGTGGCGGTGGTCTTTGGGTCGACCAGCGTGGCGTAAGCCTAAGGCCGCTTTAGACGATCGACTTCGTCCTGAAGTCGTTTCAGCTCATCCACAAGCTGATGTAACACGACGTCAACGGGGTCCTGGGCCCCGGGCATCACGCCATAGGCCGCAAAGCGGTCTCCCTCGGTCTGGCGTGCCATGGAGTCGGCGTATTGTTCATCCACGACCCGCGCGGGAATACCGATCACCGTCGCACCTGCCGGCACCGCTTTGATCACCACTGCGTTGGAACCGATCTTTGCGCCCTCGCCTACCGTGAAGGGGCCGAGCACCTTCGCCCCGGCGCCAACCACGACACGCGATGCCAGCGTGGGATGACGTTTACTGCCTTTGACCAACGACGTACCGCCCAGGGTCACTCCCTGATAGATCGTGCAGTGATCACCAATCTCCGTGGTCTCACCAATCACCACACCCATTCCGTGGTCGATAAACACCCCTCGACCGAGTCGTGCCCCGGGATGAATCTCAATCCCTGTCAGCCAACGGGCAATCACGGAGATAAACCGACCCATCCACTGAAACACCGACACCTCTGTCTTCCAGAAGTAGTGTGCAAATCGGTGTAACCAAAGCGCATGCAGCCCCGGATAACAGGTCAGCACCTCAAAGGTTCCTCTGGCAGCAGGGTCTCGCTCCAAAATGGCGCGGACATCTTCTCTTAGCGTCTCAAACATAGGATGTAAGGGTATCAGGTGCGTCGCTCGATTTCCGTACAAAGCCCTCTGAGCATCTGGACTTCGTCCTCCCACATTTCCTTGCGGGCCAAAAGACGTTTGAGTCGCTCCTCAAATCGCCCCGGGACTTCGGGGTCGAGATACCCAATTCTGATCGCCACACGAACCAAATGGGCATGGAGTCCTTCCACTGCAGCGTGATCTGCCGGACGTGCGGTCTCGCGCTGATTTCCCGCAACACGGGAAAGGTCCTCGACCACCGCCGCAAGATCTATCTGCCCTTGACGAAACCGCTCGCGCAGGGCGCGACGCGTGGCATAAGCCACCACCTGAACCGCCTGAGAGAGATTCAGTGAGCTGAACTTCTCATCCACATCGAGACTACAGACATGACGGCAGCTGAGCAGCTGATCGTTCGTCAGCCCATTTCGCTCAGATCCAAATACAAACGCCGCCTGTGCCTGATCGTCCGATAACAGGTGCGCCAAGATGGCATCACTCGCCGCTTCAAGCGATAACCTCGGCGGCTCAAACTCACGCACCCGTGCACTCAGCGCACAACTCCATGTCGTGGGGCCGAGCGCCTCCGAGAGATTGACCACCTTTGCCTCCGTGAGCACCTGGGCCGCCCCAGAGGAGAGCGCGACGGCATCGGCCCGATGGGCGATCTTGGGATCCTCTGCATCCGCAAGCCAGAGCTGGCGAAACCCCATCGCCTGCATGGCACGGGCACTGGCCCCGACGTTACCGGGGTGGGTGGGCGAGACCAGAACGAACCGAATCCGCGCCAGAGTCTCCTTAAAACGCCTAAAATCATCCATGGGCGCAATAATGCCCTGTTTTCTCTCGCTCCTTAAAAGACCCGACCATGCATCCTTTGCTCAACACGGCAGTGAAAGCTGCCCGCCGCGCAGGCACCATCATTAACCGTGCCAGTCTCGACTTAGACCTTCTGAAAGTCGGTCGCAAGGCGCCTAACGACTTCGTCACCGAGGTTGACCGTTCGGCAGAGGCTGCCATCATCGAGGTCTTGGCCAACGCCTATCCCGACCATGACTTTCTGGCCGAGGAGACGGGCACTGCCGGCGCCGCTACGAAGAGCGCTGCCGGCGCGTCCGAATACGTATGGATCATTGATCCACTCGACGGCACAACAAACTTCATTCACGGATTCCCCCAGTACGCAGTGTCAATTGCCCTGTCCTATCGCGGACAGATCACTCAGGCGGTCATCTATGATCCGGTCCATAACGATCTCTTTGTCGCCTCTAAGGGGAAAGGGGCCATGCTCAATGACCGACGAATTCGCGTCTCTCAGCGCGATCGACTCGACGAATCACTGATTGGCACGGGGTTTCCGTTTCGCGACTTCTCCACGCTCGATCTGTACGTCGCGATGTTTAAAGAGTTCACTCAAAAAACGGCAGGTGTTCGACGTCCCGGCGCAGCGGCACTCGATCTCGCCTATGTTGCCTGTGGCCGACTCGATGGTTTCTTTGAAATTGGGCTGATGCCCTGGGATGCCGCCGCAGGCTCTCTGCTCATCACTGAAGCCGGTGGTCTGATCGGCAACTTCAAAGGAGAAGAGAACTACCTATTTCACGAAAACATCATCGGCGCCTCTCCGAAGATATTTGGGCAGATGGTCACGATGTTGTCGCGCTACCAGCTTCCTGAGCCCAAAAAAGGACTGGAGCTGCTGCGGCTTTATAACGCGCGCTAATTGACGCGATCTAACTCCCTTCACGAGACGCCCCATGTCATCTCAGCACACGCCCATGATGCGCCAGTACCTGGCCGTCAAGGCGGAGTACCCCGATATGCTGGTGCTCTATCGCATGGGGGACTTCTACGAGCTGTTTTATGACGATGCCCAGCAGGCCTCGCGCATTCTTGGGATTACGCTAACAACGCGTGGCCAGAGTAACGGTGCCCCCATTTCAATGGCGGGCGTGCCGGTGCACTCCGTTGAAGGATATCTCGCCAAGCTTGTGGCCAAAGGATTGTCGGTGGCGATCTGCGAACAGATTGGCGATCCGGCGACATCTAAAGGTCCCGTCGAACGCAAAGTCGTTCGAGTGATCACTCCCGGCACAATGAACGAAGCCGGACTCATCCCTGATCGCGCCCAGTCCTGGCTTGCAGCTATCGAACTCGAAGGAACAAAGGCAGCGCTCGCCTGGTGTGATGTCGCAAGCGGCGAGTTTTTCTGGGCGGAGTCAACGGCGACAGAGGTCTTATCGCTGCTTGCACAGATTACGCCTGCAGAACTACTTGTCTCCGAGTCCAGCACGCTCCGTCATGAGCTCGCCACCCATAAGATCGTGGTCACAAGCCGGCCGCCATGGGAGTTCGATAGCGGCCGAGGTACTGAGCTACTCAAGCAACGCCTCCGGGTCATCTCTCTATCCGCCTTTGAGCTCGATCAGCAGACCCTTGCACTCCGTGCAATTGCGGCCTTGATCGGTTACGCCGAGAAAAGCCAGGGACGCGCACTCAACCACCTGCGTGCACCCTTGCAATACCGCACGCAGGAAACGGTCCTCGTGGATGCCGTGGCCCGTCGAACGCTAGAGCTCGTCAGCCCGCTACTTGCAGAGTCATCACAACAGACCACCTGCCTCTCGGCGATTGATCGCTGTATGACCGCAGCCGGCAGTCGTATGCTGCGCCAATGGTTACTTGCGCCTTGTCGTGACAACACGCCGCTAATCGAACGCCAGACTGCGATTGCCTGGTTTGCTGATCAGCAAAAAGCACAGGGGCTCACCGAGGCGTTATCGGGGCAGCTTCGCGCCGTCTCCGACGTGTCGCGTATCGCTGGTCGGATTAGCCTTCGAAATATCCGTCCGCGCGAGTGCCTGGCCTTGCTGCAGTCTCTTTGTACTGCGCGTGAGATCAGCACAAGAATTGCAGGGGTCACAGGAGACATCCCCAGTCGAATTAGAGCGATTCAGTCCGCGATCTGCGATAACCCCAGCAGCACCGGAACGCCCACGTTGTCGGACTGCATCGCATTGCTAGAGCGGGCGATTGACCCGGACTGCGCAACACAGATTCGCGATGGTGGCGTCATCCGCAAAGGATACGACGCGGCGCTTGATGAACTTCGCATGCTTCGTACTGACAGTGGCGCTTTTCTGCTGGCGCTCGAGGCACGAGAGCGTGCAAGAACAGGGATCGCCAACCTGAAGGTCGGGTTTAATGCGGTTCACGGCTACTTCATCGAAATCACCGCCGGCCAACTCTCCAAAACCCCCGATGACTACCAACGCCGACAGACGCTCAAAAATGCAGAGCGTTTTATTACCCCCGAGCTGAAGGCATTTGAAGAAAAGGCACTCTCTGCGCAGGAGCGCGCCTTAGCGCTTGAGAAACGACTCTTTGATGAGTTGCTCGCGCAGCTTGACCCGTGGATCCCAATGCTCCAGTCCGCCGCAGAGGCGCTTGCAACGCTCGATTGCTTGTGCGGGCTCTCTTCTCTGATCAGTCAAGAGCGATGGATTCTTCCAGAACTCGTCGATGAGTCCGTGATCGATATCGTCGACGGCAGACACCCCGTGCTCGCACTGACAACCCCTGACTTCACTCCCAACGATACGCGGCTTGCTTCGAGCGAGCGCATGCAGGTCATCACAGGACCCAACATGGGAGGCAAATCGACCTACATGCGTCAGGTTGCACTGATGACTATCCTTGCACGGATGGGCGCCCCGGTGCCTGCCAAAGCCGCACGCATCGGGTCAATCGATCGGATCTTTACTCGCATTGGCGCGGCTGATGACCTTGCCGGAGGGCGCTCCACATTCATGGTGGAAATGACCGAAGCCGCACTGATTCTGAACCACGCGGGGCCCCATAGCCTGGTGTTAATGGATGAAATCGGCCGCGGCACATCGACATCCGATGGTCTTGCCCTTGCCTGGGCGATTGCCCAGTCACTGGCGCAAAATAATCGGTGCTTGACACTCTTTGCAACCCATTACTTTGAACTGACCGCACTTCCAACAGCATGTGACGGCGTCGTCAATGTCCACGTTGGCGCGGTTGAACACGAACACACGCTCGTATTTCTCCACAAGGTAGAGCCCGGCCCTGCGAGCAGAAGTTTTGGTATTCAAGTGGCTCGGCTTGCAGGACTTCCCGAAGAGGTCATGACACTGGCCACTGATAAGCAGCAGCAGATTCACCAGACGACGCCCGCAAAGCCACAGTTAAGCCTTTTCTAAGTGTTCAACCGTTTCGCTCACTACAGCCCTTCTCATCATCAGACGCCTATGCCTCGCAGACCCAAGCTCATCCATCAGGTTGCTCGACCCGAACGTCATCAGCCCGTGAGTTGGCTTGGGGGGCTGAGCCCCGATCAGTTCATGCGACGCTACTGGCAGAAAAAACCACTTCTGGTTCGCGGCGCATTCCCAGACTTCATTCCACCAGTCTCCATCGACGAGGTTCTCGCGCTGGCCTGCGACGATCGGGCAGAGTCACGGCTGGTGCAAAGGAGCCCTAGGGGGCAGCGCTGGACACTCACCCACGGACCCTTCGACGCCAACGAGATTCCCGCACCGACGCAATCGCACTGGACGGTTCTGGTCCAACAGGTGAATACGAGACTATCCGCAGCAGATGCCTTTCTCGATGCCTTCCGATTCATCCCCCAGGCACGACTGGACGATTTAATGATCAGCGTTGCGGGACCAAGTGGTGGCATCGGCGCCCATGTCGACTCTTACGATGTATTCCTCATTCAGGCCAGTGGCCAGAGACGCTGGGAGATTGCCGAGACATTTGATCCGACCCTGCAAGAAGACGCCCCCCTTAAAATTCTCAAGCAGTTCACCCCCGAAGAAGACTGGGTCTTGGCACCAGGGGATCTGCTGTATCTGCCCCCGAATGTGGCCCATCGCGGCACGGCGGTCGGCGACGGCTGCATGACCTGGTCCGTCGGCTTTCGCGCTCCGGCGCGAATTGCCCTGGCCGATGCCGTCTGGGCGGGGCACTTGGACACACTGGCTGACCGAAACTGGAGCGACCCATGGCTCGAGGCCACCAACACCCCGGCAGAGGTTCCGCAACGACTTCTGGATCAGCTCACCGACCAGGTCCTAAGAGACTTTCCAAGCCGCAAGGCCATCTCCCAGGGGGTCGCCCGGGTCCTGAGCGAACCGGCCCAGGAGGCCGTCTTTGAACCGCCTCGGCGACCCGATAACGCCGAAAAGTTCGAGAAAAACGCCTGCCGCCAGGGCCTTCGGCTCGCCTGTAGCAGCCGGATCCTGTACCAAGGATCAAGCTTTTTCGCCAACGGCGAGCCACTCGGACTTCCGAAGGATTCGAGCGTGCAGCGGATCATGAAAACCTTCGCAAACGAACGGGCCGTGTCGGGCGATGCCCTTCGCTGTTGTAAGGGGCTGACAGTCCTGATGCCCACGCTCTACGAAATGTATCTCGCGGGCTGGATCAGCTATCATTAAGGGGTTTTCTGACGAAGATGTATTTAAGAAAACATCCTCTCTTATTTTTGATCTCTAAGGAACTATGAAAATGCAGAAGTCACTTCTCGCAGCCATGATTTTGGCACTGGGTGTTGTTGCTTGCGGTAAGAAACAAGAAGCCGCTGCTCCTGCTCCCGCTCCCGCTCCTGCTCCTGCCGCTGAGCAGAAGCCTGCTGATGCAGCTGCTCCCGCCGCTGCACCTGCTGCTCCTGCCGCTGCTCCCGCAGCACCTGCTGCACCTGCCAAGAAGTAATTCTTGAGCATTCGTCTTGCAGAGTCATCTGCAAGACGTTCGTGCACAGTGAGCAAAACGCCGACAAGCAATTGTCGGCGTTTTTTATTTCTGAATGAATGATGACAGCATCGCGTTACTGCAGATCGATCCAGTCAAAGCCCTCGGCCTGGTTGGCGACCGTCAGTGCTGTATGCGATGACAAGACCGGCGATAACGCCTCGCGTACAAGATCCTCCCGATTATTGTGGCGACTAAGATGTGCCGCAACGACCCGCTGCAGCCGAGACTGATCAATCGCAGCAAGAATCGCTGCCGAGGCACGATTTGACAAATGCCCATAATCTCCGCCGATTCGTGCCTTTAAGCTAGCGGGATAGTCACTCTCCGCCAGCAGTCGCTCATCGTGATTCGCCTCGAGAAACAATGCGTCAGTCTCATTGAGCATGGATTCGACATGCGGCGTCGAACGACCAAGATCCGTGAGCACCCCAAGCCGCCTCCCACGCTGGTCAGACACCACGAGCTGCACGGGTTCACGCGCATCATGGGGTACCGGAAAGCAATGCAAGGTCAGATGGGCCAATGGAATCACCGCATGACTGTCAACCTCGTAGACGGAGACACCCGACCAGAAATCAGCCGAACAGCCCACACGGGTGCCGTGCGATAGCAACACAGGAAGCTGCGCCGCTCGCGCAAGACGAGCCACACCACCCACATGGTCACCATGCTCATGCGTAACGAATATGGCAGAAAGGTCAGTCAGCGCAAGGCCGCGCGTTTCCAAACGACGCGCGACTTCCTTTAACCCAAGACCGCAATCGATCAAAAGACGCGTTGGGTCTTCGGTCCCCAAAGGGTCCGAAGACTCCACGATCAGGGCATTGCCTTCACTGCCGCTTGAGAGACTGGTAAATCGCAAGCCTACTTCAGCTGATCAAAAATCAGTGACAACATGCGCTTGGCGTATTGGTCCTGCGATGGATTGCCAGCCTTATCAAGAATCACCACACGCGCACCCGCCTCACCGTTGGCCGCAACACGGACACGATACTGCTCAGCGGAATCAGGAATCTTGTCAGACGAGAAGAGCCTTCCGAAAAAGCCTTTCTTATTCGATGACGGGTCGACCGTTGGGTCGCGATAGCGCACAAAGAAAATACCCTTGGCGCGATCCCGGTCCTCGACAGTAAAGCCCAGTCGATCAATCGCCACGCCGACTCTGCGCCAAGCGCGGTCATAAGACTCAAAGAGTTCGATCTGACTGCCGTCCTGCGAGCGGACCGCATTGGCCTTCGGCGATGCCGACGCTAACGCCTGAGTTGTCTGTGACTGGGCGCGTGTCTGGTCTGCGCCGAGACGCACCATCAGCCGCTGAAGATACTCCGCCTCGAGTTGTGGATCGGAGGGGCGGTTCGTCCAAGTTGATTTCGACGCGGTCTCAGTCACCGTGGCCAGTTCAACAATGCCACGATGGCTAATCACGATCTCAGTCTGATTCGCATTGACCCGCTCAAGCCGGGTTCGGAATTTGTCACGCTCACCCGTATCGTAGATACGATCGATCAGTCGACCGAGCGTGCGACGAATCACGTCTTCCGGGATCTTGGATCGATTCTCTTGCCACTCAGTTTCGATCACGCCTGCCTCGGGATTCTCGCGTGCGAGCGTGAAACCGCTATCGACCCAGAACTGACGAACCACTGGCCAGAGCTTCTCTGCAGGGGCGTCGACCACCAGCACACGATGATCGGCCTGACGCTCAATGCGCATGCCAGGCACCGTAGGAAGCACGTTTGTCGAGACGGTGGCCGCCTTCGGCTCCGTGCGGCTGCGCTCAAATTCGGCACGACTGGCAACCCCGGATGACGGCAGCGCAAACCGATCATCTTTGCCCGGCGTAATCAGGTCAGGCGGCACCTCTAATGGTCGGGTCTTTTGCGCCGACTTGTATTCCTGGCCATCCGAAAAAATGCTGCAGCCAGACAACACCACGATGGAACCGACAACCAGACCGCGCGACAACAGCTTCATGAAAGAACTCCTAGTGACTTAAGTGCCGATGCCACCACCGGCTGCTGGGCAGCCGATAAGGGAACCAACGGAAGACGGATACCCGCTGGCGAACGACCCATCGCCGCCAAGGCCCATTTCACCGGAATGGGGTTGGCTTCGACAAACATCGCTTTATGCAAGGGCATGAGCTTTGCCTGAAGGTCTGCAGCCTGCTTGGCATTACCGGCCATCGCCAGACGACAGAGCTTGGACATCATGGCCGGAACAACGTTCGCCGTCACCGAGATATTTCCATGCCCCCCTAAGAGCATGAGTGCAACGGCTGTACCGTCATCACCACTATAGATCGCAAAGTCTTCGGGGGCCTCGCGAATAAGCCAGATGGCGCGTTCGATATTTCCGGTGGCCTCTTTAATCCCGACGACATTTGGAATCTGTGCCAACCGCAGGACCGTGTCATGGGCGAGGTCCGCAACCGTTCGCCCCGGCACGTTATAAAGAATGATGGGCAGGTCGGTCGATTCGGCAATCGTCTTAAAGTGCTGATAGAGACCTTCCTGCGGGGGCTTATTGTAGTAAGGCACCACCTGCAAAGACGCAGTAGCACCCAGCTTGGCCGCTTCGCGAGTGAGCTCAATGGCCTCTAGTGTGGAATTGGCGCCTGTCCCGGCGATGACCGGAATTCGCCCTGCAGACTGATCGACCGCAACACGAATCAGCTCAAGATGTTCATCAACATCGACTGTTG
>JACCEE011062966.1_pt1 | contig 27268 bp, 29 predicted proteins | sample 7449931 | NCBI WGS metagenome assembly JACCEE01 (sample SAMN15323457, study PRJNA562643) | freshwater metagenome | isolation source: river surface water | place: USA:Blue River Watershed | collected 2017-08-19 | reverse complement strand
CGCTGACGGCAACGATAAATGATGACCCCGCTCCAGACCAGAGCAATAATATAAGCTGCTATCGATAACAAGCAACTTCCCTGCCATAACAGGCGACTTCTGTATGCGTTAATGTTATCAAACGGCGTTATCGGCTGTTTTTCTAAAGTGGTCAAAATAATGGTTTTTATGCGTAAACTACTTTCCGCATTAATTTCAAACAACCCATAACTGACAACTTGTATCAACACAGCAATTAAACCGATGAATAAATACACGTTTTGATTGATTGCATTTCTCATTTTCAACACCGTTAATTAATAAGTTTTTTATAACCTAACCAGTTTGGAGTAATTTGATTTTTTATTAACAAAACATAGTGGTTAACGATTTCAATAATTTATTACTCAATCAATTTTTCCTCATTATCCATATTGCCCAAGTTATCCCGCCAACTGATGGTCACCTTATCGCCGACTTTGCCGCCTTTGAGCATAAACGCAAAATACGGGTCTTTTGATACCCCCGCACCAATATTGCCGCTGACCACTACTTTATCATTATGTTTAACTGTTAATTCTTGAATAAAATGCGCCGGAATCAACTTTCCACTTTTCAAGTCTTTATTCCGCCCGGTTTCCATCGGATGCGAAATCAACACTCTAATTTGCGTATTGCCGTCTTGCTGTTTCATGCGAATTTTAATACTCGACATCTTAGCCTCCACAGCCACCTACGGTCACTTTTACCGTCTGCTGAATTTTAAATAATTTGCCCTCAGCTTTTGCGATTGCAAACACCTCTGACGTTTCTGCCAGTTTTAAGCGCGTAGAAACCGATGCTTCAACATTGGGCGACAAATTAAACACCGCTATTAACGGAATCGGATTTTTTTCCACAAAAATAAACACTTGTTCAACCATGTCTAAGCCAACGTTCACCGTTATCGGCACCATCGCGCCATTTTCAGCAATGCTAGGCAGTTTGAGTTCAATTTTATCGGTTGTATCAATTTTTGACAGGTCAGGTAAATTAAAGCTTCTTTTAACGCTATCGTTTAAAGAACCGGGCGAAAAAAAATTTTCTATCCATTCTGCCTGTGTTAACGCCGGAGCAATTAAACCGGTCGCGGTCGCGGCACTATAAACCCCTAATGCAATAGAAGTTTTCAGTAACGCTCTTCGACTGTTAAACATATACCCACTCCAAGTTAATTTGCATCGTGATTCATTTTTTAAGGTACAGTCCACAAATAATCCACTAACGCATCTATATCCTCAGCCGTAAGAATACCGTTTTTGCCAAATGGCGGCATACTGGTGTATGGATTAAATTGCGTAGCATCCCAAATAAAGGTACGCAACTGCACTTTGTCGCGAAAACGACTCGGCAATGCTTTCAGCTCAGGGCCAATATTGCCCGGACTGTCGCCTTCGGCAATGACATGACAGGCTAAACAATTGCCCAGCTCAAATGTGAAAGCAACCTGCTTACCCCGCGCTTGCTTATCTGCATACGCTGTCGTACAAAACAATGAAATAACAATCAAAACAATAAGTTGTGACATATTAAGTTGCGCGAAATAAAGTTTGGTAAGCGCGTGCTGAATCTTCCACATTATCAGTAAACACCCCACCAATCACCGCTAACACATTTGCCCCTGCGTCAAGTAAACACTTGCCATTAGTCGGTAAAATACCACCGATAGCAACAATTGGCAAATGAATCAATGATTTAGCGCGATGTAACGTGTCAAGCTGCGCAGGAGTTGCTAGAGGTTTTGATTGTGAAGGGAAAAAACGTCCAAATGCAACATACGATGCGCCTTGGGTTTGTGCGGCAAGGGCTAAATTCACTTCGTTATAACAAGACACGCCGATAATCGCTGACTCAGTTAATCGTTGTTTTGCGGTCGCAATATCCGCATCATGTTTGCCTAAATGCACACCATCTGCGCCAATTCTAGCTGCCAACTCAATATCATCATTAATAATTAAAGGGATAGCGTATTGACGACACAGGCATAATAATTGTGCGGCTAACTTTAAATCGCGGTGCGGGTTTTTATCACGGTATTGAATCACCGCTGCACCGCCGCGAATCGCCTGTTCAACTTCTTTTACCACTTGTAATGCTGACTTGCTCTCAGTTTGAGTAATGGCGTACAAACCTGAACTTGGAAAACGCATTATTCGGCCTCAACCCAAAAAAAACGGTGCGGTTTATACTGTCCGTTGCCGACTTTGTAACCGGCTGCCAGTGCATTCCAAGTATAATCTTGTGCTTCTGCAATCGCCGTAAAAGGTTCTAAGCCTTGTGCTAGCAAACCTGCGATACTGCTGGCTAATGTACAGCCCGAACCGTGATAACTCTCCGGCAAGCGTTGCCAATAAAAAGTTTCAATTTTTTGCATCTGTTTAAACAAATGGTTTTCAACGCGCTCTAAAGCTTCGTCTGCACCAGTAATCAACACATATTCACAGCCTTTTTCTAGCAACGCTAACCCACATTCGTTTAAATCCTCTAAACCGGTCAACGCGCGTGCTTCTTGGGCGTTAGGGGTTAAAATTGTCGTCTGCGGCAATAATAACGTATTAATACGCTCAAGCAATCGGGGGTCACTTAACTGCGCACCACCGCCTGCCGCCAGCACCGGATCAAAAACGACTGGAATATCAGGATGTTGCTGTAAAATCTGCGCCACTGCCTGTGCCGTAGTATCAGACCCCAACAAACCAATTTTAATCACCGCCACCTGCATATCTGCAAATAAAGTATTTGCCTGACTGATAATATTTTCCGCCGGTTGCGGAATTAATTTTTTTACATTATGCGAATCTTGTTCGGTTAAAGCCGTAATAACACTGACGTTATGACAATGATGACTGCTTAACGTTTCAATATCGGCTTGAATTCCCGCGCCGCCACTGGGGTCGTGACCGGAAAAAGACAACACCACAGGATAAATTTTTGACATGATGACACGCTTAAAAAGTAAAAAAGTATCGTAAGAATAACATGACAGCCGAAAAACCAACACTGCTTATCACCTGCTATACTAGCTATTATTTGCCCACTTAAAATTCATTGCAGGTATTACAATATGGGATTTATCGCCGCCTTACCTTGGAATTTTGCCATTATTATAGCCTTACTTACTTTACAACAAACACAAATCCCGATTGATGGATTGATTGAAAAAGGTTTATTTATTCTATATTTATGCACACTTATTTTCAGTTTTATTAATAGCTCGACAATTACCACGCGAAATTTCACTTGGCTCATTATGCATTCCGTTTTATCGGTCGCTATTATGAGTGCTTTTATTGGCTATTTATATTGGGGAACAGCAAATGGCGTTGCATTTATTAATGGCATTGGCTTGGCTATTGTGTTAATTAATGCAATGATTTCACCGATTAATAGTTTTAAAACTGCATTAAGAGATTATCAATTAGATAAGCCCAATTAAATAATTTCTATGAAACAGCTTTTCTATCTTATATTTTTATTAGGACTGATTATTTTATGCTGGGAATACCCTATTTTATACCCGTTAAAATTATTAGTCGTATTTTTCCATGAATCTTCACACGCTTTAGCAACCTTATTAACCGGCGGCTCAGTGAAAGAATTCGCAATTAACCCGCAACAAGGTGGTCATGTCATTTCCCAAGGCGGCAATCCATTTATTATTCTATCCGCCGGTTATATTGGTTCATTATTGTGGGGAGTAGGGATTTATATTGCCAGTGTTAAAAGTCTATATGATAAAACTATTATGCGGGGATTAGGATTAAGCATTATTTTAATTACTGTATTACTGTCTAGCACAATTTTTAGCTGGTTATTTGGTTTATTATCCGGCGGCGCGATGTTATTAATGGCAAAACTATTAGCCGATGAATACAATGATTTTGTATTAAGAGTTATTGGCTTAACCAGTATGATGTACGCGCCATTAGATATTTACAGCGATACTATTTCACGCAATCATTTACAATCCGATGCGTATTTTTTAGCCGAATATACCGGAGGAACCACGCTATTATGGGGCAGTTTGTGGATTTTAATCAGCGTAATTGTTATTTTTTATTGTTTGCGCTGGGCGTTAGCTAAAATGAATACTTGAAATGACGAGTAGGTTAAATAAAAAATCCTGTTTAGGCAATATAATCGTTATTCTGTGGTTTATTCATGTGCCTAATGTATTCTCGGCTGAATATAAAAACATCACTTTTCATAATGCGTCTTTTAGCGTTGCCATTATTGATTTAAGGAAAGATTCACTGCGCTTATTTTGGAAAAATCCAATCACAAATCAGCCTTTTATTTCGATTGCCGCATTGAAAAAATGGCTAGAAAAAACCGGTACTTCATTAGAAATGGCGACTAATGCAGGGATTTACGATGTTGGCAATAAACCGCTGGGTTTATATATAGAAAATAGCCAACTATTAATCGCCCTAAATGAACGGAAAGGCGAGGGTAATTTTTATCTAAAACCCAATGGGATTTTTATAATGGATGATAAGCAAGCGGCTATTTTGGAGTCTTCACAACTCTCATCGGTTAATTGGTCGATTCGTTTTGCCACACAATCGGGTCCTTTGTTAGTGATAAATCGGAAAATTCATGCAGCTTTTCGTAAAAATTCAGCCAGTAAAGTGATTCGCAATGGCATTGGTATTTCATCAGCGAATCAGGTTGTGATTGTTATTTCAAATACACCGGTTAATCTCTATGATTTTGCGACTTTGTTCCGTGATTATTTTAAGTGTAGTAATGCCCTTTATTTAGATGGCGTGATTTCTAAAATGTATGTACCAAAATTAAATCGCGTTGAAGAAGAGGGCGATTTTTCGGCGTTATTTGGGGTAATAACGCGGTTAAAATAATGTCGATAAAAATTAGCTAACGCCTGGCAATATCCCCATTAGCTTATATTGACTGACTAATGCGGCATTTTTGTGTAGAATTTTGCCCATATTTTTCCTTATTAAAACCTCACGAGTAAAAAATGACTAAAGCAACCATTCTTACTGGCATCACCACCACCGGTACGCCGCATTTAGGCAATTATGTCGGCGCAATTCGTCCGGCGATTGCCGCGAGTAAAAATGACAATGTGCTGCCGTGCTATTTTTTGGCGGATTATCACGCCTTAATCAAATGCCAAGAACCGGAGCGGGTTAGACAATCCAGTTTGGAAATTGCCGCAACGTGGCTGGCATTGGGTTTAGATACCAGCAATGCTATTTTTTACCGCCAGTCGGATGTTCCGGAAATTATGGAACTGACTTGGTTGCTGACTTGTGTGACGGCAAAAGGCTTAATGAATCGCGCTCATGCGTATAAAGCGGCGGTTGCTGACAATGAACAAAGTGGCGATAGTGACGCTGATAAAGGCATTACGATGGGCTTGTTCAGTTATCCGATTTTAATGGCGGCGGATATTTTAATGTTCAATGCCCATAAAGTACCGGTCGGCAAAGATCAAATCCAACACATTGAAATGGCGCGTGATATTGCCAGTCGCTTTAATCATATTTATGGTGAGCATTTTGTGATTCCAGAAGCGGTAGTAGATGAAAAATCCGCGACTCTGTTGGGGCTAGATGGTCGTAAAATGAGCAAAAGCTATAACAATACCATTCCGTTGTTTGAGCCGGAAAATAAGCTTAAGAAGTTGATTAATAAAATAAAAACCAATTCTTTAGAGCCGGGAGAACCCAAAGACCCGGATAGCTGTACTTTATTTAGCACTTATCAAGCCTTTGCTCGTCCGAGTGAAGTGGTTGAAATTCGTCAGCGTTACGCAGAAGGCATCGGTTGGGGCGAGATGAAAAAAATTCTGTTTGAACATATTAATGAACACATTGCCCCGGCGCGCGAACGTTATCAGGCGTTATTACAAGCTCCTGAACACATTGAGCAAGAATTACAAGCCGGAGCGAAAAAAGCGCGAGCCATCAGTCAGCCATTTTTAAAGGAATTACGCAAAGCAGTGGGGATTGCAGCAATTAGTGCTTAACCGCAGGGACGCACGTCAACGCACCATCCCCGTTTCTAATGATTTAATTTGCATCGCCGCATCTTGATTACCTTGACTTGCGGCACGTTGATACCAATCATAGGCTGCTTGATAATTAACCTCCATGCCATAACCGTTTTCATACATTAACCCTACACCATATTGCGCTTTCGGATTGCCTTGGTCAGCCGCTTTGCGTTGCCATCTTAAAGCGGCCTGATAATCTTGCTCCACACCCGACCCATAAAGATACATCACGCCTAAACTGTATTGTGCCTGCGGATGATTATGTTCCGCAGCCTTGCGATACCATTTTGCGGCCTCAGCAAAATCTTGTTTAATCCCCTCGCCATTTTCATACAATACCGCTAGGGTATATTGCGCCTCAACATTTCCTTGCTCAGCGGCTTTACGATACCAATCGGCGGCTTGTTTACTGCTTTTTGCGGTTCCCTCACCATTTTGTAGCATCGTCGCCAATTGATATTGTGCCTGTAGATGCCCTTGCCCGGCGGCTCTACGATACCAAGTTATCGCTTCTTGATTATCTTGCGTCACGCCATAGCCGGTTCGATAGCAACTTGCTAGCAAAAATTGCGCTAGTGCATACCCCTCATCCGCAGTACGTTGCCAAAACGCTAATTTCTTCGGACAATATTGCTGATAAAACTCCATGACTGTGGTAGATGATTTTAACGCCAGTTTAAATTGTACGTCTTGTTCTGCCAGCTCAGTTTCATCACCAATTTTTAAAGACTCCACCAACACATTAACCTTATCTTCTGCTGCCGCTTTTTCCGCACAAATTACACAACTGCTTAAATATTTTTTTAATTCTTCTAACGTTTTCGCAGTTGCAAACAGCGCAGCTTCCTGTAATCGTTGTCTTTCATGGCTCAACGCGGCTTTGCGTTCAAGCTCAAGCTGTTTAACTTGATCTTGAGCGCGGGATTTTGATTCACAGGTAGTACAGTTTTTTAAATAATTTTGATAGTCTTCTAAGGTTTTTGCTTGTGAAAACAATAGGTTATCTTGTTTGCGCTGCGTGGCTTCTTGTTCGTCATAATTAAGATAGGCGATAGCACTGGTGTAAACCAAACCGATTAACACGACTAAGGTGATAATCGCAACCGTTAATCCATACCAAACGGAATATTTTTTCGGCTCCGCCGTCGCAGGCGCAGTTATCGCTGTAGCTAGCGGTGGCAACTGGCGCGTTAATGTAGGCGCGGGGGTAAATAAACGTTCCGGCATCACCATTTCTACCGCAGTTGGATGATTAAAAGATTCGGGGGTTAACATCGCTAATACTTGCGCAACATTCTGTGGTCTGGCAGCGGGTTTTAATTGCAAACATTGTTCAGCCACGCGCTGCAACGCTAATGCAGTCGGCGTTTGCACTAAACGAATTAAAGCTGCCCCTTGACGGCGTGCTTCAATAGTGGGCGGCGGATTACCGTGTAAACAGACATAAATAACCGCCCCTAACGAATATAAATCTGTGCGCTGATCACAAGCATCATTGTTTAATTGTTCAGGCGCGATAAAAGTGCCTACGTTTAACAAGGTCGATTTTAAAATCGTATACCCAACTCCCGCGCGTGCGAGTCCGAAATCCATCAATACCGGCGCGTCATCTGCGGTTAGAAAAATATTATTGGTGCTAATGTCACGGTGATAAAGGTCTTTATTATGCAGTTTTTGCAAAGTTTTTAGCAACGGTAGCAGCCACATATAGATGTTGTCCGGCATTAATTTATGCTGCTCTAGCAAACACTCACTTAAACTGCGTCCGCTTAAACGTTCCATCACTAAATAAGCGGTATTATGTTGTTTAATTAAATTAATATAACGCACTACCCCCGACTCTATGGACGGGTATTCATAACAACTGCGTAGTAATTGCGCTTCTTGAATAAAACGCGCCTGCCAACTCACTAGTTGTTCCTGATGCCGTTTAGGATTAACGGTTTTATTATCTAACCCGCGTTGCGCCAGTTCTTGCGGATAATATTCTTTAATCGCACAACGCACCTGATCTTTTTCGCGCAATCCTGCATAAACAATCGCAAAATGCCCTTCTCCTAATACCCGTCCAACAATATACCCCGGTTCTAAAACGCTAAATAGTGGTAAATGGTGCGAAGCGGCATTTGCTAATAAATAAATCTCACGATTAAAATGGCACCCAGCACATACAATTGTCGAACTGAGTGCAAAACAATTAGGACAATGGGTTTGTAAATGGTAATTCATAAGCGAACGTCTATTTATGCGGCATTAACATCCCTTCCGTTATGAAAATAAAACAGAAAGCGTACCTGATTATTGTAATCGCTTGTGCGTATTAGCCAAAATAGCAGAGATATTTTTTTATACGGCATAGAAAAAAAATAGCCGAACGGCACAAACCGTCCGGCATTTTTTTACAAAGTTTTAACTTAAAGCGAGGTTAAGGTTTTTTAACAGGCACACCGCCTTTAGTTTCTTCATTTGCGCGCGCTTTAGCACGACTTTCTAAACGATCGCGTTTCATTTCCTCGCGCATTTTTGCCTGTGCATCATTTTTGGTCGCTCGACACGCCTCAAAATCGGGTTTTACTTTCACTCTTTCCACACAGGCTTTAAATTGCGTCAAAATCCCAATTTCAGTCTCCACATGATGAGCAATTTTAGCTTTAACCTCTTCTAATCGATCATTTTTATCCTCAGCAACCACTAAAGTTGATGACAACACTAACAATAACGCGGACAGTAGCTTTTTCATAATGACCTTAATTGTTGAAATTTTAAATCAGCAAATTATTTTTTCGCTTTACTTTCTTCATTTAAACGCTTTTCTTGATTAGCGATCGCTTTTTTTTGGCTTTCCAAACGCGCTTTTTCAAGCTCTATCGCCATTTTTTTAAACGCTTCATTTTTAGCTGCATCGCAATTATTAAAATCAGCTTCGTTTTTAATCCCTTGAACACAACTTCTAAACTGTCCAATAATTGCCGCTTCTCTATCGCGAATTTGATTCGCCTGCGCCACCTGTTTATCTATGGCTTGTAAAATCTGTTGCTTAACTTCTTCAATTTTATCTGTTTTTTCATCCGCTGCTTGAGCCATGTTCATGCTTGAACACATCAGCAAACCGGTAAGTGCAGAAACGATAATTTTGTTCATAATGACCTTTGTATAAATGTTTTAAGTTAAAAAAATCTTAAGTGTCTTAAGCTACCGCAGCGAAGCTAAATACAATATGAATTTCATGCCTAATGATTGCGGTCTATGTGTTAAATTTCAAGCAAGTGCGGGTTTATTTTTAGCGTACCGGTAAATTAGGTGGATTCATTGGCATAGAAACAACCGGTGCAGCGTTAACAGGCGTTGATGTGACTGGTGTAAACGATGTATGCGTATCAACACAGTTATTGCCTGAACCGTCCCAACAATTGGCCGTATGATGCGGATAATTACGATAAACCGGGTAAACCGTAATGGGCTGCTCGGATTTTGCCTTCTCGACAGCAATCTGCTGTTTTTGTAACTCAAGTTGTTGTTTTTGAATGGCTAACTGCTGCTGCGCACTTTGTTCAACTGCCGCTTGTTTGTCTGCTTGCGCTTTGCGTTGCGCGGCTAATTTATAATTTTCGCTTTCAGTTTCATACAACGACAGCAAATTATTTTTGCTGGCATAATCTTCTGCCGCGCTTAGTTGTCCGGCATTGACTAATTGCTTTAAATAAGAAACCTTATTAAAAAACAACCGGCGTTGTACTTGCTGTTCGGTTTCTTTATAAACCACCGACATCGACATATCAGTACATTCTTTATCTGTAAAAATTACTGACCCATCTTTTTTAGTACATTTATAGACCGATGCCGCATGAACAGATGCAATCGACAATGCCACGATGATGATCTGCCACTTAAAAATATGTTTCATCATACACCCGCTTTGACGCAAAGCCATTTATATTATTGATTTTTAAGTTATAAACTACGTTTTACGCAATCTTCTGTACCATGATTACCGCCTTTGTATTCACGTTCATAATAAAACTTATGAAAACTGATTTTGCCATCCGGTTGCGTCGTAAACGTAGCCATTCCGGTACCGTGATCTTTGCTATTGGCTTGATTTAAGCCAAAATGAATCGCCATTTTGTTTCCTTCTGCAACCGCTTCGCCGATATACACGCCGAAATTTTCCACTTCTAATTTAAATGTATAGGAAGCGAATGCGCCAACGCTATGTGCAGCGTTCAAATTCAATGTGACTACGCCTTTATATTTGCCTTCGTGAGCATCATTGCCAGTGCAATCATAGATACCACTAAAATCTTGACCGCTCAAAACAGGTTTGGCGTGAAGGGTTAACGGGGTCGCCAATGCAATAAGTAATAATATGAGTTTGCGCATAGTATTTTTTCCTAACTGAAAAGAAGATTTTTATGCCATTACTAAAAACGATTTTAAACAAAATATCTACTGTTGCAACAAACGGCCAAAAAACTTATTACCGTGCCGCTTGAGGGTGAGCAATTCATCGCATTCTTTCATATTCGAGTAAATCTGTTAATGTTTTTGGTAACGGGGCGTGTAAAGCCAACGTTTCACCAGTGAGCGGATGAGGAAACTTTAAGCGTAAAGCGTGTAAAAACAAGCGATTATAACCTCTTTTTTTAAATGCCTGATTGACAATCTGCTCACCATAACGCGCATCACCAATAATTGCATGTCCCAGCCAAGCGGCATGTACCCTGATTTGATGCGTGCGTCCGGTTTTTGGTGTCGCTTCTACCAGCGTACAATCTTTAAATTGTTCCATGCGCCTAAACAAAGTTTCTGCAGCTTTACCTGCTTGGCTAATGACTACCATCCGTTCGCCGCTTTGGGCAATGTTTTTTAATAACGGTTCCGTGACTAATAGTTTTTTTCGCTGCCAACAGCCGGTTAACAGGGCTAAATATGTTTTTTCCATACCGCTGCCACGGAACATGTCGTGCAACCCCATTAAGGCACTGCGTTTTTTGGCAATAATTAAGCAGCCGGAGGTTTCTTTATCCAAACGATGCGCAAGTTCTAAAAATTTAGCTTGGGGGCGCAATTGCCGCAAGCCTTCGATAACCCCCGAATTTAAGCCACTGCCACCATGCACCGCAAAGCCGGAAGGTTTGTTTAAAACAATTAATGCCTCATCTTCATATAAAATAGCCTGCTCTAAGCTAAATTTTAAACTCGGTTGCATGATGACTACCGGCGTTTGTTCAGCCACCCGCAACGGTGGTACGCGCACTATGTCACCTAATAGCAGTTTATAATTGACTTCGACCCGTCCTTTATTAACCCGCACTTCGCCTTTACGCACAATGCGATAAATCCGGCTTTTAGGCACACCTTTTAGCAGCGTGATTAAAAAGTTATCCAGCCGCTGTCCTGCATGTGCATCGGTAATTTCAAGCAGTTGTACTTGTTGAGTGGTTTGATTTTTATCGCTGTTCATAGCGTAAATGATACCGCAATTTTTCAGGATTGATTCTTTAAAATTGATGCAATGGACTAAGATTGTTATATTAAGTCAGTTTATCTGAAAATAAATAGACTACACGCCTAAAAAAATGCCTTATAAAAGGTCAAAGGCAGTATAAGAATTAGAAAGAACGGCTTAAATTTAAGCTTTTCAACTAGCAACGAGGGTTTCATCGTTCAACCCATGATGAACGAAGAAGCTCCTTTTAAGATAGCGTTTCACGAAAAACAGACATTTTAAGTGCTTATTAGTAAAGTTTAACGCTTACAGCGTGAGCTTTTCCGCATTGGCTGCGAATTTTTTAGTTTTCGCTGTTTACTGTGCCAAGCCAAAACCACTAATTACCCGAAATAAAATTATAAAGTCCTGCATTTGTTGTTTTAAAGCATGATAATAAAAACCAAAGTGTGTTAGTTGGGTTTAAACCTTAAGTAAACTCACCGCGAAATTAGCCAACCCTTTAAAATTGGCAAGTTAAACTTTATAAGTTTGACGGTAAGTGAGTTCTGTTTGATAAGCCTGAAAAAGGAGCGAAAAAAATGAATAAGGATACACAATGAAAAGAATGCTTATCAACGCCACACAAGCAGAAGAATTGCGCGTTGCTTTAGTCGAAGGTCAAAAATTGTATGATTTCGACATTGAAGTTCCCTCCAAAGAACAAAAAAAATCCAATATTTATAAAGGCATTATCACCCGTGTTGAACCGAGTTTAGAAGCGGCTTTTGTTAGCTATGGTGCTGAAAAACATGGTTTTTTACCGTTTAAAGAAATTTGTCCCAGTTACCGTACTGCCACCGAATCGGGGCAAACTGGTCGTTCTACTATTAAAGACCAAATCCGCGAAGGGCAAGAAATTGTCGTGCAGATTGAAAAAGAAGAACGCGGCAATAAAGGCGCGGCGTTAACTACCTATATTAGCCTTGCTGGGACTTATTTGGTGTTAATGCCGAATAATCCGAAAGCCGGCGGCATTTCACGGCGTATTGAAGGCGATACTCGCAGTGAGTTACGCGAGGTGATGGCGGGCTTAGAAGTGCCTGACAGTATGGGCATTATTATTCGCACCGCAGGCTGTGGCAAAAATCTGGAGGAATTGCAGTGGGATTTAGATTATTTATTGCAGTTATGGCAAGCGATAGAGCGCACCGGTAGTGAGCAATCCGCGCCGTTTTTGATTTTTCAGGAAAGTAACGTCATTATTCGCGCTTTACGCGATCACTTGCGCAACGAAATTGAAGAAATTTTAATCGATGAGGAAGAAGCTTTTAAGTTAGTGCAAAGCTTTTTAAAACAAGTAATGCCGCATTTTTTATCCAGAGCGAAACTGTATCAAGATGCAGTGCCGTTATTTAGCCGTTATCAAATTGAATCGCAAATTGAACAAGCCTATAAACGTGAAGTGCCGCTGCCTTCCGGTGGTTCTATTGTGATTGATTACACCGAAGCGTTAACCTCAATTGACATCAATTCGGCGCGTTCGACCAAAGGCGGCGATATTGAAGAAACCGCGTTAAATACCAATTTAGAAGCCGCTGATGAAATCGCTTTGCAATTGCGCCTGCGTGATTTAGGGGGGCTGTTTGTGATTGATTTTATTGACATGATGGCAAATAAAAATCAACGTGCGGTGGAAAACCGTTTGCGTGATGCGCTGAAAATTGACCGCGCGCGGATTCAAACCAGCCGTATTTCGCGGTTTGGGTTGCTGGAAATGTCACGCCAGCGGTTACGTCCGTCGCTGGGCGAGTCAACACAGTTAACCTGTCCTCGTTGTAAAGGACAAGGGTCAATTCGTAATGTTGAATCGGTGGCGTTGTCGGTATTGCGCATTATCGAAGAAGAGGCGATGAAAAAAGGCACGGAAAAAGTGATTGCGCATTTGCCAATTGAATGTGCGACTTTTTTGTTAAATGAAAAACGTGCCGGTATTGACCAAATTGAAACCCGCCTGAATGTCAGAATTATTATTTTACCCAGTCGGCATTTAGAAACGCCCGCTTATGATATAGAGCGGATTAAAACGAAAGAAGGCGATGATGACAAGTTAAGTTATTTGCAGCTTAAAGTAGAGGAGGTGGTGATTCCTGAATTTGCGCAACAGCAAATCGCACCTAAAACTGAAAAAGCGGCGATTAAGGAGTTTTTACATGATTTACCCGCACCGGTGCAAAATAAAAAGACTTCAGCGAGTTTAATTAAACGCTTCTGGCAAAAATTAATTGGTGAGCCTGAGGGGACTAATTTGCCGTTGTCACATAAAGCAACCCCTACTGATGTGACTGGCGAGGTAGTGGCAACCATAGAACAGCCACGTCCGGTACTTCGCAATAATCCGCGCTATAAAAATAATCCGCGTTATAAAAATAATCCGCGCTATGAAAAACCGGTGACTGCTGTCGAATCATCTATTTCTGAAACGCCTTATTTGGCAATTGAGCAGAGCGTTGATGTGGATGAAGAGGCGAATTTGCCTATACTCATTGCTGCCGATGAGCAGGTGCTAGACACTGCTACAGACAGCGCGACCAAAAAACCGCCTTATTCCCCCCGCAACAGCCGCCGCGGGCCTAATCGTCGTCGTCCACGCAACCCTAATTATAAAAAGCCGGAAGTCAGTTTTGATTTAGAGTTTGTGGAAGCTGCTGAAGCTGTTAATCACAGTGTTGCTGAGAATAGCGTTCAGCCACATTTAGCCATTATTCCGGTCAGTCATCCTGAACAACAATCCGAGCAACCCAAACGCTCTTACGCCCATGAGTTTGCAGAAAAACGTGAAAGCCACGCGGAAAAGAAAACGTTAGAAGTCGCTATTCATCAAGAAATTGTTAAGCAGCAACCTGAACTGCCTAGCCCTACACAAGTTGCAGAGACTATTCATCACGAAACGATTAAACCTATTAAAGCCGAACCACAAAAAATAGATATTGAAGTTAATAAACAACATGAGGTAATTGTGGCGGCACACAATAATTTTGAGGACAATTTGCAACCATAAGTTTTAACTTTTTCTTTATCAATCCGATAGATAGCTGAGATTGTCTATCGGTATTTAGTCACCGACTACGATTAATAAACACTATGCAATTTGACGTTTTTAATGGCGATGCAGACGGTATCTGCGCCTTAATCCAATTACGGCTAGCTAAACCGCTGGTCTCTACTTTAATTACCGGTGTAAAACGCGATATAGGCTTATTGTCACAAGTACACGCCACAGCAGGCGATAAAATCACGGTTTTAGACATTTCCTTTCAGCACAATAAAGCCGATGTGCAACGTTTGTTAAGCACAGGGGCGGATATTTTTTACGTTGACCACCACAATGCAGGCGATATTTTTGCACATCCGCACCTAAAAACGATAATTGATACCGATGCGCATGTTTGCACAAGTCTATTGGTCAATCAACATTTACAAGGGCGTTTTCAACCATGGGCGATAACCGCAGCGTTTGGGGATAACTTAGAGGACGTTGCATCACAACTGGCTACCGCGATGGGCTTCAATGCGCAGCAAATAGCATTACTGAACAACCTAGGCTGTTATGTTAATTACAATAGTTATGGCAGTGATTTAACCGATTTACAGATTGCGCCGGCAGCGTTATATGAAAAACTGGCGGAATATTCGTCACCGTTTGCGTTTATTAGTGATAATCAAGCTTGTTATGACAATTTAGCCACCACTTATCATCAAGATATGGATCGTGCTATGCAAACCTCGGCTGAATATGCCCATAACAATATCGCGGTGTATATTTTGCCTGATAGTAGCTGGTCACGACGTGTCAGTGGCGTGTTTGCCAATGCACTTGCCAATCAATATCCGCAACGCGCACACGCTATTCTAACGCTGAATTCGCAGCAAGGTTATGTAGTCAGTGTGAGAAGTCCTCTTCAGCAAAAAACCGGTGCAGATACCTTATGTGCCGCCTTTGCAGGCGGTGGTGGACGCAAAAGTGCCGCCGGCATTAATCATCTACCTATGGCGCAACTGTCTGAATTTATTGCACGTTTTGCGCAAACCTATCCTTAACGTAATATGGATAACACAACTCGTCTGCAATATCTTCAAGCGATGGGAATTGAAAGCTGGATACCGCAGCAAACGGCGCGCTTTCAATTTCCCCCCCCTGCATCTGTGCCTGTGGTAGAGAGGATTGATATAACACCGGCTGTCACACCAACGGTAACAACGTCACCAATTGTCCCCGTACCTGAAATTATCAATCATTGGCATGCTTTGCAAATGGAGGTGGCAAGCTGTCAAAAATGCGCACTGTGTCAAACCCGTACCCAAACTGTGTTTGGGGCGGGCAATCAGCAAGCTGATTGGTTGTTTATTGGCGAAGCACCCGGTGAACAGGAAGACTTACAAGGATTGCCATTTGTCGGTGTTGCCGGCGCATTATTAACAGAAATGATTCGTGCAATGGGTTTAAGCCGTGATGAGGTCTATATCGCCAATACGTTAAAATGTCGCCCACCGCAAAATCGTGATCCGAAAGTAGAAGAAAGTCTGGCGTGTGAAAGTTTTTTGCTTCGGCAAATTGCGTTGCTAAAACCGAAAGTGATCGTCGCAGTGGGGCGCATTGCTGCACAACAACTATTAAAAACGCCGGATAGTTTGGCTAAATTGCGCGGCAAACAACATCAATTTCATCAAATTCCACTGCTAGTAGTTTATCATCCGGCGTATTTATTGCGTGATTTACGACAAAAATCAAAAGCTTGGCAAGATTTACAGCTAGCAGTTAAAACTTATCAGGCTGTACGAGGACAGTAGCTATGTTTGCGTTATTACGTTGTCTTAAAGATTTTGTAACTTATGATGCCGATCGCGAGTTTTATGCCAAAGTATTTCCAGAATCAGTGACTAAGGTTGATTTAATGCGATTAAGAAAAATGCGCAAAACTGATTTTGCGCGGGTACTCGAAATTGAGGCTAAAAACTACCGCTTTCCTTGGAGTCAGGAAACGTTTAAAGACTGTTTTGCTGCGCTTAGCTATACCTGTTGGGTGTGCGAAGAAGGCGACAAAGTGGTAGGATATGGTATTTTATCCATTGCCGCAGGTGAAGCACACATTTTAAATATTTCTGTCGCACCAGAAGCGCAAGGTTTAGGCGTAGGACGTAAAATGATGGAACATTTAATCGAAATCGCGCGTAAAAAAGCCCAAACATTATTTTTAGAAGTCCGCGTCTCTAATACCAAAGCCCAAGCGTTATACGAAAGTTTGGGTTTTAATGAAATTGGGATTCGCAAAAATTATTATCCGGCTGAAAACAACAGCCGTGAACATGCGATTATGCTGGCATTAGAGTTATTATAACCGCAACCTGACAAAGCGTGCTGCTCTGTCAGGTTAAAAGCATTAACGCACCAGCACTTGACTGCCTTGTCCGACTAACACAACGTCTGCGCCACGCATGGCAAATAACCCTACCGTGACCACGCCGGGAATATTATTAATAGTTTTTTCTAACGCAATCGGGTCAACAATATTTAAATTATGCACATCTAAAATTTCACCGTGATTATCGGAAATAAACGGTACACCTTCCTTAGTCAAGCGTAAAATCGGTTGTCCGCCTAGTTTTACCATTTCCCGTGCGACATAACTACGCGCCATTGGAATGACTTCAACGGGTAAAGGAAATTTGCCTAACACATCGACAGTTTTTGTTTCATCTACAATGCAAATAAATTTTTTACTGGCAGCAGCAACAATTTTTTCGCGTGTTAAAGCCCCGCCGCCGCCTTTGAGCATCGCTTTGTGTGGTGTCACTTCATCCGCGCCATCCACATAAACCTCAATGTCTCCTACCTCATTTAATTCAAACACGCGAATACCGATTTTTTTTAAACGTTCTGTGCTGACAATCGAGCTAGAAACAGCCCCTTCAATGTCTTGTTTAATATCTGCTAAACAATCAATAAAATGATTGACCGTTGACCCTGTACCTACACCAATAATTGGCACATTTTTAACATACGCTAATGCCGCTTGTGCAACTTGTTTTTTTAATTCATCTTGAGTCATCTGTATTAAATCCCCTAATAATAAAAAATGTAAAATACTGGGGCATTTTGACTGAAATAAGCCTGCGGTACAAATGCTTGTTATCGCCGCAGGTAATCAGTGTTGCTTTTTAGCCATTGGGCTTTAACTAAACTGGGCGTAGAAAAATTCACATTGCATAGCATAAATTGGCGCGTAATCGGCTAAGTTGTTGATTTTTCATTACACCGTATCACAATAGTTACAATCAAGACAATTCACCGTTATACTCATAATAAAATAAACAGCGTGTATTTAACTTAGCTTTTAAAAATTTCATCATTTCTAACACAACTTTAAGGTAATTATCACCATGCTAGACCCGTATTTATTTAGAACTGAACTTGATTTGGTCACGCAACAACTGCAACGGCGCAATTTTGCGTTTGATGCACAAGCTTATGAAGCATTAGAAAGTCAACGTAAAGCTGTTCAGGTTAAAACACAACATTTACAAAGCGAACGCAATAGCCGGTCTAAATTAATAGGACAAGCTAAAGCAAAAGGCGAAGATATTGCGCCGTTATTGGCAGCAATTGACGATTTAGGCGAACAGCTTAAATCTGCTGAAAATGAATTAAACGAAATTTTAGCCAACATGACCGCGCTGATGGAAGGTATCCCGAATATTTTGGATGTATCAGTGCCGGACGGTAAAAGCGAAGAACAAAATGTTGAAATTAGCCGCTGGGGAGCACCGCGAAATTTTGATTTTCCACCTAAAGACCATGTTGACTTAGGCGAGAAAATCGGTGAAATGAGTTTTGAATTGGGGGCTAAAATTGCCAGTGCGCGTTTTGTGTTGTTAACGGGAAAATTAGCACGCTTGCAACGGGCGATTATTCAGCTCATGCTCAATACGCACACCGAGGAACATGGCTATCAGGAAACATATACACCGTTTTTAGCCAATGCTGCCAGTTTACGCGGTACGGGACAATTGCCAAAATTTGAAGCGGATTTGTTCAAAGCCAATGACGACCCGGCGTTATATTTAATTCCCACTGCGGAAGTGCCAGTGACCAATATTGTGCGTGATGTGATTATTGAAGCAAAAGAATTACCGCTTAAATATGTGTGTCATTCGCCCTGTTTTCGTAGTGAAGCGGGCGCGTATGGTCGCGATGTGCGCGGTATGATTCGTCAGCATCAGTTTGAAAAAGTTGAATTAGTGCAAGTGGTTACGCCAGAATCATCGCAGCAGGCACATGAGGAACTGACCCGACATGCGGAAGTGATTTTAGAAAAATTGCAGTTACCCTACCGGCGTATGCTGTTGTGTGCCGGTGATACGGGCTTTTCTTCGGCAAAAACATACGATTTAGAAGTATGGCTACCCGGACAGGGTAAATATCGTGAAATTTCCTCATGCAGTAACTTTAAAGATTTTCAAGCCCGACGTTTACAGGCTCGTTGGCGCAATCCAGACACTGGCAAACCGGAGTTAGTACATACCTTGAACGGTTCAGGCTTAGCCGCAGGTAGAACTTTGATTGCGGTGATGGAAAATTATCAAGATGAACACGGGCGCATTCATATTCCGGCGGCTTTGTTGCCTTATATGGGGGGAGTAACCCTTATCTAAGGTATCAAAATGAAATGTAAGCGTATTTTATTCGGGCTATTAGGTGTGTTGTTTGTATTAGGGATATGGGCTTTTTGGCTAGAACCCTCGCGTTTTATCGTGAACACAACTGACATTGCACTGGTGCAATGGCCTGAAAAATGCGCGGGTTTAAAAATAGCGGTGTTATCGGATTTGCATGTTGGTTCGCCTTATAATGATTTAGATAATTTAGCCGCTGTGGTCAGCGCAACTAATGCAATAAAACCTGATTTGATTTTATTAGCCGGTGATTATGTTATTCACGAAGTAATGGGTGGGCATTTTGTTAAACCGGTGGCTATTGCACAGCAATTAAAAAAATTAACCGCTAAACTTGGTGTCTATGCCGTACTAGGTAATCACGACTGGTGGTATAGCCAGCGCAAAGTCACTTTAGCATTACAACAGGTTGGCATTCCGGTATTAGAAAATCAAGCGGTTCATTTGCAACTGGGCAGTTGCGACTTTTGGCTTGCGGGGATTGGCGATTTTTGGATGGGGCAGCATCGTCCTGAACGCGCGTTGCAAGATGTACCAGAATCGGCAGCGGTAATTGCGTTGACGCATAATCCTGATGTTTTTTATGAATTACCCCGCCGTATTAGTTTAACCATTGCTGGACACACACATGGCGGTCAAGTTGATTTACCGCTGGCTGGTCGCTTAATTGTGCCATCCCACTATGGAGAAAAATTTGCGAGCGGATACATCGCAGAAGGTGGCAGCAATATGTTTGTAACGACCGGTATCGGCACCAGTATTTTGCCGGTGCGATTTCGTGTTCCTCCCGAAATAGCGGTTGTACGTCTTATCACCGTTAAAAACTAGTGTTAGGAAAAGTTATGTACACTTGCCCCGCGCCTTCTCTCCTGCAAAATGCAGAACTACCCTTTAGTCGTTTAGATAAAGCTTTTGCCGAATTTCTTTGTCAACGTAGCAAATTGTCCTTGTCGCAACAGATTGATTTTAAAGCTATTATTGCGCGATTATCTTTTGAACAAAGCCAAGGTCACAGTTGCATTGCCTTGACAGCCCCCCAGCAGCAATTGGTGTTAGCGTCTGGCTTAGTAGTGCAAGTGACTGTCAATCAGTGTTGCCAACCTGTATTAGTAACCCCGCTGATTTTGCAGCAAGAATATTTATATACGCAACGGTATTGGGATTATGAAACGCGCTTGGCAGTACAATTAAATCAATTAGTCCGTTGTAGTCAGCCGCTTTATCCACCTGAAGCCCTTTTAGATAGCTATTTTCCCGTGCAGGATGCTGACATCGACTGGCAACGACAAGCGGCAAAAACGGCGTTAAATAATGCGTTAACGATTATCACGGGGGGGCCGGGGACTGGCAAAACCACAACAGTAGTAAAAATTTTAGCCTTATTACAGCAATTAAGCCCACAACCGCTGCACATTGCCCTTGCTGCGCCCACCGGCAAAGCGGCAATGCGTTTACAAGAATCCATGACTGCCAGTAAACATCATCTACCCTGTTCAGAACAAGTCAAACAGCAAATCCCTGACATTGTCACCACTTTACACCGTTTATTAGGCGCAAAACCTTTTTCGCCGACTTTTCGCCATCACGCACAACAGCCGTTACCGTATGATGTTGTCGTGATTGATGAAACATCTATGGTAGATTTGGCATTAATGAGCAAGCTTGTGGATGCGTTAAAAATTGGTACGCGACTGATTTTATTAGGCGATAAAGATCAACTCGCTTCGGTTGAATCCGGTTCGGTATTAGCAGATTTAACCAGTGCATTAACTGCGCAAACCGTAGAATTGCAAAAATCACATCGTTTTCATGGTCAGATTAAAGACTTAGCCAGTGCTATTAATCAGCAACAATCAGCACAAGCGTGGCAGTTATTAACCCAAGGCGACGATATTGGTTTATTAACCGCACCGCTAATTGATACCATTGTTGAACAACAAACGCTTTATTTACAATTAATCAGTGAACAAGCGGCATTTACAACTATTTACGCCGCCTTTAATCAGTTTCAAGTGTTATGTTCCAATCGACTTGGCCCCCATGGCGTACAATTTATTAATGCAGCGGTAGAAAAAAAACTGGCTGAACACGGTAAAATTAAACTATCTGGGCAATGGTATAGCGGCAGACCGGTCATGATGACGCAAAACAACGCCCCTTTACAGCTTTATAATGGTGATATTGGTATTTGTATGGCAGATCCTGCTGAAAAAAATCGCTTAATGGTGTTTTTTCTGCGTCCTGACGGGTCAATTAAAAAAATTCTCCCCAGCCGCTTACCGCATTGTGAAACAGTGTTTGCGATGACAATTCATAAAAGCCAAGGTTCCGAATTTGCGCATGTGTTAATGGTGTTGCAGGCGCAAATGAACCCGATTTTAACGAAAGAATTAATTTATACGGCAATTACCCGCGCCAAACAAACCGTTAAGGTTGTCAGCGAGCCGACTATTTTTACGCAAGCGATTGGCAAAAAAATCAAACGGCGGGGCGGTTTAGCGGCTAAATTAACAGTTTTGCGTGAAGACGTTGGCGTTGTGTGTTTGTAAAAGTTAATCTGTTAGTCTGAAAACGAATGCGATAAACTGCTCTTTTTCACTATTTAGTAGTGTTAATGCAGGCGACAAACGTTTTTTACCGATGTTTTTTTGAATAAAATAAAACGCTGGCGGCTGATAGGCTGGGAAATTTAAGCGTTGACTGCAACAGGAGTAAGAAAATGAAAAAAGTAAAAAGAGCGGGGTTTATCCTGCTATGGGTAGCCTTATTTGCGGTACATGGCTGTGCGTCTAATCCGCCGACAGTGGCTAACGATACTGTGCCTTCTTTATCGGGTAGTCGTTGGCATTATATGGATCAGCAATGGGAATATGATATTACTTTTACCGTAAATGGCGTATTGCGCACGACGCATCCGAATGATAAAACGCCGGATAATGATACGTGGGAGCAAGATGGGGCGGTGGTTAAGTTTTATTTTAATAATAAATTTTCCCGTTATCAGGGCAATATTATGGGACGAAATTTAATGTCAGGTACTGCGACTAATAATAAAAATAAAACTTGGACTTGGAAGGCCACGCGGGTCGATTAGAAGGATTTTGGTTATGGAATGGGTATTTTTGTTTGCCGCAGGGTTGATAGAAATCGTTTTTGCGTTAAGTCTTAAATATAATCAAGGTTTTTCCAAGTTATGGCCAAGTGTGATAACGATGATTGCCGGCGCGGGTAGCTTTGGCTTCTTAACCTTAGCGATTAAAAACTTACCGGTCGGTACGGCTTACGCGATTTGGACAGGCATGGGTGCAGTTGGAGTGGCGATTTGTGGTATTGTGTTATTTAAAGAATCTACCGATTGGACGCGCTTAATAGCTATTGCGGCGATTGTGGTGGGGGTCGTGGGTTTAAGATTAACGGATCCGTCTTAATGCTGCATTTAATTTTTCAACGTTCAACAAATACATTATTCGAGCGCGTTACACAAGACGATGGGGTACTTTTTTTGCATGACGCGGTGTTTGATTTATTAAAAACCAGCCACAATGCCACTCAATTAGCAAGGTTGCCTTATGCGCCTCAATTGTATGTTCTGTTAAATGATTTACAGATTCGTGGCATTGCAGTAAAAATGTTAATAGACGGTGTGCAAGTAATTGATTATCAAGGTTTTGTTGTTTTAACTAGCGATTATACGACTATTTGTTCGTGGACATGAACGAGCTGAAAACATTACCAGTTACCGCAGAAGGTTTTTTATGCAACAGTGCCGATTGGAGCGAACCGGTAGCACAGCAGGTTGCAGAATTAGAAAACTTAACCCTTACGCCAGCGCACTGGGAATTAATTATTTTTATTCGCCATTATTATCAAACTTTTAAACATTTACCCAATCTGCGGGTTTTTATAAAAGCCGTTGCACAAACGTTGGGGGAAGAGAAAGGTAATAGTCGTTATATACATAAACTATTCCCGAATACACCACTGAAATCAGTGTGTAAAATCGCAGGCTTACCTAAACCACCAGCTTGTTTATAAAAAGTGGTTCCGCATAAAAAAAGGTTGGAAGATATTAAATCTTTCAACCTTAATTTTTTTAAAAATCTGTGCTTAACCAGCAGAGCGTTTTAAGCCATTGCACGAACTTTATTGTTTAATCTGCTTTTATTACGCGCGGCGTTATTTTTATGAATAAGCCCTTTAGTCACTGCCGAATCAATAATAGGCACTGCGATTTTGTAAGCTGCTTGCGCCTTTTCTTTATCGCCTGCGTTAACCGCAGCGATGACTTTTTTTATAAAAGTACGCAGATTACTACGTTGTCCTGCGTTGCGAATACGGCTTTTTTCTGCCTGACGCGCTCTTTTTTTAGCTTGTGCTGTATTAGCCATAGTTATCCGATTCTTGCTATGCGTTGTAAAAGGGTTGCATTATCTTTTTAAATGTTATTATTGTCAATAATATCAGCCGAGTATTTTAACAGACAATTACTATAACCGTGAGTAAACAACTTTTTAAATCAACCGCTATTGTCAGTAGTATGACCTTGTTATCAAGGTTATTAGGGTTTATCCGTGATATGCTAATTGCACGGCTGTTTGGCGTGGATGCCAGCACTGATGCCTTTTTTGTTGCTTTTAAGTTACCGGATTTTTTACGGCGCTTGTTTACTGATGGAGCTTTTGCGCAAGCTTTTATGCCGGTGTTAGCCGACTATAAAACAGCGCATAGTCAGACAACCTTTAGGCAATGGATAGGCAAAATGTTCGGCACATTAGCTTTGGTTGCGTTGTTGATAACGCTACTGGGGATATTGATTGCGCCATTGATTATTTTACTATTCGCACCGGGTTTTTTTTTTCAAAGCAGTCAAAATGGTTTACACACAGCAGTAGGCATGTTGCAAATTATGATGCCGTATTTGCTATTGATTAGTCTGGTTGCTTTTGCAGGTTCTATTTTAAATTTACATCATAAATTTGCGGTAGTGGCGATTACCCCGGTATTTTTAAATATCGGTATGATCATCGCCGTGCTTGCGTTTGCACAGCAGACAACCGAGCCAATGCGTGCATTAGCATGGGCGGTTATTGCAGCCGGGATGGCACAATGCTTGTTTCAGCTACCCGCTTTACAACGCCTTAAATTACTGCCGCGTGTAAGCGTGGATTTTACCGACAGTTACATTAAAAAAGTCGCACAATTAATATTTCCTGCTATTTTAGCGGCGTCCTTACTACAAATTAACTTATTACTGAACAATTTATTTGCCTCGTTTTTAATACCGGGTAGCGTATCTTGGCTGTACTATGCCGACAGATTAGTTGAATTTCCGCTTGGTATCTTAGGAATCGCTGTCGCTACTGTGATCTTACCAACGTTATCTAAAAATTTTGCTACACAAAACACAAAAGCGTTTTCCCACGCCTTAGATTGGGGCTTACGTTTAGTATTATTAATTGGCATCCCTGCCGCAATCGGTTTATTTATTCTTGCACAACCGCTACTGTCGCTGTTATTTCAGTCTGAAAAATTTTCCGCACTGGATGTGGCAATGACTGGAAAAAGCCTCATGGCTTATGCGGTGGGATTAGTTGGTTTTATCTTAATTAAAATACTGGTTCCCGGTTTTACCGCGCGTAAAGAAGTTAAAACGCCGATGCGTTTTAGTCTTTACGCCATTATCGTCAACATAGGATTAAGTTTGATGTTTATTGTTCCACTGGCGCAAACAGGATTAGCCTTAGCGACTTCATTAGGCGTGTACGTTAACGCGGCTTGTTTATTAACGACATTGCTAAAAGAAAATATTTACCAGCCACAAACAGGGTGGCCGGTATTTTTAATGCAATTGTGCATCGCAAACACCGTTATGGCAGGTGGGCTTTATTATTTTGCGGATAAAGTTTTAGTAAATCAACTAGATACCCTACACAAAGCACTGCATTTGGGGTTGCTGATCCTTGTCGCGGTTTTAATTTATAGCTTAAGCTTAATACTCGCCGGATTGAAACCTAAACAATTATTAATCATGGATATAAAGTCCAGCGCATGAAATGAAAAAATATCGTTTCATTAGCACTTGGTTGCACTTGATTATCCCTGTGTTAGTCATTGCCGGGCTAGTGACTGTACGCTTGTTGCATTTTGATTTTATCGAGCGTGTACGCCTAAATGTATTTGATATTTATCAAAAACTAGACCCGCGTACATTTGAAATGTTGCCGATAAAAATTATTGACATTGACGATACAACACTTTCAAAACTAGGCCAATGGCCTTGGCCGCGTTCGCGAATTGCTGAATTAGTTTCACGTTTAAAAGAAGGTGGTGCGGTTGCGATTGGTTTTGATGTTGTGTTTGCAGAAGCGGATAAAACTTCGCCGCAAATGGTTGTACAAATTTGGCAGCAGCACGCACAAATTAGCCAAGATTTACAAAAAAAAATCGCCAAATTACGCAATCACGATGATATTTTTGCCGAATCGATCACTAAAGCAAATAACGTTGTATTAAGCTTTCCTTTTAGCTCCGAAGCCAATAGCTTACCCGCCCCTAAATTAATCGCGCGTTTAAATCCCCATCCTGCACAATATCAACAGCTTTTTAAACCTTCTGCCGGCGCGGTGAAAAACTTAGACCGCTTGGAACAAGTGGCAAAAGGCAATGGTTGTTATGACATCAGTGCCGAACTGGACAGCGTGGTAAGACGCTTGCCATTACTGTTCCGTTTTAATAATAAAATTTATCCCAGTTTAGTTTTAGAACTATTGCGTGTACAACAAAACGTTCAGCACATTAATGTTAATGTCAGCGAACATAATCAACAGCCACAAATCACCAGTATTCAAGTCGGGCAATATATTATTCCAACCGATTCAACAGGAAACCTATGGTTGCATTTTACAGAAACAGCAGCAGAACGTAGCATTCCAGTGTGGAAAGTATTAGACGCAGACCTGCCGTTAAATCTAAAAGGCAGCATCGTCATTATTGGCACTTCCGCTTCCGGTTTAAAAGACCAGCGCGTAACCCCGCTAACACCTTTTGCCTCCAGTGATGAAATTCATATTAATGCCTTAGAACAAATTCTGACAGCACAATATTTATCTATCCCTGATTGGAGCATAGAGTTAGAAATTAGCCTTATTATTGTCTGGGGCGTATTTTTTATGCGCTATATGCAGCGTTTAGGGCCAATTTTAAGTTTATTTATCAGCAGTCTGTTTATTAACATCTTGTTAATATTAGGCTATTACGCATTTGTACACTATAACTGGCTACTTGATCCTTCTTATTGTGCAATCAGCATTTTAATTATTTATTTTATTATTTCCATTATTAATTATTTAAAAACCGAATCAGAACGCAATAATGTTAGAAATGCGTTTAATCGTTATTTATCACCGAGTTTAACCGAGCAATTAGTAAAAAACCCAGATAAACTCGAATTAGGCGGCGAAATGCGTGAAATGACCATTTTATTTTGCGATATTCGCGGCTTTACCACTATTTCTGAACAATTTGATGCGCATGGATTAACGCAATTCGTTAATCAATTTTTAACCCCAATGACTAAAGTAATTTTAGAAAATAGCGGCACGATTGATAAATATATTGGCGATTGCATTATGGCGTTTTGGAATGCACCGTTAGACGATGCAGAACATGCGATTCATGCTGTCACTGCGGCGTTATTAATGATGGATGAGTTACTGTTATTAAATGAACGGCAAAAAAAAGCCGCAGAACAAGAACAACGGCATTTTATTCCTATTACGATTGGTATTGGTTTAAATACCGGCGTGTGTTGCGTGGGGAATATGGGTTCGGAAATGCGGTTTGATTATTCAGTGATTGGCGATGATGTTAATTTAGCTTCACGTTTAGAAGGACAATCAAAAAATTATGGCGTTAGTATCGTGATTGGTGAAGCTACGCGGGAAAAAGTAAAACACTCTTTTGCAATTATTGAATTAGATTTAATTCAAGTCAAGGGCAAATTAAAAGCCGTGCGTATTTATACCGTATTAGGGGATAAATATTTAAGCGAATCGGATGCGTTT
>JACCEE012070369.1_pt1 | contig 27269 bp, 27 predicted proteins | sample 7449931 | NCBI WGS metagenome assembly JACCEE01 (sample SAMN15323457, study PRJNA562643) | freshwater metagenome | isolation source: river surface water | place: USA:Blue River Watershed | collected 2017-08-19 | reverse complement strand
GTACCGTATAGTTTTTCTTGTTTACCGTGAATTTTTGAATTAAATGTAATATTTGATATAATGAAAATGCAACAAAGGAGAAAAATATGTCAATCGAGCGATCAACGCAATTAGGTAATATCAATATAAGTCATGAAGCAATCGCTAGTCTCGCTGGAGGGGTTGTTACTGAATGTTATGGCGTTGTGGGTATGGCATCTCAAAAGGTATTAAAAGATGGGATTGCTGAACTCTTAAAAAAAGAGAACTACAGTAAAGGTGTTTTAGTAAGAGAAAGTAATCAAGGTTTAGAACTTGATTTATACATTATTATTGGTTTTGGTGTTAAGATTTCAGAAGTAGTTAATGAAGTTCAAAAGAAATGTAAATATGTTCTTGAGAAATCACTTGATTTAAAATTTAGTGGAATCAATGTGTATGTTCAAGGCGTTAGAATGATTGGTTAGGTGCAAAATGAATAAAATAGATGGTTCTTTATTTAAGTCAATGTTGGTTAGTGGTGCAAACAATTTAACCAATCACCACCATGAAGTTGATGCTTTAAACGTTTTTCCTGTGCCAGATGGTGATACCGGAACAAATATGAATTTAACATTTACAGCAGGTGTTAAAGATACACAAGCTGTATTATCGATGAATGTTGGGGATATCGCAAAAGTTTTATCAAAAGGTTTATTGATGGGAGCTCGTGGTAACTCTGGTGTAATTCTTTCTCAAATATTTAGAGGCTTTTATCAGAGTGTTGATGGCAAAGCTGAATTAGATGCGAAGGATTTTGCGCAAGCATTTGTTAAAGGTACAGAGATTGCTTATAAAGCAGTTATGCGTCCTGTTGAAGGAACAATCCTAACTGTATTAAGAGAAAGCAGTAAACAAGCTTTTGATTTCTTAGAAACCTATCCAAATAAGGATATTCTTGAGTATTTTGATTTCTTAATTGCTTCAGCTCATGAATCATTGTTAAGAACACCTGATTTACTTCCAGTATTAAAAGAAGTAGGTGTTGTTGATAGTGGTGCATTTGGATATATCAAAATTCTTGAAGGATTTAGACTCGGTTTAAAAGGTACTCCTGTTACTTTGTTAGAAAATATTGAAACAAAAGAAGGTGTACAAAAGAATTTAGAAAATGAAGAATTTGGTTATTGTACTGAATTTATCGTTCGTCTAAATAGTGAAACCATCAATGGGTTTAAAGAAGATGAATTAAGAGATCGTTTATCAAGAATTGGTGATTCATTAGTTGTTGTTCAAGATGAAGAAATCGTTAAAGTTCATGTTCATACGCTTACTCCAGGTGATGCACTCAATATTGGTCAACGTTATGGTGAGTTTGTTAAGCTTAAGATTGAAAACATGCAGGAACAACATGATCATCTTGCTCATATGAAGAATGATCCTGTAAAACCAAAACAAGAAAAGAAGAAATATGCCATTATTGCGGTAGCGGCTGGTGATGGGGTTAAGGAATTGTTTGAATCTTATCGCGTTGATGTTGTGATTAGCGGTGGTCAAACCATGAATCCTTCAACTGAAGATTTTGTAGCTGCAATTCAATCATTAAATGCTGAACATATCTTTGTGTTACCAAATAATTCCAATATTATCTTAGCTGCTCAACAAGCTGAATCATTGATTGAAGATATGGATGTTAGAGTGTTACCAACAAAGAGTATTCCTCAAGGGTTAAGCGCATGTATTATGTTTAATCCTGAAGTTGATGTTGAGGATAATGTTAATGAAATGACAGCTGCATTTAAGAATGTTAAAACTGCTATGGTTACCTATGCGATTAAAGACACAAGCTTTGAAGGTGTTGATATTAGCGCTGGTGACTATATGGGTATTCTTGAAAAGACGATTGTCTGCAGTACAAAAGATAAATTAGATGCGACGAAGGAGTTATTAAGACAATCAATCAGTGATGATGATGGATTAGTAACAATCTTAGTTGGTGAAGATGTTAGTGATGAGGAACAAAGCATGATTGAAGAATTTATTTCAACAGAATTCGATCATTGTGAAGTTGAGATAACGAAAGGGTTACAGCCTGTTTATTCCTTTATCTTTGGTATCGAATAAAGGGCAATTAGCCCTTTTATTTTATATGGAACTTAATAAAATAAAACTGACAAAACGATTAACTGAAAAACTCAATGAAGCAGGCTTTTATACTGTTGAGTCTTTAATATGGAATTTTCCATATCGATACGAAGAAGTATCTATAAGGCCTTATTCAGAATGGAAAATAGGTGATAAAGTTTGGTTAGAAGGAACGATTGAAGAACCATTTAAATTACTAAGACTACCAAAAAATAGAACAGTAACTCGGTTTATGTTCCAATCAAATCAAGGGTTATTTCAAGTAAGCATTTTTAATCGGCCGTGGTTAAAATCAAACATGAGAATAAGCTTACAAGCTCGTTATGATGGAAATAATACGCTTGTAGGTTTGAATTATAATACACATCCGTTAATGGAACAGATTGGAATTATTCCTGTTTATTCACTTAAGAAGGAATTAAGCCAAAAAGATTTGATTCAAGCGGTAGGTAAGAGTTTAGAGCATTTTGATGAATGTAAGTTTATGGATATTCCAATAGAATATCGAACAAGATATAAACTACTTAACTTAAAACAAGCACTCATTCAAATACATCAACCTAGTTCAATGAATGCGATTGTTCAAGCGAAACGAACATTGAAATATGAAGAATTCTTACGATTCCAAACAAAATTACAATTAAATAGAGAAGTTAATTTTGGTCAAATGTTTGGTAAGAGTAAGATTTTTGATCGAAGAATTATCCAAAAATGGATGGATCAATTACCATTCAAATTAACATTAGACCAAGTTAATGTAATGAATGAGATTCTAGATGATTTACAATCTAAACATCGCATGAATCGATTATTACAAGGGGATGTAGGTAGTGGTAAAACCGTTATTGCGGCTTTAGCCATGTATGCGACTGTTTTATCACATTATCAAGCTGCTTTATTAGTTCCAACCGAAATCTTAGCAAAACAACATTTTGTAAGCATTAAGAGTTATTTGCCTAAAGATTGTCGAATCGAAGTACTCTATTCTTCACTTACCCCTCAGCAAAAAAGAAATATATTAGAACGATTAAAAAACAATGGAATTGATGTACTAATTGGTACTCACGCGATCATACAAGAAGGCGTACAATTCTATAATTGTGGTTTAGTTGTGGCTGATGAACAACATCGTTTTGGTGTTGAACAACGTCGTATGTTAAGTGATAAAGGGGATAAGGTTGATTTCCTCTTAATGAGTGCTACGCCAATTCCACGTACACTCGCGTCTGTTTTGTTTAATGATTTAAGCATTTCTACCATCATGTCTTATCATTCATCAAAGAAACTAATAAAGACTGAAGTTGTTAAATCAAATAGTATTAAACCAATCTTGCCTCAAATTATGGATCGATTGAATCAAAATGATCAAATCTATTTTGTATGTCCAAGTATTGAACATGATGAGAATCGTCCAGTAAAAAGTGTCGAGCAAATCTATACAGCATTAAAAAAAGGCTTACCAAGTAATATTCGAATTGGTATGTTACATGGGAAACAATCACAAGATGAGAAAGATCGAGTATTAAGTGAATTCCAGAATCATTCCATTGATTGTTTAGTTACGACAACTGTTATTGAAGTAGGCGTTAACATTCAATCCGCAAACACTATGGTTATTTATGATAGTGATCGATTTGGTCTTTCTCAACTTCATCAATTAAGAGGTCGAGTTGGAAGAGGGGAAGTAGAAGGTTTATGTTTCTTATTAACGGATTCCGAAGATGAATTAAGTTTGGAAAGATTAGAGGTTCTAGAAAATAGTTTAGATGGATTTGAAATTGCGAATAAAGATTTAGAATTAAGAGGACCTGGTGAAATATTTGGTTTAAGACAATCGGGTATTCCAAGTTTCTTAATCGCAAATGTTGTTTTAGATCAAGCTATTTTGGTGACAGCACAAAAAGATAGTAATGAAATAATAAAGGATCAAGCGCATTTTAAACTATGGATTGATTATTGTTTAAAAGACCTTGATAATCAAAGATTGGATTAGGGTATAATAGAACTATGAATTTAAATCAATGGTTAAAAAAACACGATATTCAAGTTAATGACATTCATCTCATTGAGTGTGCTTTTGTGCATCGGTCATACTTACATGAACATCCCAATTCATATTCAGAAGATAATCAACGTTTAGAATTTATGGGTGATGCGGTTTTACAATTGTGGACAGCATCTTACTTATTTAAACTCTCACCTAAAATGACTGAAGGTGATATGACAAAGTTAAGATCAAAAATGGTTTGTGAAAGCTCACTTGCTAAAATTGCGCTTGATTTAGGGTTGAATCAGTTTCTTAAATTAGGCCATGGTGAGATTATTGATCAAGGCCAATTGAGAGACTCTACTGTTGCGGATATGTTCGAAGCTTTTCTTGGCGCAATTTATCTGGATTCAGGTTATCAATTCATTGATCCATTACTTGAGAAGATATTTAAAGATTTAAGTGAGTTTGAGAATTATAATCGTATTATTGACTATAAGACTGAATTACAAGAATATGTTCAAGCCGATAATAAACGTACAATTACCTATGTTTTGATAAGTGTTGAAGGTCCATCTAATCAGAGGATATTTGAAACAGCTGTACAAATTGATGGTATTACATATGGTAAAGGTAAAGGTAGTTCTAAAAAGAGATCTGAACAAGCAGCGGCTAAAGAAGCTTTAACAAAATTAGTGAAATGAGGTTAGTATGAACTTAGATTTATATACTGAAACAGTTGGTTTAAGTTATGAAGAAGCAATTAAAGAAGCAGAACGTTGCTTAAACTGTAAGCATAAGCCTTGTGTAGATGGTTGTGTAGCGCATATGGAAATACCTTCAATGATTAAAGCGTTTTTAGAAGGAAGAGGAGAAGAAGCTAAACAAATAGCAGAATCAAAAAATAGTTTTCCTGAAATATGCGGTCGAGTATGTTACCAAGATATTCAATGTGAAGCAAAGTGTGTTCGCATGAAAATGAATGCACCGGTTAAGATTGGGTTGATAGAACGATTTATTGGAGATCACTATTCTTCAAACAAGAAAATAGAAAATGAGAATTCAATTAATGTCGCAATTATAGGAAGTGGTCCTTCTGGTCTTTCTTGTGCTCTTACACTTAGACAAGCGGGTTTTAATGTGACTGTATTTGAAAAGAAATCAATACTAGGTGGGGTATTAAAATTTGGTATTCCACCATATCGTTTGCCTAACAATGTTGTTGATAATAGAATTGAAGAATTAATGGATTTAGGTGTCAAATTTCAAGTAGAAGAGAATTTCGGTCGTACGCGTGACTATATGTCGTTATTTAACGAAGGTTTTGATGCAATGTATCTTGCGATGGGTGCATCTAAACAAAACTTCTCCAAAATTGAAGGATCAGATCATCCAAAGCTAATTGGTTGGAAACAATTCCTTAGCATTTTAAATATCGGTGAAGATTCTTTCCATGAGCATTTTAAACATATAAAACGCTTATGTGTTGTTGGTGGTGGGAATGTTGCGATGGATGTATCGATTAGTGCAGCGAAATTTGGTATTGAAACGCATTTAATCTATCGTAGAACAATTGATTTAATGCCTGCACGAAAAGCAGAGATAGAAGAATGCCTACATTTAGGGGTTAAAGTCCATGAGTTGGTGGATCCTATTGCAGTGTATGATAATGAGGATCAATTACATGTTAAATGTAAACGCACTAAACTCGTTAAGGTTGATGAATTTGACCGTGGTACGATTGTAGATGATGAAGGATTCTTCGAATTGGACTGTGATTTAATGGTTATGGCAATTGGATCAAGTGTTAAACGTCTTAACTTTGATGGATTAGCTTTAGATTCACAAGGACGTATAATTGTTAACGAACAATATGAAACCAATATTGATCGTGTTTACGCTGCTGGTGATATTGTGAGTGGTACAAAAACAGTTATACATGCTCTATCTGCTGGAAAGTTAGCAGCACAATCTATTATTAATAGATTTAGTAAGGGAAATGAATGAATATACAGGATTTGATTCAAAAGCTGAATATTAAACCGATTGATCGAGTATTTTTTCAAGATGCTCAGCTTAACTTTGTTAAATTTTATCAAGCTAAAAAGTATGTTGAAATTGAAATACAACTCAAACAAGTTTTACCTTACTTGCTTTATAATCAAGTTCTTAACTCAATAAAGGATTTTATTAAATTAGATACGCACTTATTAATACAAGCAAATGATTGTGATTTAGCTCATAAAGATTTACAACTTTATGTTAACTATGTTACTGAGATTTATCATTTAAATGAAATAGAACAAAACAAGTTGTGCCTTCTTGAAGATGATGTTCTTTATTTTATTGTGGATCAAGATAAAGTGTCTGATAGTTATAAAAATCAATTAAACCAACTACAAATAGGATTAAGTCATTTTGGGATTAAATATGTTTGTAAAACAAGAGTTAAAAAAGATGAACCAATTGAGATTGAATCTATTCCACAAACACAGAAAATTGAACCTGAATTTAATAAGACGCAAGTAAAGAATCGACGCGTTAAAAAAGAAGACAGTGAACTAGTTGATTTAAAAGACTGTATATTAGGGCAAAGAGGGATTCGAGTTAGAGGCAAGATTTTTCAAATTGATAGTCAATGGATAAAGAACAATACAACTTTAAGACAAACTGTCTATATTTTTGATGAAACAGACGCGATTTCATTTAGTCAATTTTTAGACGATAAAAGTCAGATTGAAAAGTTTAGTCTATTAAATAAAGGTGAATGTATCGAAGTTTATGGAGATGTTGTGTATGACAACTTCTCAAAAGATCTTCAAATTCAAGTAAAAGATGTAAAGCTAATACCGGATTGGATGGTTCGTAGAGATGAAGCAAATGATAAACGTATCGAACTTCATTTACATACAAATATGTCTGAAATGGACGGTGTTAGTACGATTGAATCTTATATCAATCAAGCGTATGTTTGGGGACATAGTGCAATCGCAATAACGGATCATCACTCTGTACAAGCATATCCTAAAGCACAAAAAGCAGTAGAAGGATTAATTAAAAAGAATCCAACTCGTCCATTTAAGATGATTTATGGAATCGAGTTTAATATGGTAGAGTCAAAATATACAATCGTGACAAATCCAAAAGGGCAGGATTTACATCATTCAACCTATGTTGTCCTTGACTTAGAAACCACTGGATTATCCAATGAATTTGATCGAATTATTGAGTTTGCGGCAATCAAAGTTCAGTCCGGTATGATTGTTGATCGTATTCAGATGTTTGTAAATCCACATCAAAATTTAAGCGCATTTATAACTGAAAAAACACATATCAAGCAAAGTGATGTGAATGAAGCAAAATCAATTGAAGATGTAATAACTACTTGGCTTGATTTTATGGAAGATCATATTTTACTAGCACATAATGCTCAATTTGATATTGGGTTTATTAATGCGAATTTAGAACGTTTAAATCTACCTAAATTAACAAATACAGTAATTGATACATTAGATTTATCAAAAGCTCTATTAAAGGATAAGAAATATTATCGACTAGGTGTAATCGCTAAACATTATAAGATTTCTTATGATGAATCAGGTGCACATCGTGCGGATTATGATACAGAAGTATTGCATCAGGTCTTTAATAAGATGTTGTTATCGGATGAGTTATCCAATATGAAGACTGTTGATGAATTGAATAATCTTGATCATAGTTTGGCTTATCAAAAGAATATGAAGAAACATATTAACTTATTAGCCAAAAACCAATCTGGATTAAAAGATTTATTTAAATTAGTTACGATAGCACATACTGAGAGATTAACGAACTCATCGAGTACAAAGAGCGAGAATGATGGTAGTATAAGCGAACCGAGAATTTGTCGTGAAGATATTCAAAAACATAGAACAAACTTGCTTGTTGGTAGTTCTTGTTTTAATGGTGAGATATTTGAAATAGCTGCTAATCGTAGTCAAGATGAATTAGTGACTGCGATGAATTTTTATGATTATATCGAGATTCAACCTCTTGAGAACTATCGTCCATTAATTGAGAATAATTCAGTTGTGAGTGAATCACGATTAAAAGAAATTATTTTACGTATTATTCATACGGCAATTGAATATAACAAATTATTAGTTGCGACAGGGGATGCGCATTATTTAAATCCGATTGATAAACGTTTAAGAGATGTTTATATTCAAGCAAAGGGTGTTGGGGCTGGTAGACATCCACTCTATATTTACAATGAACAGAGACGTCAAATCACTGTTTCACCTGATCAACATCTAAGAACAACACAAGAGATGTTAGATGCGTTTAATTTTATTGACAAAGAATTGGCTTATCGACTAGTTATTACGAATCCCAAAATTATTGTGAATCAAGTTGAACCAGTTAAAGCAATTAAGAGTGAATTATATACTCCAAGTATTGAAGGTGCAGATGATAATCTTAGAAAGATTGTCTATGAGAATGCCCATGCACGTTATGGTAATCCATTACCAGAGTTGATTTACAATCGAATAGAGAAAGAACTTAATTCAATCATTACTCATGGGTTTGGCGTTATTTATTATATTGCTCACTTGCTCGTTAAGAAGTCCATTGATGATGGTTATATGGTAGGTTCCCGTGGTTCCGTTGGGTCATCACTCGTTGCGACATTATCCAATATTACTGAAGTTAATCCATTAGCACCTCATTATGTTTGTCCTTCTTGCCATCATACAGAATTTATTCAAGATGGATCTTCAGATAGTGGATTTGATTTACCAAATAAATTGTGCCCAAAATGTGATACAACAATGAATATGGATGGACATGATATACCATTTGAAACCTTCTTAGGCTTTGAAGGAGATAAAGTACCTGATATCGATTTAAACTTTTCAGGTGATTATCAAGATAAGGCACATGCTTATACAAAGGTGCTCTTTGGTGAAGACCATGTATTTAGAGCAGGTACTATTTCTACAGTTGCTCAAAAGACAGCTTATGGCTATATAAAAGGGTATTTAGAAGAAATGGGTTTACAGAATTCCTATCGTCAGGCGATGATGTTATATCTTGCGAATGGATGTGAAGGGGTTAAAAAAACATCTGGACAACATCCTGGTGGAATTATTGTAATCCCACAAGATAATGATGTTCATGATTTTACTCCGGTTCAATATCCTGCGAATAAGAGTCAATCTGAATGGTTAACAACACACTTTGAATTTGCGGATATCCATGATAATGTTCTCAAACTTGATATCTTAGGACATGTTGATCCTACAGCTATGAAGTTCTTGGAGAAATACTCTGATGTAGATGTGAGAACAATAAAAATGAACGATGAAGAAGCAATTTCTGTGTTCTCATCGATAAAAGCGCTTAAAATAAAGAATCCAAATTATTCAGAAAAAACGGGTGCTGTAGGACTTCCTGAATTCGGTACCGGGTTTGTTCGACAGATCTTAGAGTTAACTCAACCAACAAAGTTTTCAGATTTAGTACGTATCTCAGGTTTATCCCATGGAACAGATGTATGGTTAAATAATGCTAAGAGCTTAATTGAAGCCGGATATACACTTAACGATGTTATCGGTTGTCGTGATGATATTATGGTGTATCTCATTCATAAAGGATTACCTGCAAAATCTGCTTTTGATATCATGGAATCCGTTCGAAAAGGTAAAGGTTTAAAAGAAGAATGGAAGACTTTAATGGCTTCTTATAATGTACCAGACTGGTATATACAATCTTGTTTAAAAATTAAGTATATGTTCCCGAAAGCACATGCGATTGCCTATGTTCTTATGGCTGTAAGGGTCGCATGGTTTAAAGTAAATAAACCACTAATCTATTATGCAAGTTACTTTAGTTTAAGAGCGACTGCACATGAATATGAAACGTATGTTTTAGGTGAAGCTAAAGTCCTTGAGAGAATGAAGGATATTCAAAGAAGATTGAGTGATAATCGACTTAAATCGAGTGTAACACATAAAGAAGCTGAATTAGTATCCAGTCTAGAGGTTGTTTATGAAATGATGAGTCGAGGATATTATTTTAGTCCATTGAATTTAAATGTATCACAAGCATCTGATTTTATCGTTGATCCAAAGAACCCGAAAAATCTTATTCCACCATTTACAATCGTTGATGGTTTAGGTGAAAACGTTGCTAAATCAATCGTATCTGCTCGTGAATTAAAACCATTTATATCAAAGGAAGATTTAGTTTCAAGAACTCTAGTTAATACATCTGTTATTAAGAAATTTGATAGTTTTGGCTTATTAAATCATCTTGATGAAGAAAATCAAATGAGTTTGTTTTAGACGGTTTGTTTTAGACTTGTATTTTAAAAGAAAAGAGAGTAATATATTAGTCGTAGATAGAAAACAAGGAGTGGCTCGCCACTCCTTAATTATTGTTTAAGGAGATTATGGAACTAACAGCAATCGAAAAACTCATTTTACCTGTATTAGAAAGATATCAATGTGAACTCGTAGAACTGAAATGGACACAAGAATCTTCGATGAAGATTCTACAGTGTGCAGTTATGTTTGAAGATGGATCTATGGATTTAGAAACATGTTCACAAATATCATCTGAAATTTCGCCCATACTGGATGAAAGCTCACTCAAAGATATGACCTATTATCTTGAAGTTTGCTCACCGGGTGCTGAACGTGAATTAAAGGATGATCATGATATTGAACGATCTATTATGAAAGAAGTCAAAATATTGTTTCATCATCCGATTGAAAAATCTCTCGAATGGACGGGTACTTTATTAAACTATAAAGATGGTGAAGGTTCTATACAAGTACAAATTAAGTCGCGTAAAAAAGTATTGAAGTTTGAAAAAGAAAATATTGCTAAAATTCGTTTAGCAGTCAAAATTTAAGGAGAATAAGAATGAATTTTAAAGATTTCTTAGCCGCTATGCAGGCTTTAGAAGGCAATCGCAACATTACTAAAGAAATAGTATTAGAAGCTTTAAATGAAGCATTAGTTAAGGCATATCGTAAACATATTGAAATCCCTGATGCTTTAGTTAAAGTTGAAATCGATCAGAATACAGGTGAAGTTAATTTATTCCAACAATATACTGTTGTTGAAGAAGTTGAAGATGATGAATTAGAAATTTCTTTAACGGATGCACATGAAATTAATTCAAATTATGTTCTTGGTGATTTACACAGCATTAAGGTCAATATTGATGAGTTAGGTAGAGCAGCTGCCTTACTTGCAAAGAACGTAATGAAACAAAAGATTCGTGAAGCTGAGAAGAAGGCTGTCTACGATGAATATATCGATAAGTTGGATGAAATGGTTATCGGTATTGTTGAGTCTGTAGAAGAAAAATTCGTTGTAGTTAACTTAGGTAAAACATTGGCTATGATGCCTAAAGCAGCACAAATTCCAAACGAAACTTACAAAGAAGGTCAAAAAATCCGTCTTGTTATTACTGAAGTAACTAAAGATACAAAAGGTGCTCAAGTACTTGTTTCACGTGCAGATACAAAACTTGTAAAACGTCTATTTGAAAAAGAAGTACCAGAAATTTTCCAAGGTATTGTTGAAATTAAAGCGATTGCTCGTGAAGCGGGTGAACGTACTAAGATGGCTGTATTCTCAAAACGTGATGATGTTTATCCAATTGGTGCATGTATTGGGCCTCGTGGTTCAAGAGTTCAAGTTATTATAGAAGAACTTAAAGGTGAAAAGATTGATATTTTTGAATGGCGTGAAAATGTTATTGAACTTATCAAGAACGCTTTAAGTCCTGCACAGATCTTAGCTGTACTACAAAGTGAAGAAAAGAGAGGCATCATTGTTGTTGTTGAAGATGACCAACTTTCTTTAGCAATTGGTAAAAAAGGTAAGAATGCTCGTTTAGCGGTTCGTTTAACTGGTATGAAGATTGATATCAAGTCTCGTTCAGATATTGAAGCAGAAGGTCGTAACTGGCAAAAAGATGCAGCTGAATTCTCATTAGAACAAGAAGCTAAGATTATTGAAAAGAAAGCACGCAAATTACAAGAAGAACGTGCTAAACAAGCTGAAATTGAAGCACAAAAGTTAAAAGAATATGAAAGTTTAAATGAAGATATCACACTTAAAGATGATGATGATTCGGTTGAACTCTATGAAGAAAAAGAATTTATTCCTACAGAAGCAGTTCAAGATGTTCAAAATGTAGAAGAACCTGTTCAAGTTGAAGAAGTAAAAGTTGAAAAACAAGAAAAAGTTAAACCTGTTGAAAAGGTTGTAGTTGAGAAACCTAAGAAGGAACGCAAACCTTTAGAAGTTAGACATGATTATGTTTCTAAGTTTGAAGCAATTGCTGATAACAAACCTTTACCTGAAAAGAAGGAAATTGTAAAACGTAAGACTAAGAAACAAGAAGAAGAGGAAAGAAGATTAAGACCTTCTGAACTTAAGAAAGATAAGGATTACGAAATCAAGATTGAGTATACAGAAGAAGAGTTAGCAGAAATCGCTTTACGTGAATCGGTTGAACAAAGTCAATGGGATGATGAAATCGACTTTGATGAATTTGAAGATTATTATGAGGATGAAGAATAAAAAAAGGGAGGGTGTTTATGAAAAAAATACCATTAAGACGCTGTGTTGCGACAATGACACAGGTTCCCAAGAAAGAATTACTTAGAATCGTTCGTACGCCTGAAGGTGAAGTTAAAATTGATTTAACTGGTAAGGCAAATGGGCGTGGCGCATATTTGCTTAAATCGATTGAAGCAGTTGAATTAGCACAGAAAAAAGGTGCGTTAAGTCGTGCATTGGAATGTCAAATTCCAAATGAATTGTATGACGAAATGCGCAATCTTATTGAAAATGCAAAATAACTTAGCTTTTCTCGGTTTAGTCAAACGTGCAAATGCGATTTTAAGTGGTGATCGTATGATTGAAGGGATACGAAAAAGGAATGTTTATTGTGTTTTATTAAGCGATAAAGCATCAAATCGTACTGCAAAAGTTATACGTGATAAATGTGCATTTTATCAAGTTCCTATTATTGATAACATTGATGGATTCGATCTTCAGAATGTTATTGGTGAAAATGTAGTTTCAGTAGGAATAACTCAATATGATATGGCACAAAAAGTATTAAAAGAAATGAGGTGTTTGTATGGCAACGAAACCAGTGAAAAAGGGAAACAAGAAGACATCAAAGGGGAATAATTCTTTTAGAGAATTTAAACCAAGAGCTGAAGTTGTATCCCAAATTAGTTACGAGGATGGTATAACAGTATCTGCTTTAGCAGAAAAACTGAATAAGAACTCGAGTGACTTAATCAAATTGTTATTCTTACTTGGTAAGATGGTAACAATTAACTCAAACTTAGATGATGAGACTGTGCAATTAATTTGTATGGAATATAACGTTGAAGTTACTAAAGAAGAGCCTGTTGATGAGAATAGTTTAGAAGATACAGATATCGATGATCCAAAAGATTTAATGGATCGTTCACCGATAATTACTATCATGGGACATGTTGACCATGGTAAAACAAGTTTGCTTGATGCGATTCGTAAAACTAAGGTTGCAGAGGGTGAACATGGTGGTATTACTCAACATATTGGTGCTTATCAAGTTACTGTTAATGGTAAAAAGTTAACATTCTTAGATACACCAGGACATGAAGCCTTTACATCAATGCGTGCTCGTGGAGCTAAAGTAACGGATATCGTTATTATCGTTGTTGCTGCTGATGATGGTGTTATGCCACAAACTAGAGAAGCAATTGATCATGCTAAAGCAGCAGGCGTTCCAATTATTGTTGCGATTAACAAGATTGATAAACCTGGCGCAAATTTTGAAAAGCTCTATAATGCGTTAGCGGATTTAGATTTAACACCTGAAGAATGGGGTGGAGATGTTATGTTCTGTAAAATCTCTGCTAAAACCGGTGAAGGATTACAAAGCTTACTTGAATCTATTTTAGTTGTTGCAGAAGTTCAAGGTTTAAAAGCAAATCCAAAACGTTTAGCAACGGGCTCAGTTATTGAAGCTCGTTTAGATAAAGGTCGTGGTCCGGTTACTACGTTACTTGTTCAAAATGGTACATTAAGAACAGGTGATATCATTGTAGTAGGCGCATGTTTTGGTAAAGTTCGTAAAATGACAGATGATCGTGGTCGCGAAATAAAAGAAGCTAAACCATCGACACCTGTTGAAATTATTGGTTTAAATGATGTACCAGTAGCTGGGGATCATTTCAAAGTATTTGATAATGAAAAACAAGCTAGAGCATTAGCTGATCGTCGTTCACAAGTTAAGATTGATGCTGAACGTAGAGGAAGTAGCTCAGTAAGTTTAGAAGAATTATCTAAAGCAATTGAAGATGGAATGTTACAAGAAATTAATCTTGTAGTAAAAGCAGATGTTCAAGGTTCAGCTGAAGCAATTAAACAAGCTTTAGAACGAATTCAAGTAGATACTGTTCGAATTAATGTAATTCGTTCAACTGTTGGGGCAATTAGTGAATCTGATATTATGCTTGCTTCCGCAAGTAAAGCGATTGTAATTGGCTTTAATGTACGTCCTGATGCAGTTGTACGTAAGAAAGCTGAAGAAGAAGGCATTGATATTCGTTTATATAATGTTATTTATGACGCTGTAAACGAAATGGAAAGTGCTATGAAGGGTATGTTAGCGCCAGTATTTAAAGAAGTTGTTTTAGGACAAGCTTCAGTTAGACAATTATTTAAAGTCTCAAAGATTGGTACAATCGCTGGATGTATGGTAACGGATGGTAAATTAGTTCGTGATGCAAAAGTACGTATTATTCGTGATGGTACAGTTGTTTACACCAGTAAGTTATCTACGCTTAAACGTTTCCAAAATGATGCTAAAGAAGTTGCAACTGGATATGATTGTGGGTTAACCATTGACGGATTCAATGATATCAAGGAAAATGATGTTATAGAAGCTTATGAGGATCAAGAAGTTCCTCAAGTGTAGGAGGACAAAATGGCTATTAGACAACAAAGAATTGCTCAAATTATTCTTAAAGAAGTTTCAGAAATGTTACAGTTTGAAATTAAAGATGCTGAAATTGGATTTGTAACTGTAGCTGATGTAGAAATGAGTAATGATTATTCATTCGCAAAAATATTTGTCACTTTCTTAGATAAAGAAAAAGGGGAAGAGCTTCAATTAAAAGCTTTAAACCGATATGCAAAATCAATTCGTGGAGCCTTAGGCAAAAAACTTATGATTCGTAAGATTCCAGAAATAAGTTTCCATATTGATGCTTCATTTGAACAAGGTAGAAGAATAGACGAAATCATTGATATATTGAATAAAAAGAAATCAAACTAAAAGCCGAGTAAAATCGGCTTTTTATTTATTAAATCGTATTCGATAACTACATTTTTGACAGAGATCTTCTACACATTTTCTTTGCCTAAACCCATTTACAATATTTATAAATCTTGGTTTCTTTAAACAATCATCTAAGTTTTCATTAAAAATATTACCAATACTTAATGTGCCATCTGAATCTAAACAACAAGGACTAATCTCACCATTTGATAGAATCGCTAACATCAGCGTCCCAGAATGGCATGTACCTGTCTCAGATATAAAAGGATTAGATAAGTTTGGCCAAAAAAATTCTTGATCTAAATCAATGAATAGATTCTTTTTTACGCGAATTCTTTTACCACTTAAGGATATAGAATCATTATCGATTAGATCATAAAGTAGTTCATTTATGGATTGATCTTTAAATGTCCATAGTCTTAAGAATAATGACAAATGGTTCATTTCAATCGTTCTTATTAATTCTTTTAATACGATATAATTTGAATCATCTTTAATCATTTGTGCAGAATGTAAAGAAATACTTAATTGAACAAGAGCAGGGTGTTTATATAAATCTGGGCTTATTTTGCTTAATAGAGTTCCATTGGTTACTAAATGTACTTTAAGATGTCTATAATGACAGTCATCCAAAAAATTTATTAACTCAGGATGCATAAAAGGTTCACCTTGAACATGTAAATATACATGGTCTGTATGAGGAGAAACTTGATCAAGTATATGGTTAAATTGATCTCTTGTAAGCATTCTCGGTGTTCGGGTGTTTTTTAAACAAAATGAACAATTTAAATTACATGTATTTGTGATTTCGATATAAATTCTTTTAAACATAGTGTTATTTTAACATTAAAAAAGTAGGATTTGTATCCTACTTAATGAGTTATAAATCTTGATAAGAATTCTTTAGTTCTTTCTTCTTTTGGTGCATTGAAGAGTTGTTCAGGACTACCTTCTTCTAAAATTATACCTTTATCCATGAAGAGAACACGATCAGAGACTTCTTTAGCAAATGACATTTCATGTGTAACAATAATCATAGTTCGATGTTCTAAAGCGAGTGATTTAATAACATTGAGAACTTCACCGACCATTTCAGGATCAAGTGCTGATGTCGGTTCATCAAACAAGAGTACTTTAGGCTCCATGCATAATGTACGTGCAATTGCGACACGTTGTTTTTGTCCACCTGATAAAGTCATTACCGAAGCTTTAGCAAACTGAGCTAATCCAACTTTTTCTAAAGTTTCTAATGCGAGTTTTTCGGATTCCTGACGAGACTTTTTAAGCACTTTCATTTGTCCAATCACACAGTTTTCTAAAACAGTTAAATGAGAAAATAAATTGAAGGATTGGAAGATCATTCCTACTTGTGCACGATAACTATTAATACCTTTAATGCTCGATAAAATATTATTGCCTTCAAATAAGATATTACCAGATTGATAGGATTCTAATAGGTTAATACATCTTAACAATGTACTTTTACCACTACCACTAGAACCAATAATACTAATAACTTCACCCTTATTAACAGATAAGCTAACATCTCTTAGTACTTCATTTTGGCCAAAGCGTTTAACTAAGTGTTCAATTTCAATAATCATAACGCTTTCTCCTTTTCAATGTAGTGAGCTTTAATGAGTGGTGTTGTTTGACTATGAGGACCATCAAATCCACTCATATTCATTTTATGTTCGATGAATTTAAGAATTAAAGTTGTTGAGTATGTAAGAACTAGATAAATTATCGCAGTAACGAAGAATGTATCACTAAAGCGATAGATAATTCCAGCCACAGTAGTAGATTGGAAGAATAGTTCAGTAACACCAATTACATTTAAGACCGATGTATCCTTTATATTAACAACGAATTCATTTCCAATAGCAGGGAATGCGTTTCGAATCGCTTGAGGTAAGATAATAAATAACATCGTTTGAAAATTATTCATACCAATAGAACGCGCTGCTTCATTTTGGCCTTTATCTAAGGATTGAATACCAGCACGTATAATTTCAGCCATGTAAGCACCTGTATTAATAGAAACAATCACAATACCAGCTAGTAATTTTGCGTCTTTAAATAAGAACAAGAGTACATTGTAAATGAATACAGCTTGAACCATCATTGGGGTTCCACGGAAAACTTCTACATAGATTGAAGTAATAAAACGAATGAGTTTAACTACGATGTGTTTTAATCTTGAATCATAATCATAAACAGGAAGAGCACGCAGTATACCAATACCTAATCCAATAATAAGTCCAATGATTGTTCCACTTAAGGCAATGATTAATGTATTCTTTGCGCCAAAGTAGAAAAGGGGAGCATATTTAGAAAATATGTAAGCTGAAGCTCCCCATAAATCAGTTGGAATTTTACTTAAGATGGTAATCATTCACCCTCTGGCTGACGTTCGATAGCGTCTTTCATCCATTGTGAGCGTGTTTCTTCACTTAAACTACCTAATACAGTATTGATTGTATTTAATAACTCGGTATCATCTTTGCGAACTGCTACAGATACTGTCGTATCTTCAAAACTAGTTTCAAAGCCATTACCAGCTTCAAACGCAACAATCTTTAAACTTGGATTAGTGCCTACGATACTTAATGCGACAGGATATTCGGATACCATAGCATCAGCTTCACCATTTAATACAGCATTTGTAAGTAATGCAAATGAACCAAGAGGAGTCATATGATTTACAGATTGAATTTGATCAACAACAGTATCATGGAATGTCCCTTTTTGAGCAACAACTGTTGCGCCTGTGAAATCTTGTAGATTAAGTGCATTAGCGAAAGACGAATCATTCTTAACAATTAAGACTAAATCAGATTGATAGTAAGGTGCTGAGAAACTAACAGACTCACGACGTTCTGCAGTATCTGTCATACCCGCAACGATCATATCAATTTCACCATTGTTTAAGCTATCAATCAATCCTTCCCAAGCAATTTTCTTTACTAATAAATCTTGACCAAGTTCATCCGCAATTGCTTTCGCGATTTGTACATCGTAGCCATCGCAGTAACCTGTTCCTTGTTCGTTATTAATTAAGAATGCTGTTTCGCTTTCTTCTACTTGTGTCCAATTAAATGGAGCATATGCACATTCCATACCTACAACCAATTGATTCTCCTCTACAGGTGCTGATGAACAAGCACTTAATAATAAACTTAATAATGTCATTAGACTAATTAACTTTCTCATTTTCTTTCTCCTTTGCAGTTAATAAATAAAAGTCACGCCTATAACGTGACCTATGTAAATTCAGGTTTTGTTATAGCGCCCTACAGGTTATGTAGGAGTGTTATGAATCTTATCCATAACCCCACATGATCAATTGCCATTGGTCACGTTCGGCGACGGTTACCTTTCTCATGGATCATTGCTTGCCAGCTCACCATGGTACTCTTTTGCGTCGCTACCTCTATATCTTTTATTCTTTATGAGTATAAGCACAATCTATTCTTTTGTCAACACTTTTGTCCAAAGTTTCGTTTGTTCAGAATTATGAAGCATTTTTATAAAATTATCATGTGCAGTTGGATATTCTAAATAAATCTTATTTAATAACTCTTTCATCTCTTGCCTACGTGTAAATCCATCGTTTGGACAACCTGATTTAACAATAGGTAATTCAAGTTCTTCAGCATTCGCAATTATCTCTGATTCTTTTAAGTATATAAAAGGGCGTATAAAGTTAATTTTTGATTCACTCATATACATCTCTGGATCAAAAGTGGCAAGTTTACCTCCAAAAATCGCATTTAAGAATAGAGTTTCTATTGCATCATCCGCATGATGAGCAAATGCGACTTTATTACATCCCAGTTCTAAAGCTTTTTGAATTACAATACCTTTCTTAAATTTAGAACATAATGAACACTGAATTTTGTCATCTTTCTTATTTAATTCTAATATTTCAGATACTTGTGTATCATAAACGATATTCTCAATATTAATGGAATCAAAATAATCTTTTACAATTTGATAATCATCACCTTTAAATCCTAAATTAAGATGAATTCCGATTACTTTGAAATTCTTACGTGATTTTATTCGATAGTGTTCAAGTGCATACAATAGTAATGTAGAGTCTTTACCACCACTTATACCGACCGCTATCTTATCTCCATCACTAATCATTTGATAATCTTTATCTGCTAAACCAATCTTTTTAATTAAATTTTTCATCTTGATATCTTTCTGCTAATTATCCCAAACTATTGTATAATAGGAAGGTAAAACTCACAACAATGAACAAACTACTATTAATTAACAAACCTCAAAATATGACATCATTTGATGTCGTAGCAATCGTAAGAAAAACACTTAATATTAAGAAAATAGGGCATACAGGTACATTAGATCCGAATGCTGAAGGCTTAATGGTCATATTAATCGATAAAGCAACTAAAGCTTTACCGTTTTTACATTTGAATCGTAAAGAATATGTTGCTTCATTAAAACTTGGTATTAAAACAAATACAGGTGATATTTGGGGTGATGTAATAGAAGAAGCTGAAATCCCTAGTTTAAACAATGATACTATCATAAATGTATTAAATTCATTCATAGGGAAGTCGATGCAAACTCCTCCAAAAGTATCTGCTATTTCTGTTAAAGGTAAACGTTTATATGAGTATGCTCGAAATAATGAGGAAGTCATCATTCCTGAAAGAGAAATTGAAATATTCGAGATTGAGTGTTTAAGAATTGATTCAGAAATTCATTTTAGAGTACAATGTTCAAGTGGAACATATATCAGAAGTTTATGTGAAGATATAGCCTCAAAGCTTGGAACAGTCGGAACAATGTCAAAATTAACTCGAACTAAGATAGAAATGTTTTCCATCGAAAATGCTTATACAATTGAGCAGATAAGAAATCATGAATTTGAATTTGAGTCAGTTGATCAAGCACTTGTTTATCCTAAGTATGAAGTTGAGAATATTGATGATGTTAAAAATGGTAAGAAAATTCGAATAGATTCTGATGAAGAAATGATATTATTAACGCACAAGAATGAAGTTCTTGCGATATATGAGAAAGATGAAGAACAACATACCTATCGTTGTCTAAGAGGTTTATGGTAGATGATTGAATTAAAACTAACACATGAAAATTTAAATTGGACAGAAGGATTAGCTGCTTGCATCGGCTATTTTGATGGATTTCATTTAGGTCATCAAAGCTTATTTAATAAGACATTGAATATTGCAAAGTCTAAATCGTTAAAATCCGCTATTATTTCTTTTGACCCCGATCCTTGGGTTGTTTTACATGGTGTACCAAACGCTAACCACTTAACGACACTTCAAGATCGTAAGTATTTAGCGAGAAAATTGGGTTTTGATGTATGGATCAGTATTGATTTTGATAAAAAAATGGCAAGTTTGGATCCAAATGATTTTATCAATAAACTGAAATCAATTCATATTTATGAACTTGTATGTGGTTTTGATTTTAAATTTGGTTCAAAAGGTTCTGGTAATATTGAAACATTATTGAGTTATCAAGATGATTCTTTTAAAGTTCATGTGATTTCTGAGTATAAAGTAGACAATGATAAGGTTAGTAGTACCCGAATTAAAATAGCGCTTAAAAATGGCAATATGGACTTAGTAAAACAATTGCTTGGTCGCTATTATCAATTAAATGGAAAAGTTGTTGGTGGTAAGAGAATCGGCCGTCAAATTGGTTATCCTACTGCGAATTTAGAAGTGAATCCTGAGTATGTTCTTCCAAAAATGGGTGTTTATGCTGGTTATGTGATGATTGATGAATTAAGATATCAATCGATGATTAGTATTGGTTTAAATCCTACTGTTAAAGATGATCGAATCGTATCAATTGAAGCGCATATATTCGATTTTGACAAAGATATCTATGAAAGAGAAGTAAGTTTTGTATATGTACAGTATTTAAGACCTGAGTTGAAATTTAATTCGTTAAATGGATTAATTGCTCAATTAAAAGATGATGAAATTGAATGTCGTAGAATTTTAAAAGATATTAATGTTTAATGAAAATATGTAAAATATTGAAAATATCTGTAAAAAGTACTTGCATTCAGAAATTCTTTATGTATAATGTGTTAATAAGCGATGAACAAAAGTAGTAATCGGTCAACTTATAGAGAGCGACTTGTGATTGGTGTGAGACAAGATGTAAGTTCGATGAACGTGTTTGGGAGCTTATGGTTCGACGAAAGAAGGATCATACGTAGCACTGCGTTAAAGTGTTGAGATGCTAGACTTTGTCTAGAATTAAGGTGGTACCGCGTTTATAACGTCCTTTGTTAAGGGCGTTTTTTTATTGGAGGAACAACATGAAAATAGATTTTGGAGTCATAACAGATTATATTCCGTATCTCTTAGGAGGTATATTAGTTACTTTAGAGATCGCGCTTGCGGCCGCATTGTTAGGATCTCTATTAGCGCTTGTATTTAGTTTACTTAGTCGTAAGAAGGGAATTGTACAGAAATTGATTAAAGTATTTATTGATTTCTTTAGAGGGACGCCTTTATTGTTTCAATTAGCTTTCTTCCATTATGGTATTCCGCAAATCACAGGTATACTACCAACAGCTTATATCTCAGCACTCATTGTATTCTCAATCAATTCAAGTGCTTACTTAGCAGAAATTCTTAGAGCCGGAATTGAGAGCATTGATAAAGGTCAAATAGAAGCAGCACATGCATTAGGTGTTAAATCTTGGGATATCTCATTCAGTATTATTATTCCACAAGCCCTTAGAAATGTGTTACCTGCAATAATGAATGAATTTATTACTTTAGTAAAAGAAACTTCAGTTGTTTCACTCATTAGCTTAACGGATCTAATGCGACGTCAACAGATTGTTAGTGCAGCAACTTACCGATTCTTCGAACCATTATTATTCGTGGGTATTGTTTACTACATTATGAATATTATTCTAAGTAACATTGGAAAAGCACTCGAAAGGAAACTTAAGTATGATTAAATTAGAAAATATAAGTAAACAATTTGATAATACAGTTGTACTTAAAAATGTAAATATTGAGTTTGAACCTGAGAAAACATATGCAATTATTGGTTCTAGTGGAGCTGGTAAGAGTACATTACTCAGATGCATTAATCTTTTAGAAAAGCCAAGTACAGGGAATGTAATTGTAGACGGGGTTAATATTATTAAAGATAAAGAACATTTGAGTACAATACGCGAAAAAATCGGTATGGTATTCCAAAACTTTAACTTGTTTGCTCATATGTCCGCAAAAAAGAATGTCATGTTTGCTTTGTTAAAAGTAAAGAAAATGACATCTGAAGAAGCTGAAAAAGAAGCGGTTCAACAGTTAACCAATGTAGGATTAGCACATCGATTAGATAACTATCCTCACCAATTATCAGGTGGAGAAAAGCAACGTGTTGCAATTGCAAGAGCATTAGCAATGCATCCAAAAGCGATGTTATTTGATGAACCAACCAGTGCACTTGATCCTGAAATGACCCAAGAAGTATTAAAGGTTATTAAAGCATTAAATCACACAGGTATGACAAATATTATTGTGACACATGAGATTAAGTTTGCTCAAGAAGTTGCGGATATCATTGTTTTTATGAATAATGCAGAGATATTAGAAGTTACGAATACCATGGATTTCTTTGTACAACCAAAAACTGAACGTGCAAGAGAATTCTTATCAAATATGATCTAGAAAGAGGAACAAAAAAATGAAAAAACTATCAATATTATTTATTTTATTAGCATTAACATTAAGTGCATGTTCAGCTCCTGCTGAAGATGCACAAGAAGAAGTTAAACAAATCACAGTATTAACTTCACCAGATTATCCTCCATTTGAATCAATCGATGCGACAGGAAATTATGTTGGTTTCGATATTGAACTTATGGAAGCAATCGCAGAAATTATGGGTGTTGAAGTTGTTTGGAAGGAATCATCCTTTGATGGAATTATTGCTGGATTAACTGCTGGTCAAGGCGACATGGCAATTTCTGGTATGAATGTAAACGCTGAACGTTTATTATCTGTAGATTTCTCTGATATTTATAAAGATGGAGAAGCATTATATACTGCAGTCGTTCTTACTGAAAAAGGTTATACAACTATTGCGGATCTCACTGGTTTAAAGGTTGGTGTTCAAACAGGAACAATCCAAGAAGCTGCTATGTTAACACTTAAAGACAAATACAACCTTACTATTGATTCACGTGCTTCATTCTTAACAATTATTGAAGATATTAAATTAGGACGTTTAGATGCATTAGTCATCGATTATGAAAATGCGACACAATATTCAATCGCAAATCCTGAATTAGGTACATTCAAAGTTGAAGATGTTGATTTAGATCAAGATGGTGGAACTGCTGTGGCACTTCCAAAAGGATCTGAATGGACTGTTAAAGTCAATGAAGCTTTAGCTCAATTAAAAGAAAATGGAAAATTAGCTGAATTAGAAACTAAATGGTTTGGTGAGTAATTGTTGAAAAACACTGTCCTGTGTTATAATGTCCATGGAGAACATTATGGCACAGGACTTTATTAAAATTACACAAGCAGAACAACTAGGTTTTACTTCCATTAAAAAGGAAGTATTTAATTCGATCGCATATATTGCGACTCAAGAAGAGAAAAGAGCGTTATGCGAAAAGAACTCTTCTGTAACAAGCAGAATCAATGATAATCAATTATTGATTAAAATTGATGTAAAAATTCAATATGGTCAAAATGTAACGGATGTTTCAAACTCGATTCAATCGAAAGTTACGCAATCCATCGAGCAAATGACTGGGCTTGTTTGTCGAAATGTTGACGTTAATGTCATTGGTTTTGTTTTTAACGCCCAATAGGGCGTTTTTCTTTGATAATTTAGAAAGTGAGATTGACTATGAACCGTCATATGCAACGACAAAAAGCAATAGAATGCTTATATATTCATTTATTGCTTAATAAACCTTTAACCCAAATAATGGATGATTATGAATTTGATATCAGTCAAGAGGAAGGTAAGTTTGTATTACTTAATCTTGAATTTATCGAAATTAATGAAGAAGCTTTAATTGAAAAAATTAATCCATTACTTCAATCTGAGTGGGCATTTGAACGATTAGCTTATGTCGATCAAGCGATTCTATTATTAGCTGTCTGTGAACTTGAACGTAAACTTTCTGATAAAGCGATTGTTATCGATGAAGCGGTAGAACTTGCTAAACTTTATTCAGATGAAGAAGCCTATAAATATATTAATGCGGTTCTAGATAAATATGAGTAATTCAATTTGGTCAGTTAGCACTCTATTAAATACGGTTAAGTCAACTTTGGATCAAAACGTTATTTTAAAGTCGTTTTGGTTAAAAGGTGAGATATCAAATTTCACAGCGCATAGTTCTGGCCATTGGTACTTTTCTTTGAAGGATGAACTAGCACGAATTAGTTGTGTTATGTTTCAAGCATATACAAAAGAAGTAATTTTCAAACCGAAAAATGGAGATAAAGTACTTGTTAGAGGATCTATATCCGTTTATAGCCTTCAAGGACAACTTCAATGTTCGGTTTTTTCTATGCAAAATGATGGGATAGGCGATTTATTCATTCAATATGAGAATTTAAAAAAGAAATTATTCTCAGAAGGATTATTTGATGATTCAAGAAAAAAAGTACTACCTAAATTTCCTGAATCTATTGGGATAATTACAGGTAATAATACAGCTGCTTTACAAGATATTTTAAAAACGATTCAAAATCGTTGGCCGATTGTAAATTGTACTGTTTATCCTTGTTTAGTCCAAGGAGAACAGGCACAAAATTCGATCATTAAGCAGTTAAAAAATGCCGATAACAAACATGATGTTTTAATATTAGCGCGTGGTGGTGGTTCTATTGAGGATCTATGGGCATTTAATGATGAAAGATTGGCACGTGTTATATTTGATTTATCGACACCAATCATAACCGGAGTCGGCCATGAAACAGATACTACGATTGTTGATTATGTTTCTGATTATAGAGCCCCAACTCCGACGGGTGCTGCACAAATCGCTACTCCAAATTTAGAAGAAATACGACGTTTAGTTAATCGAAATGAGTTTGATTTACGCCGGATCATGAATGATTCTATAAAGCAGAATCAAAAACGATTAGATTTAATCAAACAAAATAGATTTATCCAATCACCGCAAAATTTATGGCAACATCATCAGTTAGAATTGTCAATGTTATCACATAAGCTTGCATCACAGAATATTGTTTTACAAAGTAATAAAAATCGCTTAAACTCTCTTAAAACAAAACTTAATCAGATTGCTTTAACACAATCCAAATTATCTTCTACTAAGCTTCAACAACTCCAAATTGAGTTAAATCATAGTATTCATGTATATAAAGAGAAACGAAACTATGAATTTAAAAATACAATTAATGTACTTAATGCCTATTCACCGCTCAATAGTTTAGCTCGTGGATATAGCATCACAAAACAAGCCGGGCATATCATTAAAACCGTTGAAGAAGTTGATTATAACCATGACTTAGAAATTCGATTGTTTGATGGAACAATCCTTACTAAACCATTAAAAAAAGGAGAATAATATGACAAAGAATTTAAATTTTGAACAAGCAATGATGCGTTTAAATGAGATTATTGAAACTTTGGAAAGAAGTGGTAGTGACTTAGAAACGTCAATTGATTTATTTGAGGAAGGATTAAACCTCGTCAAACAATGTGATAAACAGTTAAAAAACTTTGAAAATAAAGTATCCGAATTAATGGTGAAATACAACGATGAAGCAGATACTAAATAATTTCATAGAGGTTTTTAATAATCACCTAATTTCAAGCTTAGATTCTGTTTCTAATTCTTTTGTTAAAGATGCAATGCAATATGCATTATCTTCAGAAGGAAAGCGTTTAAGACCTTTTTTAGTCTACTCTGTTTCGAATCGTGATATGAATGATACAATTTTGTTGGATGTTTGTACCGCAATTGAAATGGTTCATACTTATTCATTGGTTCATGATGATTTACCTGCAATGGACAATGACGATTATCGTAGAGGAAGATTAACCACTCATAAAATGTATGATGAAGCAACTGCTATTTTAGCGGGGGATGCACTATTAACTTATGCATTCTATTTAATCTCCAATCTTAATTTATGTGCAGAAGATCGAATTGAGTTAATTAAAGTTTTATCAGATGCATCAGGAGCGAATGGAATGATTCTTGGACAAGCTCAAGACATATTAAATGATGCGAATTCAAATTTAAATATTGATGAACTTTATCAACTTTATATCAATAAAACTGGTAAGTTATTTTCATCCGCACTGCAAATGGGAAATATACTTGCGAAAAAACCAATAAAACAAAATAGTTTTGAAACTATTGGACATAAAATTGGTATTGTATTTCAAATTCAAGATGATTACTTAGAAAATACGTCTACATTTGAAGTTTTGGGTAAATCAAACCAAAGTGATATCACTAATCACAAGAATACAGTTGTATTAAGATTAGGGCTTGAAGCTTCAAAAACATTGATTAACAATTTATATGATGAGTTAAATCATGATATAATAACTCTGTCGCAAAATTATCCTAATCTAATAGGAATTGTTAATTGGATGAAAGATCGAAATAAATAATATGCTAAAAATACATGATATAGAAAACCCAGAGTTTCTAAAAGATTTAAATATTGACGAGCTAAAAACATTATCTACGGATATTCGTTCTTTTTTAATAGAAAACGTATCTAAAACAGGTGGACATTTATCGAGTAATTTAGGTGTAGTTGAACTAACTGTAGCGTTACATCGTCT
>JACCEE011074955.1_pt1 | contig 27272 bp, 25 predicted proteins | sample 7449931 | NCBI WGS metagenome assembly JACCEE01 (sample SAMN15323457, study PRJNA562643) | freshwater metagenome | isolation source: river surface water | place: USA:Blue River Watershed | collected 2017-08-19 | reverse complement strand
TAATACAATGAAATATAACAACAAATGTCCGAAAAGAAAACAATTGTTGTAAACCCAGAATATTATGTAAAAGATGACGATGACGATTATGAAGACGAAGACGAAGACGATTATGATGACGATTATGAAGACGATGAAGACGAAGACGAATATGAAGAACAACAAAAGATTCTAGAACAAGACGAAGACGAAGACGAAGACGATTATGAAGACGAAGACGAAGACGAAGACGACGTATACTATGAAGATGACGAAGATGACACAACCACCATCGCAACCAAAGAAGATATCGCAAATATCCGAGAGATTTTAACACATTTCAGGTCCGAAGTAACCCAAAAAGAAGATGAATTGGATATTGACAACTTGTTGCGAGCCCTTGACACAGAACAAGATGTATCTATTTTAAATTTGACATATAAAAAGATAGAAGCGGATAAACAAGAGATATTGCGGCAATTGTGCCTCTCTCCCGACGTAGTTGATGAGTATATGATTAAACTAAAAGATTACCGCCGCGTAATCACCCCAAATGAAATGGAATTATACCATTATATACGATGGATTCCATTGACGACACCCGGGGTGATTGATTTAAAAAAAGGCGGACGCATCATGGACATATACAACAACGACCTCGGCGAAGTTGTCATTAAAGTCATGCTGTTAAATACCCGTCATAAATTTTGTATTACAGTTCGCTTGGACGCAAACATATTTTTCAAGAAGATAACCGAAGCCGAAAAAATTATATTGTCGGTGGTTTCACACTTGGACGGCGCCTAGCGGACCGGACGGCGCCTCGTAATTACATTACTTTGGACAACGCAACACCTACAATTCAATGACCGGGCGTGTTTTACGCAACCCCGTTATTTTCCGTGTTCGCCGAGATTGCCGCCCCTTTTTCGTGTTTAATTTCTTTATTTTCATATTTTTTTGATTGGTTTTGTTTCCAGTTCGTCGTTTGCAAGTGATGCGCGAATAGGTGAGACCGCGGCGAGTGAGAACCGCGTTGCTACACACCGCAACCGGATTATTTACGCGCTTTATTACACCTTTGTTATAGCCCACACCTTTTATACACCGACATAATTTGTTTGCCAACAATTGTTCCGCATTTTGCCGTATTTTACGCAAAGGCGTTTTATTTGGAATATCCACGCCGTAATATTTTAGTATTTTTTCATAATCCTTTTTAGTGAGTGCCATATCTTCCATGCTACTTGCGCTTAGGTTGCGAGCCACACGACCTTTTTTCTTTATTTTTTTAACTCCTGTATTTTCGGCGGTGGTTTTGTTGCTGGATTCATCTATGTCTGCGTCTACATCTGCGTCTACATCTGCGTCTACATCTACATCTGCGTCTACATTATTACTACTGTTATAAAATCCGGTGGCCCCACCTATATACATACCATCATCTAATGCTTCTAATGTGCCGCCGCCATCAAGTTGTTGAAGTTCCATGCCTTCCATGTTTGTTTATAATTTAATTTAATCACCGCGGTGCGTGGCGTGTATTTGTTTCTTACTTAATAACCAGAAAAAATAAAATCCAAATATAATGTAACCTAGGGGTTATAGAAATAATCTGTATTCGTAAAAAAACTAATTCGTCCCAACAACAATGAATCAAGAAAATCAAAAACACACAACCCGCCAGCAATCTCTCTCACAAAAAGTAGTGGTGCTTGATTTTGACGAAACACTGGGCCATTTCGTAGAACTGGGAATATTGTGCGACGCAATCAGTAAATATTACTATAACCACGACGCGCCGTATCTTGTGTTCAATGACTTGATGGATTTATATCCGGAGTTTTTGCGGCCAAACATAATTCGTATATTGGATTACATCCAGCGAAAGAAACAATCCGGCGAGTGTAAAAAAGTATATATTTACACCAACAACCAAGGCCCAACCGAATGGGTTCATTATATCAAAGAATATTTGGTGCATTGTATGCACCGGGAATATCCGAATAACAGAAAAAAAACAGACACGCCGTTGTTTGATGACACGATTGGCGCATTTAAACGCAATGGACGCATCATAGAGCCTCGCCGCACTAGCGAAGAAAAAACCCTGGATGATTTCATTAATTACACTAAACTCCCGGCGGACGTGGAAATCTTTTTTTTGGAAGACGTTGTTCATAATGGAATGACAGCGGATAATGTGTATTATGTTCGCTTAAAACCATACCGCTATTTTATACCTTATAAGGACCTGATTGAACGAATCACTCAAAGCACGGTGTATTCACGGCTAAATAATTTGTTGTGCCACGGGGCAAATGGCGGTAAAAAATATGAAATAGATGAACCGCATTTTAAAAGCATAATGCACAAGTTTGTAATAGAATTGGCTGATTTACAAGGATATAGACCGACGTATAAATCAGTAAAAGAACACGAAATTGATATAATCACTAGCAAAGGAATTGTTGGACATTTGCGGCGATTTTTCAAAGAACCGCTGGGTTCAAATAGCCATAGCCATAGCCATAGTAGCCACAATAGCCATAGCCATAGCCATAATAGTCACAATATCCACAATAACCGCCACAATAACCACCACAATTCATTACACCCCACGACAAAACCAAATAAACATAAAACTGTAAAAAACGAATAAAATTATACGCTACCTGGTAAAATGAAGAAATGTAATAAAGTAAACATAATATCCGCAATAAAACCTAGAATAAGAAACACAAATATTATAATTTCTAATATTGTTTTACCTTCTAACAAATGAAAGTAAACAATACCAATCATAAACATCGGAATTGCTAAAATATCACCATAATGTGCGACGTTTTTTAGAAAATGAGACCACGCTGATGTAGTTTTTTTATGTTTTGAACTCATTATATAGACCCCTTATATTTGGTCTATAATATATTTTTATTGCATCCTCTAACCTCTCCCTAACTCCATCAAATGATGGACGGTAAAGGCTTCAATAAACTAACCGCTGCCTCAGTAACCACCGATGTAGCAAACAAAAACACCGCCATTGAAAACACCACCCTCCTATCAAAATCAGTGAATTTATTTCCGCCATAATGATATTCGGTATTCCACGTAAATGGATTAAACCGCACTATCAAAAACAGCATGACAAAATAACGCAACCCGGTTTGAAGCGTGGTCAAATATTGCGGCGCAATAGAATACAGTCCAAATAATGTGACCGCATATATGATATAAATTAGAATTTCAATTGTGGTATATATTTTTTTGATGTAGTCGGCCATTGTGTGTGTGTGTATGTAGAATATTGTATGTATATTTGTTATACTATACACACAATAAAAAAAACAGAAACGCCGTTATTCCGCCTTGTAAAAATCCAGTAATCTAGCACTGGGGTCTTTCACGCCATCACAGAAAGGGTGGCGCCAATAATAGGGTATGACGTCAGCCCGCCCAGGATACATCGTCTCAAATAATTTACGATAATAATAACTTTCCTTGTCATACGGCGGGTTGTGTATGTATTTTGACGCCTCCAATTGATATTCATCGTCGCTTACGTGATAATCAACGAATTCTTTAATGATTTGTACCCAGGTGCGGTCGTGTCCGCTAACCCCGTCGCTAAATGCCTCCTTTCGCCGCCACAAAATGTCGTTCGGCAACACGCCGTCAAATGCCTTGCGAAACAAATGCTTCTCAATGCGCGCGTCGTCAAACCGCTTGAATCGTGGCGGGATTGACATTACATAATTCAAAAAGGTCTTGTCGGCAAATGGCACACGGGCTTCCAATCCCGCGCCACTGATGCTTTTATCCGACCGCAACAAATCAAAAAATCGCACATCGCGAATCATGCGTTCATTTTCACGGTGAAAGTCTTCGTCAGTCGGCGCCTTCAAAAACCCGCGATACGACCCGAAAATTTCGTCAGACATGTCTCCGCAATAAATCACGACGTCATCCGTGGCTTTGTAAATATATTTGCTTACCAAGTAATTCCCCACGGACGCCCGAATGGTGGTGGTGCAATAACTCTCGGTCTGATAAATGGTTTCCTGGATTGCGTCTAAAAATTGGGCTTCGGAAACAACCACTTCATGATGGGTGGTGCCCAAATACGCCGCCACTTTTCTAGCCCAATACAAATCCACCGACCCCTCCAACCCGATGCTGTATGTGTTGAGATGAACTGGGTCGTCGCTCATCTTTTCGCCGGCGGCTTGTTTGGCGTCCCGCAACATAGACAACACCAACGCCGTGGTGACTGAACTGTCCAATCCGCCGGACAATAAACACCCCACCGGTCGCTCGCTCATCAATCGTTTAGAAACCGCCTTTATAAACAATTCACGAATGTTTTTACAAATGTTGGTTTCAATCGTTGCTTCCGGAATGTATTTACGCTGGCCGGTGTCGTCATCCACGGTGGGGTCCGAAATGCGGTATTTGTAATCAACGACAATGCTTTTAATGTGGCGCGCCAGGCAGTAATTTTCTTCGCAGTTGTCTTGCACCGTTATTTTTGCGGCGTCGTAATACGAATAAAACGACGCCCGTTTATCGGAATACATGATGTCCCGCTCATACATCATGAAACACCCGGCTGGAAATTGAGCAACTGACGTGCACGTCTTCATTGCCTTCATTTCGCTTGATATGGTGAGATGGCAGCAATAGTCGTGCGGTCTTACGTCGGTGCTATTACTGGTGTTGTTGGCGTTGTTGGTGTTGGTGTTGTTGGTGTTGTCGGTGTCGTTCTTGTTATAAGGAACCTTGGTAGCGCCAATAAACAGAGACCGCACACCCACGGGGTCTCGCGCGACAATGACCCGTTCTTGGGTATAGTCGTACAACACAAACGCAAACACGCCGTCCAGGGCTTTAAGTGTTTCCATAATCCCGATTTTGCGATAAAGGTGGATGATGATTTCGCAATCAGACCCGCTTACATAGTCGTCGTGTAGGCCGTATTTTTCAATCAATTTACGGAAGTTGTAGATTTCGCCGTTACAAATGAGGCGGCAATTTTTTAGAAAAAACGGCTGGTCGGATTCGGGTGTATGGCCGTTGATTGCCAAGCGATGAAACCCAAACACGCGGGTCCGGTCATTCATAAAGATGCTTTTATCCGGTCCTCTGTGCATCATTGTAGCAAAACTGGTTTGGAGGGTTTTTAACAACGCCAATGAAATTTTACGCCCGGAACATAAATCAAAATAAAATATACCGCACATGTGATATGTTTGAACCAAAATGAAACACAAAAATGTTGTTATATAGTCCGGCGATATCTCTTTAACCCAGTTTTACTTTTTACTTTTTTTACTACATCTAATATAAGAAAGAGTATCCCCGCAACCTCTACAAAATAACAAAAAAAACATTGGAAGAAATAAAATGGCATCCATAGAAGAATCCCCCCTTTTATATGGCGTCGTAAATGGCGTGTACTACACCAATTTAGACCGCCACCAAGAATTGAACACGCGCATGTATGACCGATTTGTCCCGTCATCCACCCTTCAACCCGGGTTTAGTGTGAGGCCGCTGTCTTCAAAATACGCCAAACTTCCCGTAATGGAAGCCCGTGAAAAGTCCAGCGTCCCGGTGTACAATTACGGAACTTTTAATCCCGAAAAAACATTCAATCCGGGAACCGACAAGGCGCCGTGGCGAGGATTTGCCCAGAACATCAACCTGGAATCCTCTCTCCGCAACCAGTGTTTTGCCAATCAAAAGAACCCACAAGCCGTGTACATTCCGTCGTCAAAAAGCGATTTGTATGAAGTCCCCGTTGATTCAAGGCCGGTGGAACAACCCAACCCGTATTTGTTTAACAATGGCGCTTCTGATTTTGAGCCAACCAATGTAAATCCCTATGGTTTAGGAAAGTTGTTGTTTGACAACTCAACGCGCTACCAATTGGGAAACACGCATTGTGTATATGATGGGAAGCACACCGAGTGCGGGCCTAGAATGCAGCAACAATCTCAGCAACAATCTCAGCAGCAGCATTATCAACAACCTCAGAAACAACAATCTCCGCAACAACAACTTCCTCGGGCCAGCCGCCAAACCCGTATAAATCAATAAAAATCTGTTATTATTCAATGATATATTACACATTACACCATTACACAATAAAAGTCAATAAAAGACAAAGACAAGAGCAATGGATATATCATTGAATGCGTGTGATGCAGTTACGCTAGAATACTTGATAAACCCGGCTCATTACGACCGGTTTATGAAGAAAAACGACATGGATGCCGACGCCGCATTTCGTAGGGACCGCCGGTTTTATAAGCGGCGATTATTCGCCTTGGTAAAGGGGTTGTTTAACAAAACAATTACTGATATGGAAATAACGGTGCCATTCAATCATTTTCTGAAAGAAAGCATTCAATATTTGAAGTTCAAAGATTTGTCCGAAACGCTGCAACAAGAATACGCCAATGATGACAACAAACACAATGACGCCAGTCAAAGCGAATACATACAAACCGATTTTGAGCCCAATGATGACGAGAATGATAACAACAATAATAACAATAACCCAACTCCAACCCATCCCCATCCCCATCCCCCAACGCCGCTTCAAACCGCAAATTCGCTGTGTATGAAACAGCCCGAAGTAAAAAAGATAACAATGGACCAGTTTGTAATCGTAAAAAACAAGCCGTCCAATGAAAAACTGACACTGCCTCAGCGCAAAGAAATCAATTTACGAGACCCCAAATTTCGCAATCCGCCGCCTTCACGAAAAAAAGCAAGCGTTCATACCGCTGACACCGCCGTCTCTAATACACACAATCCCGAGACATAATTCCGCAATTCCGACTCCGTGATAACGGCGTGTTCGCTGGCAATATTTGAAATTATGCCGGACAGCGATTCATCCACATCCAAAAAGTGTTTGGCTGACTGTAACGCGCCTCCGTTTTCGGAATTGTATAAATACACATTTTTATAGGTGTCCATGCCAGAAAGCAGCATCATCAACATATGCAGCAACGCAGCGGCACTTTGATACGTGTAATGAAAAAAACTGATTTTACCGGTTATGCCGCTTGAACCAAACAATTCGTATAACCCAGATGCGCGGGTGTATATAAACAGTTCTTTTGCGTAGCGTGAATCGTGTTTTTTCTTTTCCACGATACACAACACCGGGATATTGTGTGTGGATGGTTTGCGACAAGAGGAGCAACGACACCCTTGATACCGGATTTTGGTGTCATGATGAAGTTTTGTAGTAGTGGTGTTAGGTTCATCAAAAAATTCGGACATTTATCCACGTGATATCTAATCAAATATCTAATCAAATATCTAAATGAATTATAAGAAACGTTATACCGAAGTAAATCTTATACCGACTTAAATCTTATACCGAAGTAATCTTATACCGACTTAAATCTTATACCGAAGTAAATCTTATATATTATATATTATAATGTCAAGTGAAAAAACCTTACAACAACCACAACAACCACAAGAAACGCAAAAACAACGTGGTTCGGATATTGATACTGCGGTGTGTGCGCCCAAACCAGAAAACGAAAAAGAAAAAACGTACACTTGTTATTCGTCGGCGGCGTTGGATAAAATTAAGCGATTATGGAACGCAAGACACCCCGACCAAAAAATCGCAGAAACGGACCCGCGCAGTGTGTGGAAACAACTCAAACACAAACTGCGTTCGGTGTGCTCCAATGAAGCGTGCTGGTTGCGCCAATCCTTCATCAAAAACGGTCTGGATAAAGAAACCTTGCAATACACGTTTGCGCCGGAAGCCCCACAATCTTGGAAAAAAAACCCCACCGAGTGGTTATCCAGTATAGATATTGTGGCGGTTATGAAGCAATACGAACACGCATACCCCTCTTTTGATTTTATGGGGCCGTCGCCAATAGATTATGACACCGAACTGGATTACGGCGAACATGTGTGGCAAGAATTATACGAATTTGATTTGAAGAAACAACTCCACAGTGGTAAGACAAAATTGGGGGTTATTTTCAACACCGACCCGCACGACCAAAGCGGGGCGCACTGGATTTCATTGTTTATGGACACTACAAAGAAGTTCATTTTCTTTTTTGACAGCACCGGCGATTCCATGCCGACAGAAGTTTCACGGTTTATAAACACACTTAAAAAACAGGGTGAAGAAGAAGGCATACAATTCAAAGTGTTTTCCAATAAACTACAGCATCAGAAAAAAGACACGGAATGTGGGGTGTATTCCATATTTATGATAACCCACTTGTTGTCCGGGAAAATGACGCCTGCTGACTTTGATGACGAGAGATTGGCGGATGATTATATGCAAACATTTAGGTCTCAATATTTTATGCTGTAAGTAAAAACAAAACAAACAAAACAAAACAAAACAAACAATGGAAATAGAATGGAATATTAGAAATATAATAATAATATTATTTATAGATAAACAATATTATAATGGCGGATGCGAACGAACCATCCTCATTATCATCCTCATTATCATCATCGCCAAACATTGAAGAAGAACACGATGAAGAAGTTGAAGAAGAAGTTGAAGAAGAAGAACCAGTTGTCACTAATGAAAATGAAAATGAACAACCACATAATGAACACGATGAAGACGAAGACGAGGACGAAGACGATGAAGACGAAGACGAAGACGATGAAGAAGACCTTTCCGACAAGACCTCCCAAGAAATAAAGGCAATTATAGAAAAAAGACAATTAAAAGGAAACTATGATGGTCTGGATTTTACAAACGCAGACTTAACAAATATAATATTAGATGATGTCTCAATTGGCGAATCTATATTACAAGGAACGAATATGAGCGGGGTTCAACTCAAAAACGTAAACCTGGAAAACAGTACTTTTCGTGAAATCATAATGGAAGGCAAATTTTCATTCATTGGAAGCGATTTTAATGAATCAATCTTTGAAAACGTCGCATTCCCGTCATCTGACCGTGTGAATGGCACCGGATTCGGCGGTACAATTATCGCGTCGTCATTTGATTTTGCCGACTGTAAAGGTGTTTCATTTGGAACCCCCAAATACGAGATAATGTTTGATGAATCTAGTTTTATACAAACAAAAATATCGTCGTTTAATGACCCAGAAAGCGACACCCCCGTGAAAAGCGCATTCAACCAAACAACATTTAATAATTGCGCTTTTACTCAAACGGTGTTTGATGGTGTTGAATTTGACAATTGTTATTTTACTACGGATATGTCATCGTGCATGTTTATAAATTGTATATTTACTGATGTGAAATTTTCAAATATAAATATTATAGATTGCGTGTTTGAGGGGTGCACCTTTCGGACATCGTATTTTAAACGTGTATTGATTTACATTTCAAAATTATTAAAATGTGAAATTGACCTTAGCCATTTTGACGAATGTGATTTTCGTGATACAATATTCATTGAAGACGAAGATGAAGATGAAGATGAAGATGAAGATGAAGACAAGCCCGAAAAAAACATCATTCGTCGCACTACGTTTTCTCATACAGTGCTTGACAAGGCCAATCTCTCTGGCTTCAACCTATCAAACAATCGGTTTTCGTACGTTGACTTAACAAACACAAATTTATCAAATGCCAACTTGGAAGGAACCATCTTTGAAATGGTGTGTATTATGGGAACCAATTTTGATGGCGTGGATATAAGCCAACTGCGCAGTATGTATAATTCCAAGAATCTGAAATTTACGATTTCAAATACCATTATGCCAACACCGCGCACGAAAGAGCAGTTGCAGACAATCATAATGAATACCCGAGACAATGTGGTTGCGCAAGCCAATCAAATCCACGACTTTTTACTGAGTAAAAACATCAATTTGGACCGTGTTTCCGAGATTTTGAAAAAGGCTCTTCCGGATGTTTCTACGGATATTTACACAAACCCGGAAAAAACCATTGTGGATTACATTGTCGCCCGTTTTACGGAATACATCCAAAGCCCGGCTTTTCATCCGTTTAGTGAAGAATATCTCAACGACCTTGGAAAAGAATTTGACAGTGAAGTATCTAGAAAAGGGAATGGGGATGACGGAACCAACGCAACCGCAACCGCAACAAAAGAAACACACATTACCGCCGCCATCCAGAAAGAAAAAGATAAATACGCAACCAAACTGTTTTCTATGACGCGGTGGTTTAGTGCGTCGTCATACGCCCGAGACACCAACACCCGCATTGTTTTGGGGTATATCACCGATTTCGTATTACAGCAACCCGACGCCTTTAAAACCAACTACATTAAAACGTGGGTGGAAGATTGTTTGAACGCATATAACGTGCCGGAACACGCCGACGCCGAAGACCGCCCAATCAGTTGTGTAAAAGGCATGATAGAGAGAATGGTGCTGTCTTTGTTAGACAATGCGGGTACAATAGAATGTTCTGAGGAAACCAAGGGCTTTTGCCACGAATTGACCATCATGTCTAAAGGCAAATTCACACACGAAGACTTGAATAAAATTACACAGGAGTATATGGATATCATTGACCCAGATAATCACCCCGACATGAAGGAACGCTTGGACCGCATCAAATCATATGTTGGAGAGAAGGAATTTGTGCGCATGATGAAAGAAGACTTTATTAAGTTTGCTGCCATTTATGTGAATGCGCGGAAACAATTCACAGAAAAAGTGTTGAAACTGATTGAATCCGAAGCAGACAAATACGAAAGTATGGATGTATTTAAAAATTTACAATTCGGGGGTGGTAATAGAAAAACGCAATTACAACCGCAACCTCAACCACAACCGCAACCGCAACCGAAAACAAAAACAAAAACACGACGAAATGAAAAGAAGAAAAAGACTACTCGTAGAATGAAATCCAAACAATCTCTCGTAAAACGACGACAACGACAACAAAATCATAAACGCAAACTAACTAAAAAATACAAAAAATAGAAACCAAACCAAAACTCAAAACAAAAACCAAAACAAAATATAAAAAAATATATTTAGTATTGAATAACATCGCACATAACAATGGAAACATTCAATACTACATACGGAACAGTGACATTATACAGCAATGAAACCTACATTATAACCCCTTTCCGAGAGAAAAAATACTGGGATGAAACAAAAACCCTGGCATTGAAGCCGTATATCAATCCAAACCGCAACATACTGGAAATCGGCGGGCATTGTGGAACCAGCAGTTTGATATACGCAACCTTTCTCTCTCCTCGCCAACAAATTTACGTCTACGAGCCCCAGAAAAAGATGTTTGAATTGTTGATGCGAAATGTCTATCAAAACAATTTACAGCACCGGGTTGTGCCGTATAATTACGGTGTGTTTTGTTACAACGGAACCGGCAAAATGCACGACAAGGATATTGATTGGTTTCACAACGGTGAAATCGCAAAGCGATACGGCGAAGAGGCGTATTTACCGTGTAATTTTGGCGGCGTGTGTTTGGGAAACAGCGGGGAAGAAGTATCCCTCATTACGGTGGATGATATGCCGCACAATGACATCGGGTTTATACACTGCGACGCACAAGGAGCCGAGAATTTTATTTTTTCCAAAGCGACGGAGTTGATTAAACGCGACCGCCCCGTCATATTATTTGAAAACAATGTGAATTATTTGGAAGGGCGTCCGTTGTATGAAAAAGTGTGTCAATCGTATCCGGAAGAAGCCGCAAAGTATAAAGACTATAATGTAGAGCATTACTGTATGCATGAATTAGGGTATTCGCAGATAATTCGTAGGTTTTTTGGCGAATACGACGATTTGTTGATACCGTAAAACCGTAAATTGTAATATTCTTTGATGTATGATGTATAGTAAAAATCGCATAAAAATATTGTAGAATAGTATATTACATATTACAATATTTACGCTTTTATGGCAGGGCATATTGACAGCAATAATAGCAACAAGCATATTGACAGCAATGAAAACAAACAATTATTATGGGGAATATTACTAGATGAAGGCGTGTTTCATGGCATACCTTCTAACAATGTGAAAGAAGTACAATCCATCTTTGAAACCACCATCAATGAATTGAAAGGAAACACAACTATGTCATTAAAAGAACAAAATATGACAGTTATACAAAAGTTATTGGTGGACATTCCCATATATGCCAAATTGTTGAAATCAATGGCGAATGGACAAGGACATGGAAATAGAGTGCTGCCTCCTACCCCATTACAGCCGGCACAACTGAACAAATCGGTAAAAATGCCAGAACCAGAACTCATATATTCCGAAGACACGCGCCGAGAGAAATACACCGAAATAGAAAATAAAATGAAGCAACAACAACAAAATATGCGGCAAATGCTGGACCTGCCAAAACCACCGGCTGTTGATTTCGCCGATGATTTCCAAGACAAACCGTTGGGAGACGACATGGACCGTATTATACAAGAAACCATTGCTGCCCGAGAACGGGATTTGGAATTAATAAATAAGGCCATAACCGTCGCCGCCGTGGGAAGGGGGGACAGGGACACACTACCCGCCGTCCAAGTCGGGATAGTTCGTCCGGTTCCGCCTGTAATAACGGATGCGACTACGACACTTAATGTCAACAATCCAAATAACGGGGAAACCGCGAATACAAATGAACGAAAGAAAGTGTCGTTTTCGGTTGTGAATCAGGAATATTTTCCTTTACAACAAGAGCAACCGGTTTCGTCCTTGTCTTCGTCATCGTCATCGTCTTCGCTAACGTCCTCGTCATCGTCCTCGTCCTCACTAACGCAAACGCAAATCCAAGAAATAATTAATGAAATAAAACAAGAACAAGCAAACATGCGTTTGTTATTTGAAAATATGAAATCTCAAATAGAAAACATACAAAATAAACTTAGTTTTGGGCTATGAACTCCACCCCACCGACCCCACTATCCGTGTATTTCATTCCCGATTTACGTCCACTATGCGATACTCGCCGGCTTGTCCGGTTTCGGCGTCGGCCGCCGTCATAACCAATTTCCCGATAATAACCAAGTTTCCACTCAGGTAATTCTCGTAGTCATACAACAAACCACTGCTCTTGTCATACGCATATTTGGTTCCACGAATGGTAACCACCGACGCCTTCACCTTTTTCACTTCCTTGTTTGCTTTTACGTCGGTATCCTTGTCATCGCTGCTAATATTCGGGTTGTAAGCAACCTTTGTTTCGTTCGTCTCTCCAAATGTGAAGCACTGGGGTTGGTCTTTTACGCCGGCACGGGTATGAAGGGCGCAATCAAACGCCGACGACTTAACCGCCCCTAAAATCTGCTTATTAATTCCCTCCTTTATTTTAGAAATTTCATACAGCGCCTGGTCGGTGGTTAGCGTCGTCGCATTATCAATCTTGCTTTTATCGTGCATGCGAATCGTGTATGACTCTTCAAAATCACTGGACATTTGGCGTGCGCTGAATTTCATCAAATAAATATACACATCCACCGTGCGCAATTCTTCGGGCAAGTCTTTGTGGCTACAAATGCGGCGTGCTCGCCCGATGATTTGTTCTGTGCGAACCGGGTGCCAATACGGGTCCACAATATGGACGTGGCGAACATTGCGTAAATTGATGCCTTCTGCGCCAGACGCCGTAATCATTAATAATTTGATGACTTCGCCATACATGTTTCCCTTTGAAATGCCGGCAAGACGGTCCACAATGGTTCGCGGAACATACTTCCAAGTGCTGTTGTATATGTTTCGGATGATTTCCTTTTCTTCGGGGGTTTCCGTTCCGGTATACAACGCAAAACACGGCTTGCCCCAGTCTTCTTCCGGCATATCAACGACCCATTCGCCGATGCTGGTTTGCTTTATTTTGAATTGCGCAAAGCCATTGGTTTCAAGAATGATTTTTAAAATGCCGATGCCTTCCAGGGTGCGAAACTGGCTGTAAAGAAGGTGCAGCCCCACATTATCGGGGTCAATGATGTTTTGAAGAACGTGTAAGAATTTGGGGCTGTATATTGCCAATTCCGAGGGCACCAGGTATGACATCGCGCTGGCTTTTAATTCAACCAACGCCCGCTTTATTGCCGCTTGATACAAATCCCCCTTATTTTCATTTTCCGCAACACTTGCTTTTTTCGGGTTTATCAGTTGTTGTTCCGGGTCTTTTTCGTCGTCATCCACTTCTTCCGACGCGGACGGGGGTTCATCAAGCATATTTTCGTTGAACCCTGACCCTGTTCCCTGTCTTTCTAAATTACGGGCAATTCGTTTCGCAAAATTTTCACCATCTTTGGATTCAACTTCTTCATCCGCTATATCCGCACCCGCATCCACTTCATTTTCGTCTCCGGGCAACGGGCGCACAATCGCTTTGGGGAACACAAAATTACAGCACGCGCGAGAAAATATGCGATATGTGGAAGAAGCCTCTTTGTACGCCGTTGTAACCGGGTTTCCTTGTTTATCAAGGCCTTGTCCTTGTTCTTGTCCTTGTCCTTTGCCCTGTCCTTGGCCTTTTGCTTTATTTTTGCGTAAATTTTCCTCTTTGTCAATCTCAATCTGCCTAACTATATTGTATACACCAAACTGATAGTCGCTCATTTCCGTTTCTATCAAATGTAAATTGTGGACGGGGTCATATGCCGGCAACAACTTTTCTTGCGCACTGCGAAAATAGGAAGTAAGCCCCAAAATGCGGCGTATAAATAATTCCCGGTTCTTTATTGCCACATTCTTTCCGTCAATAAACATTTCATTAAACCCGTCAAACGTATCGGGGAGTGCTTTGTAGTTGTGTCGTTTTATTTGGCTTTCTTGGACGTCCACATTGTTTTGTGAGAGAATGTCAATAATCGTTCGTTCAAAGGACGCATCCGTGAGTTGCCCGCCTTCCGTGTTTTCGGTCAATTTGGTGTTTGACACTCCTTTGTATGTTGAATACCGATACACGCTTGAAAACCCGAATGGGTTGCGTGTAATTGTAAGGACTTTGGTGGTTGCGTTGTATTCCATCATGTCAATGTTCACATCCTTTCCCAGGATTTTCTTAAAAAAGTCTTGGTTCAATTTGGTGCTTCCGGGCAGATTGGCGCCCGCAGAAACCGGAAAATACCACGTGCGAATGTATCCTCGCATTAAATTAAACAATATGGCAATTTCATTGGGGTAGTTTATAACCGGTGTTCCGGACATCATCACCACTTTGGCATTTTCGGCACTCATAATGTATTCATACAGCCGCATGGAAAGAGAGCCCGGGTTTTTCAGTTTATTCACAATGCGACTAACCAAATTGTGCGCTTCATCCACTATGATTACCGCATTATCAAACGGGTTTTCGGTGTAGTCATTAGACATCATCTTTAAGTGCTCCTTTCGCAAGCCGTTATAGTTGATAAATCTATATTTTGCACGAATCATTTCATTTAGTTGGGCGTCTAATCGCACCTTTTCAGCGGGGGTTAGTTCGTCATAATTGCTTGCCTTTTTCACATTTACCATCCAGGCGCCATTATTTTTGCGGATGTAATCCAGCGGCAACGATAAAATCTTGGATAAGGCAGTTGCGATTTCAAGGTTCCCTTTATCCGTCCCTTTTTTAACCGATATAAATTCCCAATATTGGTTCTTTTTATAGAGAGAATCGCCGCATTTTTTCAATTCTTCAATATAATTCATACGCAACGACGCCGGCGTTAAAACAATGACTTGTTTGTATGTTTTCAGCCCTTCCGCAATTGCGATGGACGCGCACGTTTTGCCACTTCCTAGACCGTGATACAGCAGCAGTCCCCGATACGGGGTATGTATGTCTAAATAATCCCGCACGATTTTTTGGTGCGTCAGCAGTTCTCGGTCATCGGTGTCGCCCTTGTCGCAACTGATGTCCGACTCACTGCTGGTTAATTGCTCTCGGTATGGCTGAAACAACGCATTCACAAACTCCAAAAATCGGGCTCGGTTATTCATATAATACGTCGGTGCGATGACTTCATTTTTAACTTTGCGCGGCAGACGCTCCGACACAATTGTGTCGCCCATAACAACCATAGAAACGGGGCCTTCTGATAGTACGCCGGCCGCCGGTTTCGGTTTCAATATAAGTTTTTTAATACTTTTGGCAACGGCGGTAATATCGGGTTTTTCGGGTATTTTTTTACTAGATGATGCCACCGCCAAGTTATCGCCTTCGCCCACGCTTACGCTAATAGAAATGGCGCCTTGTGCTGGTGTCATCTTTTCAATGGGGCGCTCCACCAATTTCACGCGGCGCTGTGTTTTCTTTATGATAATCGGCGCTTCTTGTATTCGCATCCTTCGTTCTTCTTCCTCATCTTCCTGTTTTTCAAGCGGGGTTTTCAGTCTTTCGGTGGCATTCACCGGCAATTCCTTTATTCCCACCACATTTAAGCGTTTTTCTTTCAGTTTATTTTTAATGGATGCCATATCCACCAAACTTTCCTTGGTTTTATCAATCACGGACATTTGTTGTAACACAACGGGTTGCTGTTTCACGGCCTCTGGAATTACAATATCTACATTGGTGCGTTTTACCGGAACCGGGCGATGTTTTAATTTTTCTAAAATGGATGTCATCTAACAAAAAAAACAAATTGAATAATATTAACCTATGTATTCAGCACTACTAAAATATGCTAATATTATTCTTTTACGTGTGAAACCACACATTCCCTCCCTCCCCTCAATCTCCTCAATCTCCTAATCCCGTAATCCCCGAAATAACCAAAACAGTATATCACTCTATCACTCTATCACTCTATCACTCAGTAAAAATCGCCTTAATCGCAATTTCACAAGCCGTTTGCTCCGCCTTTTTCTTTATTTTGTGTGATGATTCCGCAAACATAACAAACGCTTTACCCGTTTCTTCATACAACCGCTGTATAGCGGCAAACGACCCCAATTTTGAAAACGGGATTGCGGAACACGGCTGAACATCGTGGATTGCCTGCCCTATACATAAAAACACGCCCATGTGGTATCCGGTGTCGGCGTCAAACCCCAACTCAATGTATTCCGGCGTGGTCTTAAACTCCTTTTGGATTTTCACCTGAAAAATGTTCTTGTAGTTGTCGTCGTGCCGAATTAACTTTATCCAATCCACGTGCCGCTCAAACACATTTTCAACAAATATTTGCGCCATTTGAAACCCGGGGCCGCAAACAAAGACATTGCGAAACCAGCCGTCCTCATCCGCCACCGCGATTTTATTGTAATCTAGAAACATTGCGCCGATGAATGCTTCAAACAAGCAACCAAGTCGCTTTATGTTGGTGCGGGTCTTCATTTCCTCGGCGTGGCGTGAAATAACAAACCATTTGTGCAGCCCCATTTCCAACGCAATTTTACCGATGGATTCATTTTTCACAATGGCGATTTTCTTTTCTGTCATAAAGCCTTCGTTCTCCTTGGGAAACCGGCGATACAAGTAGTATTTCGTTATACATTCAAGCACGCCGTCGCCAACAAATTCCAGGCGTTCATTGGATTTAGTGCGCAACGGCATCGCGCCCTCCGGCATTTCAGCAATCGCAATGTTATTCCGTAAATTCATGGATTGAGGGCGTTTGGTGTAGGAGTGATGCACAAAAGCCCGTTTGTATAATTCAATGTTGAACACTTTGGCGGGAACGCCGTACCGACTTAATATGCTTTCCACATCCGCAACGGTTATCTCCTTGTTTTCGGCATTGTAGGGGTCAAACACATAGGTGCCGTCTGCGTTTTTCTCCATGTCAATGTCATTATAAATGTTTTTGTCGGCTTCTGCGTCTCGGGAGGTGTATATGGTGCTGGTGCTAGTGCTCACACTCACACTCATTGTCGCGCTTTCCTCCGAGGAAGAATCGTAATCAGAATCATACCCAACAATTGGTTTTGATTTTGATTCAGTATTCATTTTATAAATATAAATTCGTTTATTAGAGAATCGGTTGTGTTTAGATATATAAATACATAAAGGTCCCTTTATATACCTTTTGGCTGTAAAAAAATATTTAGCGATATATATACATAAACACAAACACACAAAAATGGTTCTTTCAAACGCAACTAAGAGAGTTCGTCTTGCCTCTTCTCAAACCAGCCGTACCACTGTTTTCGGAAGCATGCCCGGAACTGCCCCCGCCGTGGGCCGTGGAACTAACACCGCTGTCGCTTATGCCAACCGTGGCCTCAACTGCGCCTTTAAGTGCTTGCCCCAGGGAACCCCTGCTCAGCAGTACGCTTACTTGGTTAGCAAAAACCTCATCTTTAACAGCAAATTGACTGGTGGAACCGGACGTCACGTCTACACCGTTCATTGCTGCAACAAGAACGCATAAATCCGGTTTATCCTTTATTCAGACAATCCTTACAATCCGGACAATCCAGACAAACAGCCATAAATCGTATTCTGTGGTGTTATATATTTATATTGGATATATGTATATAACAAACAACAAACATAATGGCTAATTCCAAGGTTGCAAGACGTGTATTATTTGGCGGGTCAAACCCCACCGCCGGTTTATTTGCCAATGGCGGAGACGGTGGCGGCGTTAAGAAGGGCGGGGCTTTTCCCTCTGGAACCGGACAAATGCGGAGTTTCGCAATGCGTTCCACCATTTCAGAACCCGCCAAAAACAAGGATTTTATTTTTAGATTTAAGCAATATTTGAGCCCGGCCCGTCATTCCGGACCATCGTTGTAATAAAATAAAATAAATACTTATTAAACACATAAACACATAATGCCAATATTTACTAGTATTGTCATTATTTACATTTAACCTTAATAAACCTTAACTTTAACCAGTATTCTATCATTATTCTACCTACCATTACGCAAGCATATAAATATGATTATAAAAGTAGATGTTCGCGAAGGCGACCTTATTCAACTGCTAAAAAAACAAATGGCTTTGTCGTCGTCATCAAAAACAAAGGCAAACCCCGAAAAACACACCATTCAATTAAGCGACGAAATCAGCATTGAAGTCGCCATACCAACCACCATTGTAAAAAATGCGTTGCACATAACCGGCCCTCACACCATTGTTTCAGAGAGATTACCGATTGGCGACATTATATTATGCGACGCCAAAACCAACGAACCGCAAATCATTTTTGAACGAAAATCTCTCTACGATTTAGCGGCAAGTATAAAAGATGGGCGATACAACGAGCAATCATATCGTTTAGACCAATTACCACAACATAATCATACAATCGTGTATTTAATTGAAGGCGATTTTGCGAGTTATAACGAGCAGCGCGGGCGCATGACAAAAAAAACTCTGAATAGTGCGTTGATGTCGCTGTTTTTTTACAAAGGGTTTTCAGTAATTCGCACAATGTCCTTACACGAAACCAGCGAATTAATCTATGATTTTGCCGATAAATACGAGAAAGAATTGCCTAGACGGGGGTTTTATCATCAATCGCAATCGCAATCTCTTGAAACACAATCGCAATCACAATCGCAATCTCTTGAAACACAATCGCAATCGCAATCGCAATCGCAATCGCAATCTCTTGAAACACAATCGCAATCACAATCGCAATCTCTTGAAACACAATCGCAATCTCTTGAAACTTTGGAACCGACCCAAGAACAAACAGACACCAAAATGCCATCATCTGACCCTGCCGACCTAAAATCAAAAGAAAAACATTACTGCGAGGTTATGAAAATAAAAAAAGAAAAAAGTGAAAACATCACGCCTCAGAATATTGGCGAAATCATGTTATGTAATATTCCAGGAATTAGTCACAAGACTGCCATTGCAATTATGGAAAAATACACATCTCTCGGCAATCTCTTTGACGAACTAAAAAAAATAGCAAAACCAAATGACCCAAAGTCAATTTCCCACTGTTTTGCTGATATTAAGACAGATACTTCCCGTAAAATAGGAATTGCCACAATTGAGAAGATTTATAATTATTTATTGTATGATATGCTTGGCTAAATATGCTTGGGTTGGGTTTATAGGGGAGGGGGGACTGGGGCATACTATTCATAACACGGAATCGCAATGCGAACTTCATCTAACTCAAACGGCACACACCGCCCGGCGTCTTCATAATAATCGGAATTGCCGCAGCCGCATCCATCCGAAATTCGCATAAAACTGTATTCATTATCTAGGCCGTCTTCTTCATCGGAGCACGCAACACCGTCATAACACGTAGGCGATGTAAAGTTGCGTGTTTCGGTTGGAGAACACAAGCGGTCATAAAAGTCGGACTCTGATTCCTTTTCACCAGTTTCTTCATTTACACGATGATTACAAGTATAACAAACAGACGAGCAATACGTCTTGGTTTCGGGGCACACATATTCATATGGGCGATAATTCCATCGTTGATTTACCTTTCTCCACGGCTCACGATGGACGATAGAAGTGCGTATGGCAAATTGAATGGGCCATATATCATCAATAAACCCGGCATTCATTATAAAGTTTGCCACGGCTTTTAGTGCGTCATTTGCCATTTCAAAAATGTCGTTTTTGGCGTCTACCATATCGTAGTTGTATCGTTCAATATTTGTGTCAAAGTTGATAACGCGAAATTGTGTGTTTTCAAGCTGTTTCAATGCGGTTTTGTAGGTGCGATAAATAAATGTGTGTAAATGCTTGCCGGAGATGCCGTCGTATGCCTTGGAATAGAGTTTATTAATGTAGCCATAGGAGTGGTGTATAAATTTTTCAAGGTCAATACACGCTTCCTTGAAATCTTCCCACACAAGTAATGTTTGGTTGTCAATAAATATGTCGTCATATAACTGTCCGGTGTAAAGATAGTTTTCGGTGCTGAAAATCGGGTTTTCTTGGTGAGGCTTGTAAAAGAGGGAGATGTAACTGTGGTTGGCGTTCATTTTGATTGATTGCTGGAAACTTGAATACTGGGAACTTGATTGATGTAGTTTGGTTGTTGTTTCATTATGTAAAACATACAAAACTAAATCAATTTTTTTGATACTTTTTTATAATTCATAGAATTCATAGAATTTAATAATACCTGGCTCGTTTGTTCGGAATAAAGAAGCCGACACCGTCACACTCTTTACTCCATTCTTTATACACACTGTACGCGTTTTCGGTGTTAATGGGTTTGGAGGAGGCGGGTATTACAAAGTCGCCGGGTTTCCATTTCAGTTTCATTAAATACAGTGCATTGTTGTAATCAATGTTGTCGGCATCAACGTCATCCACGTGAAACGACACTTGTAACGAGGGGCTTAGAATGCGGAGAACCGATAGTGTATAAAATTTATTGAATGTAAGCATTTCGTGTTTGCGAATGTAGAGTTCGTGTTCGCCTTTGGTAGGATTTATCATTTCAAGAATGCGCGACACCACTTTTTTACACGGAGATATGTGGTAGGTGTAATTATAATTCGTGCTATATGCGGCTTTTTTGAATTCGCTTAAATCAATCGGCATATTGATTTGAACGGGTTCTGTAAGCCACGGTAATTTACGAAGGCTTGAATCGGACTGCTGAATTAAAGTTGATGAAGAGGATGACATTTTCCACGGAGTACGGAGATACGGGAGGTTGGAATATATACAAATAAATACGAAAAATTTCAATTTTTCATCGGTTAGATGCGAAAAATTTCAATTTTTCATCGGTTAGATGCGAAAAAATTAATCGGTTCATCGGTTAATCAGTTCATCGGTTCATCGGTTCGTCGGTTAGATTACAACGGATTACTGGTATTTGTGCGCGTGCGGTCAGCATATGCCCCGCTATTTACACGTGCTTCGCTATACCGAATACCCGCCCAATTGGTGTCCATTGCGTTATCACTATATTTTTGGTATTCCTTCGCAACGTGCGCAATGTCTTGCGCGGTGTAATCCCCTAAATTCTGATTTAGCGGGTCATAGCCAGGATACGTTCCCTGATTGTAAGGCGGGTTATCTTTTTCGGCGTCCATGATTTGAACCAATTCTGCGGGCGAAGTTGTGTAAGGAATGTTTGGCGAAAGCCCTCCTTGTGGGTCATCCGGGCTGGGACGAAATTTATATTCGGGGTTGCCTTGCGCGTCATACGAGTATTGTAAATACAACACCGGGCATCGTATTCCACGACCGCGCAACCACTCCATAAATTCGGTGTAATCTTCTAAATTATTAAATTCAATGGGATTCACACCTGGCACTTTTGCGACCTTGGAATTGTATAAATATATTTTATTGCCTTCTTGAACAAGAATGTTGGGGCACCGTTTTTGTTCTCCCGTAATCCCCAACGATTCAAACCCTTCTTGTGCCTGCTGTGATGTGTATTTAGATGTGAAATAAGCCCCCATTATAAAAATGCTAACAATGATTATTAATCGTATTATTGGAAGATATAATTGGATTTTTGATAAAAAGTTGTGCATTTGTTTTATGTTAGTTATCTTATATCTTATATCTTATCTTATAACTTATACCGTTCTTGAAATACACCTATGATATATTATTATACTATGATGTGAATAAAATATTTGCTTATAATATATAATGTCTGTAAATGTATTTAATATAACAAATGCGAAGTCTGCGCAAAAATTCAATCAATATATGATGAACAGGAGGTTAAATGGTGGTAAACATTCTTCTGGCTCTGGAAACAAAAAACAACACATTATCACCAAATATTATAGTGATCTTTGCCCACATTGCGTTCATATGAAAGAAGACTGGAACAAGGTCATTTCCACCATAATGAATAATTATACCCCGGAACTACCTAGCCATAATTTGGTTATGGCGAATGTGGATGTGGACAACGGCATGTCGTCGTGCGATAAGAAATACATACCCGATTCGTATGATTATGTTCCCACCATTGCCATCATTGTGGATGGGAAAAAAGTAAGTGAATTTCAAGGAGAACGCACCTTTCAAAATATGCTAAATTGGGTTGTTTCTAATGAAGTTTCGCCGTTGAAAATAAAGAAAGTCCAAGACCAAGTCCAAGTCCAACACAAAAACCAAGTCCCAACCCAAGACCAAGACAACAAATTAAAACCAATTGTAATGCGATTGCGATTTCCGAACCCGAGTATAATGAATGGTGGTAGCAACAGCAACCGCAACAACAGCAACAACAAGAACCAGAAAACACAAAAAAGAAAAAAGTGGTCTCTTAGATATAAACGCAGTATCAATTGTCGCAGACCTCGTGGCTTTTCACAAAAGCAGTATTGTAAATGGGGGCGTAAATCAAACAAGTAACATCTACATACCTGATACCTCAAACCTTCATACCTATCTACATTACACCGCCGCCTAGACACCTACACTTTACCAATCAAACGCGGTTGAAAGGGGATTCAACAAAGAAAATGGCTCGTTGTAGCATTCAATAAAACCACGCTTTTTCAAACTGGCACGCAACGCGTCCGAAGACACAAATTCCATGTATATGCTTACATTTCGCTGCTTGCACCATTTTTCAATAATATTCCATCCTGACGAAAACACATTTTTTGGTTTTTCTTCAATCTCAAAATCTCTAAATAAATACGGTTCCCAGCCCAATTGCACAATATCAAGGGTGGCATACGATTTTCCGCCAAGTACTTTACGGAAAACACCCTTGTTTATACGGGCCATGATGTAGATGTTCATACCGAGCAACGACGCATCATAGTATGTGCCTTTTTTTTCGTAGCATTTATTCAAACACTCGGTTAGCAGTGTTTCATCAGACGGCATAATTAGTTGTTTGTGACATGAGGTTGATATAACCACGTTTTTATTATTATTAGCCGTATGATTATCATTGTTATCATTATTATTGACCACTTCATTTTGATAATACATATTCATTTTGATTGTTGATTGTTTGTTCGCGTATTATATAATCATAATAACATATAAATCAATTTTATTATGTTATTGTATAAAATCTAATATAATCATACATCATAATCATACACGTATTCATCATAATAAAAATAATATAATATCTCATATATCCAATAATAATGACAAGACGAGTTATTATGAAGATACACAAAAAGTATTACGACCTCACCGGGTTTAACCATCCGGGTGGTCCAATTGCGATGCTTGCCGGAAATGGACGAGACGCAACTGCGTTGTTTGAATCTCACCACCCCTTCACCGAAAAGTCTAAAATGGACGCCATCCTGGCGAAATATGAAATGCCGGATTCCCCGGATAATGAATCGCTGTTATTGCCGATGGAAAAAGAAAACGGAGAACTATTTGACTGGGAAGAAACCATAAACAGCAATTTCACCATTGAATTGAGAGAACAAGTGAAGGCGTATTTTAAAGAGTTGGCCGACAGTAATGGCCTAACTATTAGTGAGGCGATTAAGGCGTCGCCTCAACGTTGGTTTGAATGGGGAGTGGCAATGAATGCGGCAGCATATTCATGTATGGTCATGCTGTATTCAGAAAGCGTGTTTTGGAGTTGGGTGAATGTTGTGTTGTTTCCATTTTTTTATTGGATTAGCAGCTTCATGTACCATGATGGAAGCCATTTTTCAGTGTTAAAAAATTGGCGTGTAAATTGGTATATACAATATGTTTACCGAATTATTGGAAGTCCATTTGATTGGTTATATGAGCATATTATAGGTCATCATCAATACGTAAATATACATAATAGAGACCCAGATTTGAATCATGAATCCATTTTAAATTTTAATAATGATATTAATCCTGTTCGTTATAATAAAGATGTTAAATGGGATAAAACTCATATTGGACAGGAACGGTTTTATTATTTTATGGCTTCTTTTTCATTTATATTACTGGGTACACTTAATGGATTACGTATGATGTTTACCAATGTATATAATAAATGTATTTACTATAATAATACTTTTACAAATAGAATATATCATTTATGTGATATACTATTAGGAGCATATATTGTATTTATTCTTCCATTTACAATATGGACACCATTTTATGCGATTAAACATATATTATTGCCATATTACATCTCAAATTGGTTTTTTATTTTAAATTCTACGATTAGTCACACCGAATCAGAAACAATGACGTATAATAAAAATTGGTATATTCATCAAATAATTACATCCCATAATTTTGGATTACATAATATACTATATTTTTATACATCAATTGGATTGAATTATCAAATAGAGCATCATTTATTTCCTTCTGTAAATCACTGCCATCTTCCAAACATTCAGCCAATTGTAAAGCGGGTATGTGATAAATATAACATTTCGTATAATCATAGTTCAGGATATAAAGAAGCAATATGCGGGGTGTATAACCATCTTCGTTTATTGGGGTTGCCTCCGTCGTCGTCAGAACACCAAGCGAATAATGATCCGCATAATAACGTCCATAATAATGTCCATAATAATGACCATAATGACCATAATAATGACCATAATGACCATCATAATGACCATCATAATGATAAGAAAACCTTATAAGAAACTATATTAGAACCAAACCAATCAAATACAATAATAGAAAAACGCGAATTATACAAAAATCAAAACAAATAAATCCATCCTTGAAATGACTACAATCATCAATAAACGATTTATTTGTTACAACATATTTTATTTACTATTGGATGCCGGTTTTGTAACAGCAACCGCATTTGGACTGTTATTTGCTACCACATTTGACCCGGAATACAGCATAAACGGTCTATACATCATGTTATCCATATCCAATGGTTCGCATACAATTCATACGCTGGCACGATTGTCCTTTATAAAAACGTTGGTTTCTTGGTATCCGCGAACAATGACGCAATCCCGGTATTATTTAGAAACAAAAGATTTGATATCATTGCGTATAAAAGACTTGACATATGTATTTTATAATTTTTTTCACTTGATTATTGGGTTGATGTTTCTGAGCAAGGATTATACTGTCCCAAAAAACAACATATACTTTGTTAGCGTTTTGATGGCAATTACGGTCATGATGTTTATTAAACTTATTTTTGCGTTTGGGTTTATTATATATGCCGCCATTGTAATGGGCCTTTCTAATGCTCACAATCAAAATGAAAATGAAATACCGGTGCGGTCCTATTTTACAGAATTAAACACATTTGTAAATACAAATATAAATAGAAACATAATAAACGAAACTGTATTGCGAACTGTGATTCGGCCATTAAATAATAATAATAACAAACAGGGGCTACCGCAATTAGAACTAGAATCACAACCCGGACATAATGACCATAATGACCATAACAGCCAAAACGATACTAATAATAATAATCAATTTCAAAAAGAAGCAGAAGACCATCAAGACCATCAAGACCATTCATGCATAATATGTATGGACCAAGAAAGCACCGAAGATGAATGGGTGGTATTACATTGTAATCATGAATTTCATTATAATTGTGCGTTGCCGTGGTTGTCGCGGAATACAACGTGTCCGTTATGCCGGGTTGATATATTCCAACTCCAACAACCCGGTAATGCGAGTACGAGTACAACTGCGACTGTGACTGCGAGAGTGAATGATACCGAGAACCGTAATCCGGATATACCAATAGACCCAACATAGTAAAATAGTATTACAACACTTCATACACCGGGCGTTTCAACAACTGGGATAAAAGACGGTTTATTTTTTCATGAAACCGCCACAGCGGTTTGAACCGCAATATATCAACCCGATGACAGTCTGTCATTGATTTATCAGTCTGGTGTGCTTCGTCATAATCATATTCTACATAGTCATTTTGTATGATTGTCATAAGTTCTTGTCGCAAGGTTTTTATACCTTCCACATCGCAAACATACGGGTCAAGCACATATTTGTTATATGTATCAATCACGGAATACAATGCCACTTCGTAGCAGTGCGCATGCTCCATCCCACTAAACACAATCGGCGCAATACGAAACCCTTCATCTAACCCGAAAACAATGTGATTGATTGCGTATTTGGCACACATAGGGAAGGTGTGCGATGAAGGCATTTGTATTAGATAAGTATAGTCAGTCTGTATATATAATATATTATGTATTATATTATGTATTATATTATGTATTATATATGTATTATGTATTATGATGTTATGGTGTTATGGTGTGATAAAATAATATAAAACAAACTACCATAGTTAAATAACATCATAACAAACATCATAACAACGAAGTAAAAGATGCAGTTAAAATTAAATAGATTACACCGACTAAAAAGAAAAATGAGACAAAATGAATTAAATATAAACTGCTTAACTTTATATAATGAGAATAAAGTTAAGTGAAAAATATCAAACTGAAAGAGAAGATATTTGTAAAAGATTGATTAACATAAT
>JACCEE012652059.1_pt1 | contig 27294 bp, 24 predicted proteins | sample 7449931 | NCBI WGS metagenome assembly JACCEE01 (sample SAMN15323457, study PRJNA562643) | freshwater metagenome | isolation source: river surface water | place: USA:Blue River Watershed | collected 2017-08-19 | reverse complement strand
GGGGATGACGAGTTTTTCGAGTTGGATGCTACCGTTTTCGTGACGATCGATGGTTCCGACGACGTGGGTGTTGGCGAACTGGAGGAGGGTTGAGGGGGCTTCGAGGCGACCTGCGGCGTCGTGGTTTCCTGCGGTGAGGATGATTTGGAGGGTGGGGAGGGTCTGGTGCGCGGAGAGGATGAAGTTGAAGAGGGTGCGTTGGGCTTGGGCGCTGGGGTTGATGGTGTCGAAGATATCGCCGGAGACGAGGAGGGCGTCGGGGCGGTGTTCTTGCAGGAGTGCGAGGAGGTGGGCGAGGAAAGCGTTGTGTTCGTGTTCGCGGTCGAAGCCGTGGAGGGTTTGGCCGAGGTGCCAGTCAGCGGTGTGGAAGATACGCATGGGTTTTGGGAAGGTGCCGCAGGTTGATGGAAAAGGGAAGGGGAGGGGGTGCGGTCTTGATTGCGGGAGGCGGGGTAGGTGAGGGTGTTTGGATGACGCCGTTGCTTTGGGGGTTGGTGGTTTACATTTTGGTGCAGCTTGGGATTGGGCTGTTCATGGTGAGCAAGGTTCGCGACGAGCAGGATTACTTGATTGCGGGGCGGAACGTGGGGTTGGCGATGGGGGTGTTTAGCGTGTTTGCGACGTGGTTTGGTGCGGAGAGTTGTGTGAGTGCTTCGGGGAAGGTTTATGAGAATGGGTTGGCGGGGGCGACGGTGGATCCGTTTGGGTATGGGGCGTGTTTGGTGTTGATGGGATTGGTGTTTGCGGCGCCGTTATGGAGGCGGCGTTTGTTGACGGTGGCGGATCTTTTTCGGGAGCGTTATTCGGTGGGGGTGGAGCGGTTTGCGGTGGTGTTGATGGTGCCGACCTCGTTGTTTTGGGCGGCGGCGCAGATGCGAGCGTTTGGGCAGGTGTTTGATGCGGCTTCTGAGATGGGGGTGGATCGTGGTGTTTGGTTGGGAGCGGTGGTGGCGATTGTTTACACGGCGTCGGGGGGATTACGGGCGGATGTTGTGACGGATCTATTTCAGGGGGCGGTGATTATTGTGGGGTTGCTGGTGGTGACGTGGCTGGCGGTGGGGGAATCGGGGGGATGGGTTGCGGCATTTCGGGAAGTGGAACCGGAGCGGTTGCGAGTTTGGGACCGGGGCACGGGTGTGTGGCAGTTGATGGAGGAGTGGGCGGTGCCGATTTGCGGCTCGGTCGTTGCGCAGGAGTTGATTTCGCGGGTGATTTCGGCGCGGAGTCCGGAGGTGGCGAGGCGGGCTTCGCTCTGGGGAGGGGGGCTTTATGTAACGGTGGGTTTGATGCCGGTGGTGCTGGGGATGCTGGCGTTTCGGTTGATGCCGGGGTTGGAGGAACCGGAGCAGGTGCTGCCGCTGATGGCGAAACGGTATTTGAGCGGGGTGTGGGAGGTGATTTTTTTAGGGGGGCTGGTCTCGGCGATTTTGTCGACCGTTGACAGTACGTTGCTGGCGGCGGCGGCACTGGTTTCGCACAATGTGATTTTGCCGCTGCGCGGGGAGACGAGTGAGCGGGCGAAGGTGAACTTGGCTCGGTTGTGTGTGGTGGCGGGTGGGCTGATTTCGGCGGGGTTGGCGTTGCAGTCGGAGTCGATTCACACGTTGGTGCAGAGTGCATCGTCCTTCGGGAGCTCGGGCATTTTTGTCGTGGTGATGTTTGGATTGTTCACTCGATTCGGGGGAGTGGTGGCGGCCCACGCGGCGCTTGCGGTTGGGGCGTTGGTTTGGGTTTACGGGACGTGGGTGGCGCCTTTTTCAGGGGTGTACCTAGCGAGTCTTATTGCGGCTGTGTTTGCTTATGTGACGTCGGAATGGACGCTTGCGCGGATGCGGCGCCGTGATGGGGTTTCGGAATAGAAAAAAGTGTTGCGGAAGTTGCGTTCAGGATTATGTTTCCGACCTCTGCAAATGCGGGTGTAGCTCAGTTGGTAGAGCACTTCCTTGCCAAGGAAGATGTCGCGCGTTCGAATCGCGTCACCCGCTCCACTTCTCCAATCTTCGAGCCGTGGGTAACAGCAGTGGGTCACGTTTCTCCTCACCCACTGTTTGAGAGAGAAGCTAAGTGGGACCCTGAGTGGGACCCTGAGTGTTGATTTGCGACTGACCCGATGCTTGGGTTGGGTTTTTGACGGAGCAGGGGTGGCGCGCTAACGGGGAATGGATGAATGGATGTAAAAAGCGGGATTTACCGGTGAAGCAGTGTCCTGTTTGTGAGCGTCCGTTTGCGTGGCGGAAAAAGTGGGAGCGCAACTGGGAGTCGGTGAAGTATTGCAGCGACCGGTGTCGGATGCGGCGAACGTGCGTGAGAGGGGCGTAAGGGAATGAGCGAACTTGTGTGGTTGAAGAGGGATTTGAGGGTGAGGGACCACGAGCCGTTGGTTCGTGCAGTGAACGCATCCCGTGACTCGAAGGCGGGATTAGTTTGCTTGTTTATTTATGAGCCGGAGTGGTTTGCGGCGGTGGAGACGGATGGGAGCCACTTGCGTTTTGTGGGCGAGTGTCTCGGGGAGTTGGAGGGGGAGTTGGCGCGGCGGGGAGGGCGATTGGTGACGCGCGTGGGTTCGGCTGTAACGGTGCTGGAGGAGCTTCGCCGGGAAGTGGGCTTTATTCGAATCTGGTCGCATGAGGAGACGGGGAGTGGGTGGACTTACCGACGGGATATGGATGTTGGGAAGTGGTGCCGCGAGCGGGGGGTGGATTGGTGTGAGATTCCCCAGCATGGGGTGGTGCGGCGGTTACGCTCGCGTAATGGGTGGGCGGAGAGGTGGGAGCAGAGGATGCACGCGCGGGCGGCGGCGCCGCCGGAGGGAGTGAGGGGGCTGCCATGGGTGCGGAGTGCGGGTGTTTTGCGCGAGAGGGATTTGGGGGTTGAAGTTTCGCAGAAGGATTGCCAGCGCGGGGGCGAGACGGAGGCGTGGCGGACGGTGGCGACTTTTTTGGCGGAGCGCGGGGTGGATTACCGGAAGGGGATGAGTAGTCCGCTCACGGGGGGAGATGCTTGCTCGCGGCTGAGTCCGTATTTGGCCTGGGGGTGTATTTCGATGCGGGAGGCGGTGTTAGCGACGGAGGCGAGGGTGTTGACGTTGCGTGGGGATCGAGAGGCGGGCAGGGAGGTGGATTCGCGGTGGTTTGGGGCGTTGAAGTCGTTTGGGGCGAGGTTGCGGTGGCACTGTCATTTCATGCAGAAGCTTGAGGATGAGCCACGGTTGGAGTTTGAGAACTTGCACCGGGGCTATGACGGGTTGCGAGACGAGATGACGGCGAGTGAGGAGGGGCGAAACCGGTTGGCGCTTTGGAGTGAGGGGCGCACGGGTTATCCGATGGTGGATGCGTGCATGCGGAGTTGTTTGGCGACGGGTTGGTTGAACTTTCGGATGCGGGCGATGGTGGCCTCGTTTGCCGCCTATCACCTCTGGTTACACTGGCGGCCGACGGCGTTATTTTTGGCGCGACACTTTTTGGATTTCGAGGCGGGCATTCATTTTCCGCAGTTCCAAATGCAGAGCGGGACGACGGGGATTAACACGCTTCGGATTTATTCTCCGGCGAAGCAGATGCGGGATCAGGATCCTGAAGGGGTGTTTGTTCGTCGCTGGGTTCCGGAGTTAGAGGGGGTGCCGCTGGAGTATTTGGCAGAGCCGCATTTGATGACAGAGAGCGTGCAGCGACGAAGCGGGTGTTGGATTGGGACGGATTATCCGCGACCGGTGGTGGAGCATTCGGTGGCGTATCGAGAGGCCCGTGCTCGGTTGGCGGTGATTCGGAGGGCAGCGGAGGTGCGGGAGGAGGCGCGGGCTGTGTACGAGCGGCATGGCAGCCGGAAACAGCCGGCTCGGCCGGAGTTTGCGCAGCGGAAAGGGAAAAGCCGGCAGATGGAGTTGGGACTCGCTTCGGAGGCGTGACGGCGGTGGTTAGCGGAGCGCGTTTCGAATCGCGGATTCTTCGAGTTGGAGGGGATGTCCCGCCCAGAGAACTTTTCCATCTTTCCCGACGAGGAAAGCTTGGGGAATGGATTTTATTCCGAACGTCCTGTTTAGGCGTCCGTTGCGGTCGGTTGCGACGGCATAGTCCATCGGTTGTTTCTTCCGAAATTTGGTGACGGTGCTCTGGTCTTCGTCGGTGAGGCCTAGAATGGTGAGGCCCTTGTTGCCGAACTTTCCGTGGAGTTCGTTGAGGTGGGGAATGGATTCGCGGCACGGTCCGCACCACGTGGCCCAAAACTCGACGAGCAATGCTTTTCCTTTGGTTTCAGGCGTATTTCCGTGATGGGTCACGTTCAGTGAAGGGAATGGCTTCCCGACCCAATCCGCGGGTGCTGCGGTCGCTGAAAAGGCTACGAGGCAGGCAAAGACTATGGAGCAAGCGGGTGATGGTTTCATCGGCGTTTGGATGAGCGTCAGGGCACCTAAGGAGCGCGCGAGGAGAGCGTTCTGAGTTTCCGAGGTCACTTAGCTGCGAGGAACGGCGCAAGGTGTGCGCGGAGTGCTACTTCTTCGCGCCGTCTTTTTCGGTTCGATCGAGTCGGTAAATGGTTTCTCCTGACTGCATCATGTCGAGTTTGTCGCGAGCAATGACCGCGAGGTACTCCATGTTGGCTTGGAGAAAGCGCTCTTCCCGTTCGTGGTGGCGGAGGCGTTCGACCGCCTCCAAATAATCCACTTCGAGCTTTGCCGCGCGCTCCTCAAACTGTTTTGCCTCATGGGTTTGAGGTAAATAACGGTAGGTGAGGGTTCCGACGACGACCAAGATAATCAGGGCGATGAGCGCCTGATTCAGCATCGAGATGAAGCCGCCGCGGCGGCTCATCGAGGTGCTTATCGGGGTGTCGTTCAGCGGGTAGCGCACGGGGTGGGTTGGACGCGCGGAGGTTAGCGCATTTTGCCGCCGTATACAGCGTTTTCTCCGAGAATTTGCTCGATTCGGAGGAGTTGGTTGTACTTGGCAACGCGGTCGGTGCGGCAGAGCGAACCGGTTTTGATTTGTCCTGCGTTGGTGGCGACAGCGATGTCAGCGATTGTGGTGTCTTCCGTTTCCCCCGAGCGGTGGGAGATGACTGCGGTGTAACGGTTCTCTTTCGCGAGTTCGATGGCGTCGAGCGTTTCGGTCAAAGAACCGATTTGGTTCACTTTAACGAGAATCGAGTTGGCGACGCCGTGTTCGAATCCTTTCCTGAGGAACTCGACGTTGGTGACGAAAAGGTCATCGCCGACGAGTTGGGTTTTTGACCCGAGGACGTCCGTGAGTTTCTTCCAACCTGCCCAGTCATTTTCCGCGCAACCGTCTTCGATAGAGACGATGGGGTATTTCCGTTGCAACTCGGCGTAGTAGGCGACGAGTTCTTCTGCGGAGCGCTTGGAACCGTCACTCTTTTTGAAAACGTACTGATTGTTTGCTGCGTCGAAGAACTCGCTCGAGGCGACATCCAGAGCGATGAAGATTTCTTCGCCCAGCTTGTAACCTGCTTTCTCAACTGCGCTTGCGATAGTTGCGAGCGCGTCGTCTGCGTCCTTCAAGTTGGGAGCGAACCCGCCCTCGTCTCCGATGGCAGTGCTGAGTCCGCGCGATTTGAGAACGCCTTTGAGTGCGTGGAAGATTTCTGTTCCGGCACGGAGCGCGTCGGAGAAGCGGTCGAACTTCTTTGGGACAATCATGAACTCTTGGAAATCGATTGGCGCGTCGGAGTGAGCGCCCCCGTTGAGGATGTTCATCATCGGCACGGGAAGAACCTTTGCGTTGGGTCCGCCGAGGTACTTGAAGAGGGGGATCCCCAGCTGGTTGGCTGCGGCGTGAGCGGTTGCAAGCGAGACGGCAAGAATCGCGTTTGCTCCGAGGTGACTTTTTGTTTTGGTGCCGTCGACTGCGAGCATGAGGCGATCGATGGAGATTTGGTCTGTGGCGTCCATCCCCTCGAGTTCGGGCGCGATTTTTTCCGAGATATTTTCAACGGCTTGGAGGACGCCTTTGCCGAGGTACTTGGACTTGTCGCCGTCACGGAGTTCGACGGCTTCGTGTTCGCCTGTGCTGGCGCCACTGGGAACAGCTGCGGTGCCGATGGCTCCGCCGAGCAGGTGAACGTCGACTTCGACGGTTGGGTTGCCTCGGGAGTCGAGGATTTGACGGGGGATGATTTGGGAGATGGATGTGGTGGACATGTGATTTGGAAAACCGACGATTTCTGTAGAGGCGGGGAGCGTTTCGCGCAACCTTGCAATGCGGGAGGGCGGGTGAAAATCTGGCGGGGGAGGTTTTTTTGATGAAAAAAGTTCTACTGGCGATCGCGGCGCATCCGGACGACATCGAGTTGCGGTTTGCGGGCACGATGCTGCTGATGGCGCGGGCGGGGTGGGAGTTACACTATTTGAATATTGCGAGCGGCTCGCTTGGGAGTGCGGAGATGGGGCCGGAGCGGACGCGCGAGGTTCGGAGCGGAGAGGCGCGGGCGGCTGCGGCGGTTTTGGGGGCGACGTGGCATCCGCCGATGGCGGAGGATTTGGAGATTTTTTATGGGGACTCTTTATTGAGGCGAGTCGCTGCGGTGGTGAGGGCGGTGGATCCGGTGGTGGTTTTGACGCATCCCCCGGTGGACTACATGGAGGATCACACCGCGGCGTGTCGGTTGGCGGTGACGGCTGCGTTTTCCAAAGCGATTCCGAGTTATCGAACGGAACCGCGAACGGATACGTCGATGGCGCCGGTTGCGGTGTATCATTCGATGCCGCATGGGCTTGTTACCCCGTTGGGAGGTAGGGTTTCGCCGAAGTATTTCGTGGACATCGGAGGGGTGATGGAGGAACGGGTTCGGGCGTTGGAGTGTCATCACAGCCAGAAGGCTTGGCTGGAGGCGAGTCAGGGGCTCGGGGCGTTGGGGCGGTACTCGCGCGGTGATGCGGCGAGGGTTGGCGAAATGTCGGGTCGGTTTGCGTTCGCGGAGGGGTGGTGGCCGCATTTGCATTTGGGTTTTGGGCCGGAGGGATTTGATCCGCTTCGGGAGGTTCTGGGGGAGTTGCTGTTGGAAAACGCGGCGTGGGCGCCTCTGTGAGGGGGGAGCGCAGGGGATGTTGTCGGAACGGGCGTGATTTTTGTGCGAATGTCGCGAGACTGTTCCGAATGCAAACGTGTTCCCCTCTCGTTGGCTCCCGCGTGTCGGGGGTGGTGAAGTTTTTGTCAGTTGTGACGATTCCGTTGGCGACGGCTGTTTTGGTGAGCGGCCAGAGCCAGCTTCCGACGAAGGGAGGGGAAGATCGCGCGAAGCGTCGGATTGTTTTGACGAAGGAGTTTTGGTCGGAGGGGGCGGCGGTGGCTGACTTTAATCAGGACGGGAAGATGGACGTGGCGTATGGGCCTCGCTGGTGGGAGGGTCCAGATTTCAAGACGTCCCACGAGATTTACGCGGCGGATCGCTCGTTTGAGTTGAAGCAGGCGGACGGGACCTCGCAGGTGGTTTCTGGGTTTAAGGGGATGCTTTCGGGAGAGAATGCGTACTCGGACAATTTTTTATCGTTTGCGCACGATTTTAATGGGGACGGATACCCTGATTACTATGTGGTGGACATTCCGGGTAAGGATAACCGGTGGTACGAGAATCCTGGAAAGAGCGGGGGCGCTTGGAGAAAGCATTTGGTGATGGAGGTTGTGGACAATGAGTCGCCGGGTTTGGTGGACATCAACGGGGACGGGCGGCCGGATTTGCTTTGTACGACGGGCGGGTATTTGGGGTATGCGACCTACAACCCGAAGGCGCCGGAGGAGAAGTGGACGTGGCATGCGATTTCCGAGAAGGGAAAATGGCATAAGTACACGCATGGGTTGGGGGCAGGGGATATCAACGGGGATGGGCGGACGGACGTTTTGGATGCGACGGGTTGGTGGGAGCAACCGGCATCGTTGGAGGGAGATCCGGTGTGGAAATACCATCCGGCGATTTTCGGTCAGGGCGGAGCGCAGATGTTGGTCACGGACGTGAATGGGGATGGATTGAATGATGTGGTGACGAGTCTGGTGGCGCATGGGTATGGGGTGGCGTGGTTTGAGCAGACGCGGGATGCGGGCGAGCAGGGGTGGCGGAAGCATTTGATTGTGGGGGCGAAGCCCGACGAAACGGCGCACGGGACGGTGTTTTCGCAACCGCACGCGTTGGCACTGGGGGATATGAATGGGGATGGGTTGCCAGATTTAGTGACCGGAAAGCGGTTTTGGGCGCATGGACCGAAAGGGGATCCAGAGCCGAATGCGACTCCGGTCTTGTTTTGGTTTGAGCTAAAGCGGGACGGCAAAGGAGGGGCGGAGTTTGTCCCGCATTTGATTGATGACGATTCGGGGGTTGGGACGCAGGTGACGGTCAGGGACGTGAACGGCGACGGGAAACTCGATGTGGTTTCGGGCAACAAGCGCGGCGCGTCGATTTTTATTCGGTAGAGAAAATATAAGCGCAGTTTGCGTTATGTTGCTAACTGAGTTTACCGCCACGGATCTTGAGGTGGAGGGTGGGTTGATGCGGGTTCACGAGGTGAGCCCGCAAGGTTCGGGGCGGTATCGCGGGGTGATTCTCTATTCAGAGATTTTCCAGCTCACGGGGCCGATTCGGCGGTTGGCGGCGCGGGTGGCTTCGATGGGGTATGTGGTGGTCGTTCCCGAGATTTTTCACGAGTTTGAGGCGCCTGGGACTGTTTTAGGTTATGACGCAAAAGGGACGGATCGGGGGAACTGGTGTAAGGTTAATAAACGTTTAGAAGCGTATGATGCGGATACGCGGGCATGCGTGCAGTTTTTGGGTGCACACCCGCGGGTGGAGCGCGGACGTTATGGGGCGATTGGGTTTTGCATCGGGGGGCATTTGGCGTTTCGGGCGGGGTTTGAGCCGGAGGTTGGGGCGGCGGCGTGTTTTTATCCAACGGACATTCACAAGCTGGAGGAGCATCCGAGGGGGCTTGGTTTGGGGATGGCCGATGACTCACTGGCGAGGGTGCGGAGGGGGGAGATGCGGGCAGCGTTGAAGATGGTTTGGGGGCGGCAGGATCCGCATATTCCCTTTGCGGGGCGGACGCAGGTTCGCGGGGTTTTGGAGGAGGCTGGGGTTGATTATGGGTGGTTGGAGGTGAACGGGGCGCATGCGTTCATGCGGGATGAAGGGCTTCGGCATGATGCGGCTTTGGAGGGATGGTTTTTGGAGGGCGTTCGGGACTTTTTTGGGCAGGCTCTTCGAGGCTGATTTTCTCTGAAAACGGCATTGCAAGATGCGGTTGTTTTGAGAACCTACTCTTCATGAGATTCCCCCTCTCGGTTTCCTCCTTTTTTCGAAGGGAGTTATTGGCGCATTGGACTGAGAGATTTTTGACGGATTTGCTGCGGACAGACGTTTATTGTGGAGAAGGCAAGTTGGGGCTGCGTGAGTTGAGGCCAGCCGGAAGCGTGCTTTTGGGCTAGGTGCCCTCCTGATCACTGATTTTTTCTTTACCCCCTTCGAACATATTTATGCCAAACAGGCCCGTATCCGCTCGGTGTGAAAAAGATGCCCGAGCCAAGGTCGCCCAACGCCGGAAGATGCTTCCGGGTTCGATTAAGCTGTTGGAGGACAGGAGGGCTCCGGCGGTTCTCAACGACTACCTTCCAAAGACTTTGACGGGGGGCGGGGCCGGGCAAAATCTCCTCACGGCTCAACTAACATCCTCAGGTGGTAAAACTTATTTGAGTTTGGATGTTTTGGGAGACTTTTTGCCGGGAGGCGCGGCCGGTACCACCACTGGGGGGCAGTTTAACCTTGGATTTCTCTATAACGGGCTGGGGACGCTGAGTGTGACTGCCGGTTGGGATGATTCGGACAACAGCAAGGATTTCAGCGACACGCTGACGATTGACGTTTCAAACAAAAACCTGAGGGTAGAGAACGTTACGATTCAGTACCCCGCGGGATTCGACGAGAAGTCCAGCATTTATGTGCCGGCGGGAGTGGACTGGGATGGTCCTCAGGCGACGGATCTGAGTCAGGGAACGATGGATCCCGAGGACGTTGTGTTCTCAATCACGACGGGATCCGCCGGGGATACGATTTCTATCGCGACTGCCTATCAAGCGACCATCTCCACAGGCGATGGGGATGATTTGGTTTCCTTCGGGGGGCGGCCACTGGGCACGGCCCCGGCGACGGGTGTCTTGGCGGGAGGTGCGGTGGTGGATTTGGGGATGAATTCTTCCGATCGGGATTCCGTTTCGACGGGTGACGGGAGTGATTATATTATTTATAGTGGAAACGCATCAGTTTACAACTGGGGAGGGGTAGATACAGTTGTCAAGCGCTCGGTGATGCCCATTTCCGGATTGCGAGTGGGAGGTAGTGACCAACTGACTGCTCAGCTTGTTGCTGCCGGCGGGGATACCTTCTTGAACCTCTCCGTTTCGCGGGGTGTTTACCAAAACCAGTCGGGAGTGGGGTCAGGGCAATTCAACCTAGGATTTTTGTACAGTGAAGCGGGACCTGTGGGGCGGTTGAGTATCGCTGCGGGTTGGGACGATACTGACAACACCAAGGACGTGTCGGATACGATTGTGATTGATGTATCCGATCGCAATCAGCGGATTGAGAATGTCACAATCCAGTATGAATCGGGGTTCAATGAACGCTCGAGTATCTACGTTCCTGCTGGGGTGGATTGGGATGGTCCGGTCTCCACAGATGGAAGCGGTCTCAAGGGGACGATGAATCCGGAGGATGTTATTTTCTCGATTGCAACCGGTTCGGGCGGGGATTCCATTTCGATTGCTGCGGCTTACAGAGCGACGATTTCGACGGGTGATGGTAACGACCGTGTCTCGTTTGGTTCGCAGGCGTTTGGAGCCTCGCCGGTCGGCGGTCTCTCGGGCGGGGTGGTTTTGGACCTCGGGTCGAACTCGGCGGACAATGATTCCGCATCGACTGGGGATGGCAGTGACTCGATTGTGTTTGGTGGCGACGCGACGCTTTTGACTTGGGGTGGTAACGATACGATTAAAATTTCCGCCTCAGGGGCGAGCACTCAGGGAAGCAGTGTCCTCGCGGGTGCAGGTCAGGATTCGGTCATTCTTGGTCAAGGTAACGACGTTGTTTTTGCTGGTGACGATGACGATTTAATCACTGTCGGATTAGGTAATAATACGGTTTACGGTGGTCGCGGAAACGATGTCATTAGTGCCTTGGGAGGCGCTGACTTCTTGAGCGGAGAGGAGGGCAATGACACCATCTACGGATCAAGTACGCTGTCTAACTTAGCTCAGGGCGATACATTAGTTGGTGGGGATGGTGCGGATGTGATATTTGGGGGGCGCGATGCCGATTGTATCGACGCGGGGGCGGGGAGTGACACGATTTACGGTCGTGGGGGACAGGACCGGATCTATGGGGGCAGTGGTGCTGATTTCATTCAGGACGGCTTGGACGCGACGGACCGTCCCTCGGGAAGTCAGAGTATTTTCGCTGGTGACGGAGATGACACCGTGATTGGCGGGTCGGGATCGGACACGATTGATTTCGGAACGGGTGTTGATTACCTCCTGTACGGCAACCCGAGTTCGGGCATCAAAGTCGATTCGGACAACTATCTTGACGGCCGGATTAATGCGAACATCGGGGGGGCGTCTAGTACGGTGGAGAAAGGAACGCTGGGGACGGATTGGCTGTTGAACGCCCCTGACTATTTGGCTGGGACGAGTTTCTCGGACACTGTTGTGCTCCAGGACACTCGAATGAGTCTGGTGATGGGCGACGGGGATAACTCCGTGAGCGCCACGGGTTCTTTCGATGACCAGTACATCACGCTGGGCAGTGGGCGTGATTTTGTGTTTGTCGACGGAGGGGATGACTTCGTGCGCTCGGGAGCGGGTGACGATACGTTGATTGGGGGCTCTGGCAACGATACCCTGCTGGGGGAGGATGGTGATGATTTTATCATCGGGGATTTCACCTCTGGGACGGGTACGGCCGCGGACTTGGTTTTGTCGTCGATTGGGATTTCTGACGGTGGTGGATTGGTAACGGTTGGAGATTGGACGCTTTCGACGGCGTCTGGAAGTGACTCTGTGTTGGCAAACTGGCTGGCGGCGGTTCGGGCAAGTGCCGGAAATGGCAAAGATAGCATTTTGGCTGGACTGGGTGATGACATCGTGTTGAGCGGCGGAGGGGATGACACGGTGGATGGGGGTATTGGTTCGGATGTGATTTTCGGTGGTGCGGGTAATGATCTTTTGGGTGGTGGGGCTTTGGATACGGTGTCACTGGCCGTACCAGATGGTGGCGATTACCTCTTTGGCGAAGCAGGTAACGACACTTTGCTGGCAGGCGACCGGGATCGTGCGGTTCTCGGAGGGGATGAGAATGGCGCGATTCCGGGTGATCGTGATGTTGCTTGGTTCTCTGATTTTACCTTTGGAAGCTTCATTAATTTAGCGGGTTGGTTTAGGAACGGTCCGGCTTACGGGTTGGTCTCGGGAGTGACCTACGTTGTCGGTTCTCCGTATTCGGACACGATTGTTGGTGATGCGAATGCCAACCTCATTTTTGGGGGAGATGGGGCGGATTCGTTGGTTGGCGGCGCTGGGGATGACTTGATTTTTGGTGGTTCGATGCCGGCGGGTTTTGACAGCCTGTACTCTGGCGGGGTTGCCTCAGACAAGGTTCTTCTCTTGGCGACGATTAATGCGGCGGATTTGGATGGTGATGACACCATCTTGGGTGGTGATGGAGACGATTGTATCAATGCGGGGAATGGTAATAACTCGGTGGATGGGGGCGATGGAGACGACAGTTTGTCGTTTGGCTTGGGGATGGACACCGTGGTGGGTGGAGGGGGTAACGACACGCTTTTAGGCTTCATCAGCAGCGACACGAAACAGATTTCCCAAGCTGACACGCTTGTTGACACGAGTGGCGACAACTTGGTTTCGATTGGGTTTGACGCGACGGGAGTGGTCTTGGCGCCTGCTTCGGTGACGGCGATTCGCACGAGCAACTCGGTTGTCTTGGGTTCGGGTGACGACACGGTTTTTGCGGGCTACCTGAGTTCTCGGATTACCGATTCCGGCGGTTCTAATAGTTTACAGTTGAGTGGTTGGGGGGACAGCGTTGCCTTGAGTGGAGACCAGTCAGGTTCCACCGTTTTTGGTGGCATTGGGAATGACTCGGTGGTTTTCGGGGCGTCAACGGGAAACGTGACGGTGAGTTTGAGTGGTGCTGGTGGTACTGACCGAGACTTCATTGACGCGAATCTTTTGGTGCCGACGAGTGACGTGTTGCTGGGTGCGGATTTGTCGGTGGGTGCGGGTGCGCACTTCATCGCCCAAACGGTGGTTGGAACTTCCAAGGCGGACTACATTGTCATGTCGGCTAATGGATCTGCGGGTTCTATTGTGGCTGGGGACGGAAACGATTTGGTACAGCTCGGTTTTTGGGTGAATGGTTCCTCAGGTGTGGCTTCGGCTAATCGGGGGGGGACTGTTTTTGCAGGGAACGGGCAGGACACGGTTTTCACGGGAATTTTGGGTTTGAGCGGCAGAGGCAACGAGTTGACGGCGTCCGGATTGAGCACGGGAACGCGTGATTTTGTTGTTTACACGGGTACGGCTCCGGTCGCTGGGGACACGCTTGGCACGGAACTGGTGGGTGGGGATTCTGTGTTTTTGGCGGCTGGTGCTGACACGGTGTACGTGGCGGAACTCGATGCAGCAGCTCCTCTCGGCACGAATCGGATATTTACTGGATTTGGGCCTGACTTCGTTTTGGCTGGGCGGGGCAACCATAGTATTGTGACTGGGTTGGATTCCGGGGATTCTGTGCTGCTGAGAACGACCGCCGATGGCACTCCGGTTTACGCTCGAGACGACGGCGAGTATTTGGGCAGAAACTCTCAGCAGCGATTGGGGGACTACGTGAGGTTCTTGAGTGCCGAGGTGGACGAGGTGTACCTTGAGCTTGGGGATGGGAATGATGTGGTTGAGGGTTCGGTTTTGGATGCCGCACAGGTGACGGTGTATGCTGGTCGGGGTGTCGATTGCGTTTCGCTTGGGAATGCGGACAACACCGTGGTGACTGGTTCGCGGGATGTGGATGACGTCAATCCAGGACTGGGATTTGCCATGGATTCCGTGTTCACGGGGGATGGGAATGATTCGGTGACCGCTCGGAGTTCGGATGTCGGTGTTGGAATTTATGCGAGTGTTGGGGATGGTGATAACACCGTAAGGGGGACCCAGAACCCCGACTGTATCTTCGCTGGTGATGGAGGGGATTTGTTCGACGGCCTGAATGGCGGAACTTACGCGCCGAACTTGACGACGATTGGGACTGACCAACAGGGCGACTTTGTCAACTTGGCGGTGAACGGTGGGGGCACATCTGGAGACACCGTTTTGGACGGTTACGGTGATCACACGGTGATTACGGGGGACGGCGATGATATCATTGATTTTGGCGCCTCCTACATGGGGAACGTGTCTGTAATGACCGCCGATGGTGATGATTCGGTGGTTCTTGGCGATGGATGGAGATGGGAGCCGCCGGCGATGGATCAGACGCTGGCGGTTGGTGGATCGGGCACTGTGTCGCTCGGGGACGGGAATGACACGGTTGTGAATGTTCAGAACAAGCAGGTTGAATCGTCGCCGTCGAAGATTTTTGGCGAAGGGGGTGATGATTACATCGTTTTTCCCGTGGGCGTTGCGGGCAAGGCAGATTCGTTGTTTGGGGGGGATGGGAATGACTATCTGAACGGGGTTCCGGGCACGGACCCTCGAGTTTTCCCTGCGACTTCCGTATCGACATCAAGTTCAGTTGCGGTTGCCGGCTTCTTCGACGGAGGTGATGGCTCCAACACGATTCAGGGAACGGCCTTCACGGACACGATTATCTTGGGGGTCGGGGATGCAGCAACGAGCCTCGGCAACTTTGTTCACAACGGCGCGGGACAAGAGCGAATCCTCGGGGGGATCTACAACGACACGATTATCATGTTTGCCTCCGCATCGGTCTCCGTCGATGCGGGTGCTGGGGATGATTGGGTCATGGTCACGACGGCATCTTCCGCGACGGTGAATGCAGGAGACGGGGTTGATACAGTGATGGTGACCGCGGGCACTTCAGCCTCGGTGGTTGGGGGCGATGGCGATGACCGGTTATCTGTCACTGCGCAAACTTCGGCCACTGTGGTGACGGGAGATGGCGACAACTCGGTTACGTTGAGTGCGGGCGGGGTGGGGTCTGTGGTGACGGGGAGCGGCGATAATCGGATGACGTTGACCACGGGCGGTGCTTTCAACTACGCGGGCGGGGATGGGGATGACGTGATGTCGATAAACTCGGCCGCGGGGGTAACGCTGAACCTTGGGGCGGGGAATGATTCGGTGACGGTCACTGCTGGAGGGACGACGAGCGTTGATTTGGGGGATGGAAATGACGCTGCGACGGTGTTTGGTGGCCCGGGGGGTACTTCGTTGAACACGGGGGCCACTGTTTTGGGTGGCATCGGGAACGACTCAATTGCTTTCCACACGCAGACGGTTGGATTGGTGAATGCGGGGGATGGTAACGATTTTGTTTCGGTTTACGGACCGGGCTTAGCGACGATTTCTCTGGGTGCCGGCGACGATGAGTTTTGGTTGCCGACGTTGGCCTCTCAGGGGTCAACGGTCGCGACGTCGGCGGGGAAATGGATTTTTGGACAGGATGGGAATGACTTTATTGTAGCGGGGCCGACATTGACTTCGGCTGCGGCAGCCAACACGGAATCGCAGACCATCGATGCGGGTGCTGGGGATGATACCGTTCATGCTTGGGGTGGTTCCGATTTAATCTTTTTAGGCTCTGGCGTTGGTCGGGATTGGGTATTCGCGGGTGCGGGCGATGACACGGTGATTGCGGGTGGTTTTCTGGGCACTGTTAACAGTGGGGCGTCCACGCTTTATGATGTGACCTTTGATCCGGCCGACTTGGGGGATACCATCCTCGGGGGCGGTGGTATCGATATGATATTCGGTGGAGTTGGGGGGGATTTAATCGCAGCCGATTACGTTCGGTTGACGGATGGCAGTCCTCGAATGGTTCAGGTAGATAATGCGGCCACAGCATCCTCGTTGGGTTTTGTGGATAACGCGAGTATGGGTAACACCATTTTGGGAGGTGGTGGAAGCGACACAGTTTTTGGTGCCGCTGGCGACGATGTCATCATTTCGCATGGCATTTTTGGGGATTTGAAAGGCGTTTTTCGAAATGGTGCGCCTGACATTGTGCAGGTTCAGCACGCCACTGCTGGATTCACTGCGGGATCGGAGTTGGTGAACCTGAGTTTTGGAATCGCGCGCCAGCAACCGGTGGGTTATCTGCTAGCGGGTCCTTTGGGGGGAACCGGCCTTATTAGTCCGCTGGGGTCGCAGATTCAGAGTTCTGGGGGGGTGTCAACGGGAGACGGGCGTTATCGGATGACCGCTTTCCGCGATGGGACGCAGGCCGCCTTGGCGATGAGTGACACTACGGGTGTGGGTGTGGTTCTGGTGAATGTCGATGGTGAGTCGCTAGACACTGCTGGTGATTTTATCTTTGCACAGGGAGGGAACGATATCGTGTTGGGTTCGGCTGCGGGAGATGTCATTGATCTTGGCACGTCGTCGGTTCTCACGGCGATCGCCCCATCCTTGGCGACATTGGCCCCTGCGAGCCTTACGGTGGATGGAGTGGCTGGGTGGAACATCGGGGTTTCCGATGCTGGGAGTGACACTTTCTTTGCGGGTACCGGCTCTGATACAGTGTTGACTTTCGACACGGTATCGGCTGGGTCAGGAGACTTGGTCTCAGTCGGGGGAGGATGGGATTATGTTCGTACTGGGCGGGGGGACGATTCCATCAACTTGGGGAACGGCGCTGATTCCGCGACCACTGGTAACTTGGCATTGACGGGGGGAGGGGGTGATCGCGTTGTTGGAGGGTTGGGATCGGATACTGTTTTCACCTACAACACGGGTGCGGCTGCGTTTTTGCGGGACACGGTGACGATTTCTACGGGTAGTGCGAGTTTGGCGCTCGGTGCTCTATCAAGCACGACGGTGTCGGGAATGTTGGTTACCGGAAACGGGGTCCAAGTGGGGTCAATGGTTATCGGCTCTGGTGCGTTATCCCGAACGGTGGGGGCTCTTCTGCCTGATGCGACTCAGTCGACGGTTCCTGGTGCCGCAACCTCGTTCATTGGAACTCCCTTGGCGCCTGCCAGTCGCGGGGTTGCCGCAACGGACGGGCGTATTGTTGCGACATTCTGGAACGTTGCGGCGGCGTCAACGGACACTGGTGCTGGGGGTGATACGGTGCTCTTGGGGGGGGGGCAGGATTACGCCTTTACGGGAGCTGGGGCGATGGATTCCTTGGGTTCTGATTTTGTTGATGTGGGAGCTGGAGGAACGGTCCGGTCTTTCCTGACGGTAGGTGACTCTATTTCCATCACGGCGGACGTTTTCTCGACACTGATGTCGGGTAATCTTGTGTACACGGGCGGTCAGGGACGGGACTCGGTATTTTCAGGCGCTAACTCGGATACTGTGATGACGGTCTTACGGAGCGAGTCTGCGGTTGCAGCGGACACGCTCGGCGATGTGATTTCTTCGGGTGGGAGTGCCGATTTTGCCTTCACGGGTGCGGGAGATGACTCTGTGGTTATCGGGTCGCAGACGGGGTTGGTGGCTGACACGGTTGGCCAAATGGGGAACTCAGTCATGACAGGTGGAGGTCGTGATACCATTGTTGGCGAGAGCCTTCGGGACAGCATTGTAACGGGGTATATTAATGAGATTGCGGTGAGTGCGCGCGGCGTGTTTGGGAGTCGTTATTTATTCCTGACGAAGTCGGAGACTCTTTATGGCGGCATCAAAGTGGGTGATTTGGTGACCGGGCCTTTCATCCCTCCGAATACGCGTGTTGCTGCGGTCTCGAGTCAGGCGGTTGAGTTGACTCAAGAGCTTTATCATCCCGTGATTCCTAATCTTGGTGACTCCCTGATTAACGGGTTCAATGACACGGTTGGAACCGACGACACGGTTCGGTTTATTTCCACGGGTGCGACGCTTGGTTTCGCGAGTTTTGGGGCGAACGTGAGGTTTTGGTCAGTGGACGCCATGCAGAAGGATTTGGTTGGCGACTCGATCATCGCGAATGGCGGGAGCGACTTTGTGATCACGGGAGTGGGGAATGACACGGTTGATTTGGCCAACGATTTCGACGCTGGGGTGCCGGTGAATCCGACTTTGAGCGTTCAGGCGTGGGCCGATTCGGTGGCCGATTCAAACTCGGTGGGCGGAGGTTTTGATTTGACCGAAGGTGTTTACACGCGGGGCAACTATTTCCTCTCGGCGGGTGGCGGAGACAGTATCCTCGGGGGCAACTATGCAGACACGATTGTGACCTACCTGTTTGACGCGGGGTCGGACACGGTTGGCGACACGATACGTTCTGGGGATGATGCTGACTTCATTCAGACTGGAGTTGGCAATGATTTCATCCTGTTTGGGAATCTGCGTCGTCCCGCGGGTGGCGGTGATGTCTTCGAGACATCTTCGCGCTCGTACGCTTTTGATGTTACGCGTGCGGGGTTGGGGGATGCTTCCGGCCGTGGCACGTACGGTAACTTCGTGAGCTCGGGCGGTGGGCGGGACACCATTTCGCATGGGGTGATCGATGAGTATTACCCTGAGCGGTCGGACACTGCGACCGGTGGGAACTTGGCTGACACGCTGATGACGTTTGGAGGAAGCTCAACGGTTTCGTCCTCATTGGCGGCTTACTGGATGAGGGTTCGTGCTCAGGGGATTAATCCAGTGGTGGATTACGCGGGTGATACGGTGGGTGATTCGGTGGAGTCTGGGGGAGGTGGCGATTATGTGTTCTCGGGGCGGGGTGATGACACATTACTGGTCGGGGGGAGTGTTCGGGTTGATTTGGGCAAGGTGAATCGGATCAACTCCGGTGGCGGGCGGGACAGTATTATTGGCGGGGAAGGAGATGATCGCGTGGAGGTCTATGTTGGTTCGGATCCGACGGTGGACGCATTAGGTGACATTGTTGATTTGCGTGGGGGTAACGACACGGTGTCGTTGGGCATTGGCAACGACTTTGTTCAGTTGGGAGCGGGCAACGACTATGCGTTTATCTCGCGGGGCCTTGACACGGTTGTCTGCGGTGATGGAGATGACGAAGTTCAGGGGAATCCGGAGGGGGTGGGTTCTGGTGGGGATTCGATTCTCGGGGGGGCGGGTGCGGACCGTATCAAGTTGGTGGGATCTGGGGCGGCGTCTCCGGCGGTGGTGACGTTGCGTCTTGGTGATGGCGACGAGTATTTATCGGTGAATTACCGAGCATTTATCGATTTGGGGCCTGGGGTATTGCAATCTGTGGATGCACGGAAGGCGCCCGGTGCGGTCACCATTTTAGGTGGGTACGGGTCTGACACGATTTTGGGTAGTCGTTTCGCTGATTCCATCGTTGCGGGGGACGGAAACAACTATGTTGGTGGCGGTGGCGGAAGTGACACGATTGAGGTGGGATCGGGGAGCGACACAGTTTTCGGGGATGCGGGTAACGATTTGATTCGTTTCCGAGTTCAGGGCTTTGGCCAGCCAGATGGTGATCGCGATGACTACCTGTACGGTGGTGATGGCGACGACACGATTTACGGGGGTTCTGGGTCGGATTACGTCAACGGGGGTGCGGGCCGAGACTTGTTGTTTGGCGATTTATCAATGTCTCGAAATGCTGCGCAGAGCGGGGACGGGAATGACACGATTATTGGCGGAGCGGGGGATGATTCGATGTTTGGCGGTGGTGGTCGGGATGTGATGGATGGAGGGGTTGGTAATGACTACCTCGTTGGCGGGGCCGGTTCGGATGTGTTGAAGGGGGGGGCTGGGAACGACACGTTGCTGGTGGATTCCGCGACGGATTCCGCGTTGGGCGACTCCGGTCGGGACTGGCTTTTAGTTCCGGTGCGGGCCTCCAAGATGTCCTACTCTGGGATTGAGCGGCTTACCAAGTATTGAGTCGGAATGTCACCGAAGCGAGAGGCAGCGGAGTTGGCGGAGTGGTTGAAGAAGAGGGTAGGGATTATCTCGGATCGCGGGTGGTACCAGAGCGATCCGGAGGGACATCTCAAAGCACTTGCGACGGTTTCCGGAGAAATCGATCGTTTGAGTTCGGTTTTAATGGGAGACACCGAGGTTTCTCCGCAGTTGAAACACTATCTTGTGAAGCGGAGTTACGAGAAAGCGCTCAGCTTTCTCGTAACGGGGATTTCGGTTGAAGAGCGACACGAGTAGGGACGGAGGTAACTGCAGTTGCGTTTGGTCCCTTCGTCATCTGGGGCCTTTGGATGAGACGTTGAATAGACGTTGCTCCTTCGTTTTGGCGAAAGGTTTGCGCCGGCTCCTTTTTCTGTGAGGATCTCCTCTCCAGAGGCTTAGTTAGAACCACTTCTTCTTTTTGAAGTAATAAATTTGGGCGATGGCGATGAGGGCCATGATCGCGAGGCTCGAGAGGTAACCGTAGCGCCAGTGGAGTTCGGGCATGTTGAACGGGAGGGCGATTCCGTCAGTTTCTTTTTGGAAGTTCATGCCCCAGATACCTGCCAAAAAGGTCAGGGGGCTGAAGATGGCGGACAGCACCGTGAGAACCCGCATGATTTCGTTGGTGCGAATTCCGACGGACGACAGGTAAAGCTCCATCAGGCTCGTCACCGAGTCGCGGTAGGCCTCGATGAGATCCATGATTTGGACGGTATGATCGTAGCAGTCACGGAGGAAAACCTTGGTTTCACGGCGGACGAGTCCGCTCTCGTCATGGAGCATGGCGTTGATGACATCGCGTTCCGGCCAGACGAAGCGACGGAGTTGGGAGAGGGTCTGTTTGCATCCATGGAGTCGGTGGATGTGGTCGGGCGACGGTTCGCTGATGACCACGCTGTCGAGTTCTTCGATATGGTCGCCGAGGCGTTCGAGGATGGGGAAATGATTGTCGATGATGGAGTCGGTGAGCGCGTACGCGAGATGGTCGGGTCCGCATTTTCGGATGAGGCCGCGTGCATGGCGGATGCGTTCGCGAACGGAGGTGAACGTGTCTCGGAGCGGCTCTTCTTGAACGGTGAGGACGAAGTTGGGGCCGAGGAAAACGGAGACTTGCTCGATGCAAAGTTCGTTAGCGGCATCGAGGTAAACCATTTGAAGGATGACAAAAAGGTGCCCCTCATACGGCTCAACTTTCGGTCGCTGACGGGAATGTTGTGCGTCCTCGATGGCGAGTGGGTGCAGGTTGAAGCGTGTGGCTAGTTGGTTTAAGAGAGTGCCGTCACCGATGCCGTCCAACTCCACCCAGAGGACGGAGCTATCCGTCGATGCGGGAATTTGGTCAACGGCCGTGACAATCTGCTCTTCGAAGTGCGATGGATTGTAGGTCGTAAATCGGAGGACAGGCTCGATTGGTGGCGCTGTTGGAGCAGGCGGCGTCCCGGGTTCGGGAGCGGGAATCCGAGAACGCTTTTTTCTGAGTCGGCTGAGAAACATATCAGTAAATCTCAACAGGGGAGCGTTTTCCGTCTTCAGGACTCCGGCTGGATGCTGCGGTCTCACCTAGGGTGTCAATCCGGAGTTGGAGCACTTTTGCGTCGCGTTGTCGGAAGAGAGATTCGTCCCAAGAGTCCGCTGGAGTCATGCGAGCCTTGAATCGGGCGACATTTTCTAGCGCACGGTTGAGTTCGCTACGGTTAACGCTGGAGAGATGGGTGAGTGCTTCTTCGACGCACGAGATGCGGTGGCAGATCATCGCCAAATCGTTGCCTGCCTCGATGGCGAGGCGGATGGTCTCTGCAAGTCCGAAGTGGTTGAGGATAGCACCCATGTCGAGATCGTCGGTCATGACGAGTCCGGTGAACCCTTGCTCGTGGCGGAGGAGGTCGGTGATGACAGCCCGCGAGAGGGAGGAGGGGAGTTTTTCGGTCTCAAGCGCCGGATAGAAGGCGTGGCCAATCATCATGGAATCCACACGGTTGCCGATACTTTTGAAGACGTGCAGTTCGTTGGCTTCGAGGTCCGCTTTTGCAAGATTGATGATTGGAAGCTCGTGATGGGCATCTAACGGGGCGCGCGAATATCCGGGGAAATGTTTGCCACAGGTGAGAATTCCTTCTGCTCGGAGGGCGTCGTTGAAGAGGCCCGCGTTCTGAATGACTTGGGCGGGTGTGTTCCCGTAACAACGTCCGCGGAGCGAGTTATCAGCTTCGTCATCGAACGAAATATCGAGGACGGGGCAGAGGTCGAGGTTGAACCCAAAGATGCGCAGCAGTTCGCCGGTGATGGAGCCGTGGCGCTGGATGAGTTCGGGGGAGTTTCGGTCACGAAGCTGGTTTGCGTTCGGAGGTTCGTTACCGATGAGTTTGAGGCGCGAGACGCGTCCGCCTTCTTGATCGATAGTGATGATGGGCGGTACGTTCGAGAGGTCTTTCAGATCGTCGATGAGTTTCCTCAGTTGGGTGGGCGATTCGATGTTTCGTCCGAAAAGGATGAATCCTCCGGGTTGAATGCGCCGGAAGGAGGCGGCTGTTTCGGGGTCGAGGGTGGTTCCGGGCACGCCGGAGAGGAGGAGTTGACCGAGGGAGTTGTCCATGTGTGGGTTCTTTTGAGGGTAGTGTTGCGAGGTTTTGGAGTGGATGGAAAAATTGCTCGGCTGAGTTGTCATCTGAATCAACGAAGGTAGGGATAACAAAGGTTAAACGACCGAAATGCTTTACATTCTGATCATTGTCGCAACGGTGCTGATTTCGGGCTGGGCTTCGATGAGAATCCGGTCGGTGTATCAGCGGTATTTGGCTGTTGAGAGTGTGCGAGGGGCGAGCGGAATGGAGGTGGCTGCGGCGATTCTGAACCGGAGTGGGATTCACGATGTGGAGATTGTGGAAATCGCGGGAGATTTAACGGATCACTACGACCCAGGTGAGAAGCGTTTAGCACTCTCTTCCACGAACTATCACGGAACCTCCCTAGCGGCGATTGGCGTTGCGGCTCACGAGTGCGGGCATGCCCTGCAACATGCGGAGCGGTATGGACCATTGGTGTGGCGCATGAGTGCGGTGGGCATCACTAATTTTGCGAGCCAGTTGGTTTTTTGGATTCCCCTGCTGGGTGCGGGAACAGGTTTGATGCGAGGCAAGACGGCGATGGTATTGATGGCTGCTTGCTGGGGGATCTTAATGTTGTTTCAACTCGTGACGTTGCCCGTTGAGTTTGACGCGTCTCATCGCGCGAAGCGGGTGTTATCCCAACTTGGTTATACGGTGGGAGAGGAAGATGCGCAGGGGGTTTGCGCGACGCTTGACGCGGCGGCGTGGACTTATGTGGCTGCGTTCATCAGCAGTCTTGCGTGGTTTCTCTACCATGCTCTGCCCTTGCTGCTTGGTGGACGTCGCGATGACGAGTAGCGCGCAGCGGGGAGTCTCCGAAAAACGAAGCGGCGGGTTGGTCGCGGAGGTTAGTCGCGGAAGTTGCCGAAGGCGAGTGCGACGCAGAAGTCCTTGGACCGGAGGAAGGAGATGACGGCTTGGAGATCGTCGCGTTTTTTCCCTGTGACGCGGATTTGACGGTCCTGCAGGGTGCATTGGACTTTGGCTCCGTTTTCTTTCACGGCCTTGATGATCTCTTTGGCCTTTTCGCCATCGAGTCCCTGCTTGATGAGGAAGTCTTGGGTGGCGTGGCCGAGTGGGGAGATGGCGGGGTCTTTTCGTTCGATGTTCCGGAGATCGACATTTCGTTTGGCGAGTTTGCCAACGACGATTTCGTGGAGGGCCTGAAGGCGGGCTGAGTCTTCTGCGGAAAGATGGATTTTGGATTCGCGCGGCATCCAGTCGGCAGCGGCCTGGGAGCCTTTGAAATCAAATCGGGTTGCGAGCTCCTTGCGGGCTTGGTTGAGTGCGTTATCCACCTCTTGGTTATCCACTTCGGAGACGATATCGAAAGACGGCATGGTTGGTACTTTGGGGTGCGAGATTAGTGACGGAGTGCTTTGACAGGATCCATTCGCGCGGCGAATGCGGCAGGTATGAGCGCGGCGATGGTGCAGATGATAAAGGCGCTGATGCAGATGAGTGTGATGTCGCGAGTGACGAACTCCGCTGGGATTTTACTGAATTGGTAGACGCCGGGCGGGAAAATGGGGATGCCGAGTTGATTTGATAACCAGTCTTTAAACTCGTTGCGCCAATGAGTTAGGCTCATGCCGAGGGTGAGTCCGGCAATATTCCCAAAAAGGCCGACGATGACGCCTTGGAGCAGGAACACGAGAATGATTTGGGAGCGGGTTGCCCCGATTGCCTTTAACACGCCGATTTCGCGGGTCTTTAGAACGGTCACGGTGATGAGGGTGTTCATGATGCTGAATGCGGCGACAACCACGATGAACATGAGCAGGAACATCATGGTGTTCCGTTCGATGGCGATGGAGTCGAAGATTTCCGCGTTCTGATCAATCCACGAGAGAACGCGGAAGGTGTCACCCATGTGTTTGACCAACGGTTCCTTGAAAAGGTCTGCGCTATCGGCATCGGGTAGACGGACTCCGATGCCATGGACGCCATCGCTCAGGTTGTAGAGTTCTTGAGCGATATGGAGCGGGGCGAGGAGGATGTCTGAGTCGTACTGAAAGCGACCGGTTTCGAAGATGCCTTTGATGGTTAGGGATTCTGGGAGAACCATGGAGCGGATCTGCTCGATGGCGGCTTTGCTATCGGGCGCGGTTTCGGCGTCCTTGAGGGCTTTGAGGACTCCTGAAAGATCTTTGGCGGGGTACACTTGGATTTTGTCGCCGACTCGGAGGCCGAGCGACATGGCCATGCCTTTGCCGATGAGAGCGCTGTTGCCTACGAGTGTGCGTTCTCCGTCGAGGAGGGGGTAATCGGCTCCGGTGACGGTTTTCTCGAGTTCGAGGTCGATACCGCGGATTTGAACGGCGCGAACCATGCCGATTTGCGTGGCGAGCAGGACGGGGCCTTGAACGAACGGAGCGGTTCCGCGGACGGCGGGATGGTTATGGAGTTTTTTTGCAGCGGCTTCCCAGTCATGGAGCACGCCTTCGGAGGAGTCGACGGAGAGGTGCGCATCGAAGCCGAGCACTTTGCGGCGGAGTTCGTGATCGAACCCGGTCATGACGGAGATGACGAGAATGAGCACGGCGATGCCGAGGGTGACTCCGAGGACGGAGACCACGCTGATGACGGAGATGAACGTCCGTTTTGGTCGGAGGTACCGGAGGGCGAGGAAGAGAGGGACGGGGAAGCGCACGGGATTAGGCGAGGAGGCTGCGGAGTTGAGCGAGGATCGGAGGGATTGCGGAGAGGGGAGCTTCGGTGGCCTCGTACTCGAGAGCAACGAATCCTTGGTAGCCGGATGATTTGATGAGGGATACGAGTTTGGGTAGGTCGGCAGGTTGCGGCGTTTTTTGTCCGTCGGGCCGAATCTCGGTTTTCAGTTGGATATTGACGGCGTAGGGGAGGCAGCGTTCGAAGTCGTTATAGGGGTTCGGTGTGCGGAAGTTTCCGGAGTCGAGGTTGACGCCGAGCCAGGGACTTTTGACATGGGCGATGAGTTGGAGCAGGTGTTCTGCGGACCCGATGGCGTCGTGATTTTCGATACCGAGGAAGATGCCTTTTGATCCGGCGTAGTCGGAGCATTCTTCGAGGGCTTGAATGACGAGTTGATCGGCTTCTTCGCGCGGGAGATTTTTGTTGTGGCCTGCGAATACGCGGATGTGTGGGGCACCGAGGATGGATGCGCGATCGATCCACAGTTTGCATTTCGCGATTTCTTCGTCGCGTTTTGGTCCTTTTTCGAGGGAGAAGTTGTTTCCGATGGCGGTGCCGCTGATGGAGATGCCTTTGAGAAAGGCGTGTTTTCGGACGTTGGCGAGGTAGGTGTCATCGACGGTGCGGGGGAAGAAGTAACTGGTGAGCTCGGCACCTGCGCAGTGGTGTTCTGCGCAGTAGTCGAGAAAGCTGAACATGGTGAAGGGCGGTTCGGCGGCGGGTTTGTCGGATCCGTTCGCCAGAGGGCCCGCGAAGTGGTTTCGGAGTGAGTAAGCGGCGAGGCTGAGGAGCAGGCGCGGACGCCCAGTGCGCGGCATGGGGGCAATGGCGTTGGCAACGGGAGCGGCAACGAGGGCTGATGCTGCGAGCGAGAAGTGGCGGAGGAGGGTTCGGCGTGAGATGGCGGCGTTTTGCATGGCGGGAGGCGGTTTATTTCTCGGATGAAAACGCGGCTTGGAGTGCGCGGGTTTTCATCCAGTGGGTTGCTTCTGGAGTGCTGGAGTGTCCGATACCAGGTTGCGTGTAGATGGCTTTTTGAGAAGGGATGGCGTTGTAAGCGGCGAAGATACCGGTGGGGGGGCAGACAGTGTCTACGAAGCCAACGGTAACGATGCCCGGGGCTTTGATGCGGCTCGCGAAGTTGACGCAGTCGACGTAGCGGGATGCTTCGGCGATTTTCTGGTCGTCGTCGCCCATGGGATCGGCTTTGAGAAACTTCGGCCAACCGTTGATGCGGTTTGCGGCGAAGCCAGTGTGGTCGCACATAGCGGGAACGCCTGCTGCGAAGAAGGTGACGCGTGAATCGAGACCTGCAGCGGCGAGGGCTTGAGCTCCGCCTTGGCTACTGCCGAAGACGATCATGGTTTGTCCGTCCCAATCTTTTTGGGAGGTGAGAAAATCGATGGCGCGAATGATTCGGAGGAACATGCCGACGAAATAGTGGGATTCGCGGCTGGTGATTCCTCGGAAACGGTAATCTTTGAGGGAGGTTGCGGACAGGCTGTTGGCTTGTCCGTCGTAATGTTCTGGGGGGCGGCCGTTCGGGATACCGTGGGCATTGATGTCCATCGCAAGAAACCCTTCTTTGGCCCAAGCGATGGGGCCGGCGGTGGAGGCGCTTCGAACTCCGGCGCCGTGGAGGGTAAGGATGGCGGGTTTGAGGACGGGGTCTTTCGAGGTGGGGCGTGCGAAATAGCCTGAGACATCGGGACCAACGCATTTGACTTGAACGTCGAAGAGTTCGATGTCGGGTTGTGGAGATGGGGCCTTATTGAGGCGCGGGGTTGGTTGAATGTTGGCGAGCTGTTTTTTTTTGGTGTCCCAGAAGAGGTCGAAGTCTTCTGGGGCGGGCATACTGGGGTGGATGACTTCGGGTGAAATCGCGGCGGCGCAGAGGGCGGAGACTTTGAGTCCCGACGGGGCGGTGGCGACGATTTTGCAGGAGAGGAAGCCGGGTT
>JACCEE011766002.1_pt1 | contig 27299 bp, 6 predicted proteins | sample 7449931 | NCBI WGS metagenome assembly JACCEE01 (sample SAMN15323457, study PRJNA562643) | freshwater metagenome | isolation source: river surface water | place: USA:Blue River Watershed | collected 2017-08-19 | reverse complement strand
GGGTCTGCGGCGACGACTTACAGTGGAGTGATGAGCGGGAGCGGGATGCTGGTGAAGAACGGGACGTCGGTGTTCACGGTGACTGGCGCGAACACGTTCAGCGGCGGGGTGAATCTGAGCGCTGGAGCGATTGAGGCAGGGAACGACGCGGCGTTCGGGACGGGATTGGTGACTTTCAGTGCGGGCCGGATTTCGAGCGATTCTGTGACGGCCCGTAGCCTGGCGAATGCGTTTGATTTGAGCGGAGCGCTGACGCTGGGCAACGCCACGAACAGCGGCGCGTTGACTTTCGCAGGGAATGCGGCGTTGAGTGCGGACACTACGCTGACGGTGGCGAGCGCAGCGACGTTCAGCGGGATTGTGAGCGGGACATACAATCTTGCGAAGGAAGGCGCCGCGGAGTTGACGCTCAGCGGGACCAATACATTCGGAGGAACGATGGTTGTGAACGCGGGGATGCTGACCTTGAGCGGTGGCAGTGCCTTGTCTGACACGATGGAGTTGACCGTAAACTCCGACGGCAGCTTGAGGCTTGCGAGCAGTGAGGCGATGGCGAGTTTGGCTGGAGCTGGATTGGTCAATTTGCAGGCGAACACGCTTACGCTTCTCGGTGGAACCTCGACAGCCTACACCGGGGTGATGAGCGGTGCCGGGATGCTGGTGAAGACGGGAACGGCGGTTTTCACAGTGACTGGCACGAACACTTTCACCGGCGGAGTCAGCTTGAGCGCTGGGGCGATCGAGGCGGGTAACGACGCGGCGTTCGGCACCGGGTTGGTCAGCTTTACTGGAGGCAGGATTTCCAGCAATTCCACCTCGGGTCGCACCCTTGCAAATGCCTTTGCGCTGGCAGGCACGTTGACGCTCGGTGACGCGATCAACAATGGTGTGATGGTGCTGGCCGGCAATGTGTCGCTGGCAAATGACGCCGCCCTGACAGTGGCGAGTGCGGGTACGATCAGCGGTGTGGTGAGCGGAGCCTACAGCCTGGTTAAGGAGGGTGACGCGGAACTCACGCTGAGCGGGGTGAACACGTACAGCGGAACAACTGCGGTGAACGCGGGTCTCCTCACGCTGAGCGGCGGCAGCGCCCTTGCCAATAGCATGCAGCTGAGCGTGAACGCGGGTGGGAGCTTGAGGCTGGCGAGCAGCGAGGTGATCGCGGGGCTGGCGGGTGATGGGTTGGTGAATCTGCAGGGCAACACGCTGACTTTGAGCGGGTCGGTGGACACGGTGTTTGGTGGTGTGATGAGCGGAACGGGTTCGCTCGTGAAGAATGGATCTGCGGTGTTCACGGCGATCGGGGCAAACACGTTTAGCGGCGGGGTCAGGCTTAGCGCCGGGACGATTGAGGCAGGGAACGACGCGGCGTTCGGCACCGGGTTGGTGGCGTTCAGCGGCGGCCGGATTTCGAGCAACTCCGGGACGGCGAGAATGATTGCAAATCCGTTCACGATCACGGGTGTTGTGGGCTTGGGTGGGGCGGTGAATACGGGCGATTTGACCTTCGGCGGACCGGCTTCCTTGCTGAGTGCTGCGACGTTGAATGTGGCGAGTGCGGCGAACTGGTCTGGGGTGATCAGCGGCGCTCAGAATCTGGTGAAGACTGGGGCGGCGGAATTGACATTGAGCGGTGTAAATACCTTCAGCGGCACGACGGCGGTGAACGAGGGGACGTTGACACTCAGCGGCGGCAGCGCCTTGGTGAACTCAATGGCTGTGACGATTAATTCGGGTGGCGGGCTGAGGGTGGCGAGCAGCGAAGAGATCGCTTCGGTGGCTGGAGCGGGTCTGGTGAATCTGGAGAGCGTGCTGACCTTGAGCGGGGGCACAAACACGCTGTACTCCGGGGTGATGAGCGGAAGCGGGATGTTGGTGAAAAACGGCAGTGCGGTGTTGACGCTCGGCGGCACCAACACCTTTAGCGGCGGGGTGAGTCTGAGCGCTGGCGCTATCCAGTTGGCGAACGATGCGGCGCTGGGCACCGGCACGCTGACATTTACGAGCGGCCGGATTTCGAGCGATTCGACTGCTTCGCGGACCGCCTCGAACGAGGTGGTGGTGTCGGGCACAGTGACGTTTGGTGATGTGGTGAATCGCGGGACACTAACCTTGAGTGGTAACGCGGCTCTTGCGGCCAACACCACATTGAATGTGGTAAGTGCTTCGACGCTGGGTGGGGTGGTGAGCGGGACTTACAATCTGGTGAAGATGGGAGCGAGCGAGTTGACGTTGAGCGGTGTGAACAGCTTCGGCGGCACGACGGCGGTGAGCGCGGGCACGCTGACACTTGCTGGCGGGTCCGCTTTGATTGACAGCATGGCGGTGACGCTCAGCGGCAGCGGAACGCTCAAGCTTGCCGGAAACGAGGAGATTGGTTCGCTGGCTGGATCCGGTGTGGTGAATGTGCAGGGCAACACGCTGACCTTGAGCGGGACGGCATCGACGACGTTGAGCGCGGCCTTGATCGGCAGCGGTGGACTGGAGCAGAAGGGGTTGGGTGCGAACCTGACTCTCGCCAGCCCGAACATTGGTTACACTGGGGCAATCAAGCTGACCGCAGGTCGGGTAACGCTTGGAAACGACCTCGCGTTTGGGCTGGGTGGCGCCGTGATCTTCAACGGAGGCACGATGGGATACGGGTTGGGGATCGTCACAGATTTGAGTCCGCGGATTCAGCCGATTGCGGAGGGTGTGACGGCGTATTTGGATACCAACGCCGGAGCCACGGTGAATTACGGAACGGGGCTTTCCGGGTCCGGCGCCTTCACTAAGCTGGGTGACGGGACGCTGATTTTCACGGGCTCCAACGTGTACGCCGGGACGACCACGGTGACGGCGGGCGCCCTTGTGCTTGGCGCGGGCGGGACGCGCGGAAGCATTGCAGGCAGCATCGTGGTGGACGGCACGCTGGCGTTCAACCGCTCGGATGCGTTGACGTACAGCTCGCAGCTTGCGGGTGTGGGTCGCGTTGAGCAGAAAGGCTATGGCGCGCTCACCCTGAGCGGCACGAACTCTTACAGCGGCGGAACCACGCTGACCACTGGGACGCTGAGGTTGGGCAACGATATGGCACTGGGGACTGGGTCGCTGCTGTTGAAGGCAGGACGCCTCAGCGGTGATGGCGCCGGACTTAGGACTGTTTCGAATGCGCTGAGCTTCACCGGGCATATGGCGCTGGGTGACGCTGCGTTGGGAGGCACGCTGGTTCTGGCTGGGAACGCGACGTTGGGAGGCAACCGGACGCTGACTGTCGATAGCGATGTAGTGCTTGGCGGCACGGTGAGCGGAGTCAGCAACGCACTGACCAAGAGCGGGTCTGGCGCGTTAACTCTGAGCGGGTCGAACACATTCAACGGCGGCATTGTTCTCAACAACGGGGTTCTGCGCTTGGGCCACAACAACGGGTTTGGAACCGGGAACGTGACGATGGGCACTGGAAGGATCAGCAGCGATTCCGGGATTGGGCGCACCGCGGCCAACGGGTTGATTCTGTCTGGCACGGTCGGGCTTGGTGACGTTGTGAACAACGGCGATCTGAATATTACGGGCGTTGCGATGCTCAACAGCACCACGACGATGAACATCGACAGCGTGGTCGGTCTGTCTGGCGTGGTGAGCGGTCCCGGGGGGTTGGTGAAGGGCGGAGCGAGCGAGTTGACTTTGAGCGGTTGGAATTCGTTTACAGGTGAAACGCAGGTGAGCCTGGGAACGCTGACGTTGAGTGGAGGGAGCGCGCTCGTGAATTCCATGGTGGTTTCCATCGGATCGCTGGGCGTGCTGAGGCTCGCGAGCAGCGAAGAGGTGGCGAGTCTTGCGGGTTTTGGTCAGGTGAATTTGCAAGGGAACACGCTCACGTTGGGTGGCGCTTCTTCCACGGTGTACAGCGGGGTGTTGAGCGGATCGGGTCGTTTGGTGAGGAAAGGGGAAGGGATGATTACACTTGGCGGCAGCAATACGTTCAGTGGTGGTGTGACGATCAGCAGCGGCGCGATTCAACTGGGTGACAATGGGGCGCTTGGAACCGGAACGCTGCTTGCGAGCGGCGGCCGCGTCTCGAGCAACTCCGTGGCGGAACGGGTGATTGCGAACGACGTGATTCTTGCGGGGGCGCTGACGCTCGGGAACGCGGTGAACCGGGGTGCGCTGACTTTGGGCGGATCGGTGAGCTTAGGGGCAGGAGCTTCGTTGGCCACGGATAGTGTGGTGACGATCGCCGGGGTGTTGGGCGGAACCCACGGATGGAGCAAGCTGGGGGCTTCCGAGTTGGTGCTCTCGGGCTCGAACACGAACACTGGAATGGTGACTGTTGGCGGCGGGACTTTGACCCTTGCGGGTGGGCAGGCGGTGGTTGATGCAGGGTTGGTGCGGGTGAACCTCGGCGCTGCGCTGAAGGTGATTAGCAGTGAAGAAATTGGCGGGCTGATGGGTGAAGGGGCGGTGAGTGTGCAGTCTGCGACGTTGACTGTGAGTGGCGGATCGGCTTTCTCGTTCTCGGGTGTGCTTAGCGGGTCTGGGTCGCTTGTGAAGAGCGGGACTGGGGTGATGACGCTGCTTGGGTTTAACACACTCTCGGGCGGCGTGAGTTTGAGCACGGGCGCCCTGCAGGTTGGAAACAATTCGGCGCTGGGCACCGGCACGCTGCGTTTCAGCGGCGGTCGTCTCTCCAGCGATTCCGCGAGCTTCCGGACGGTGGCGAATCCGATTGCGTTCTCGGGTTCCCTGACTCTGGGTGATTTAGTGAGCAATGGGCCGCTGACGCTTTCGGGATCGGGCGCTTTGACCGGGGACACCTCGATGGATGTGCGTTCAAGGACGACGGTTTCCGGCGTATTGGGCGGCAGTTACAACCTGGTGAAAGGCGGTGCGGAAGAGTTGATATTGACTGCTGCAAATACGTTCAGCGGGCTGACGACAGTGAATGCCGGGACGTTGACGCTCTCGGGAGGGAACGCTTTGTCGGATGCCTCGGTCGTGACAGTAAATGCATCCGGATCATTGAAGCTTTCCAGCGCCGAGGTTGTGGGCGGAGTGGAGGGGGCTGGGATCCTGAACTTGCAGAATAACGCGCTCACGATCGCCGGGGGTAACTCGACGGTCTTTAGCGGTGGGATCATCGGCACTGGGGGATCGCTTGTGAAGAATGGGAGCGGCGCCCTGACGCTTTCGGGAGCGAACACGTTTACCTCCGGGTTGACGCTCAACAGCGGTACGATTCGGGTGGGTAACACTCAGGCGTTTGGGGTCGGAACGGTGCGCATGACTGGCGGCCGGATTTCTGCGGAGAGCACGGCGGCCCGGAGTTGGAATAACGGGATGCAGCTCTCCGGCACGTTTAGTTTCGGGGATGTGGTGAACACCGGCACGTTGACGATGGGAGGCGCAGTGGCGCTCGCTTCCAACGTGCAACTGAATCTCGACAGTGCTGCGTTGATGAACGGGGTGGTGAGCGGTGCCTTCGGGATGAGTAAATCTGGAGACGGGCAGTTGACACTGGGCGGGACGAACACGTTCTCAGGCACCACGACGGTGAGCAGTGGGATGTTGACGCTGGCTGGCGGTTCGGCCATCGCCAACGGGGGGGCGGTGGTGGTGGAGACGGCGGGGACCTTGAGGCTGGCGAACTCGGAGGAAGTCGGGAGCCTTGCTGGAGTGGGCCTTGTGAACCTGCAGGGGAACACACTCACTGTCGGGTCTTCCGCGTCGACGACATTCAGCGGTATTCTCAGCGGCACGGGCGGCAGTTTGTGGAAGTCCGGTCAGTCGGTGTTGACATTGACGGGTTCGAACACGCTTTCAGGCGGAGTGAGGCTCTCGGGCGGTGCCCTCCAAGTGGGCAATAATCAGGCGCTGGGCAGCGGCACCTTGTCACTGAACGGGGGCCGACTCTCGAGTGACTCCAACAGCTCGCGCCAGATCGCCAATGCGCTGCTGTTGGAAGGAACCTTCACCCTTGGAGATTCGGTAAACTCGGGTGGGTTGCTATTGAGTGGAAGCGCAAGAGTTGCCGGCAACTCGGTGTTGAACGCGGCGAGCGCGGTGACGTTGACCGGGCAGTTGAGCGGGCCGGGCAATCTGGTGAAGGGCGGCAGCAGCGAATTGACGTTGTCCGGGGTGAACACGTTCTCCGGAACGGTGGCGGTGAATGCGGGAAGCCTCAGCCTTGTGGGCGGCAGCGCACTGTTGAATTCAGCGACGGTGAGTGTGAACGCAGGCGGCAGTTTGAACCTCGCCGCTTCGGAGGAGTTCGGCGCTCTCGCTGGTGCTGGCTCAGTGCTGCTGCAGGGGAACACGCTCACCTTGGGCGGGGCTGCCGCATCGACCTTCAGCGGTGTGATGAGCGGAACCGGCGGGTTGGTGAAGAACGGCCTGTCGGCGCTGACGTTGTCTGGTGCGAACAGCTTCTCTGGCGGGGTGCGATTGAGCGCTGGTGCGCTGCAGGTTGGATCTAATCTGGCGCTGGGTTCCGGCACCTTGGTGTTCACCGGCGGGACGTTGTCGGTGGAATCGGTCTTCGAGCGGGCGCTGGCGAACAGGCTGGTGCTCTCCGGTTCGCTGGCGATGGGGGATGCCCGCAATTACGGGCTCTTGAATTTGAGCGGCAGTGCCGCGCTGGTGGCTGATACCGTCTTGACGGTGGCGAGCCAGGTGAGACTGGGCGGCTCGGTTTCGGGGACTGCGGGTTTAAGCAAGGTGGGGACGGGCGAATTGATTTTGGCCGGCAGCAACACCTTCTCGGGGACGACTGCGGTGAGCGCGGGGGTTCTGACGCTTGCGGGAGGTTCGGCGCTGGCGGATTCGATGGCCCTCACGGTTGGCGCGGTTGGGACGCTGAAGTTGTCGGCCTCCGAGCAGATCGCGAGCATCGCAGGAGCGGGGCAGATCAGGCTGGAGACCAGTACGCTGACTTTGAGCGGTGGGACTTCCACGACCTATGCCGGCGTGATCAGCGGTGCGTCCGGGACGCTGGTGAAGACGGGGACGGCGGTGCTCACCTTGACGGCCAACAATTCGTTCGGTGGCGGGACGAGGCTGAGCGGTGGAGCGATCCAACTTGGAACAAACACCGCGCTTGGCACGGGGTCGTTGCTGATGACTGGCGGCCGGGTTTCGAGCAACTCGACGGTCGCCCGCCTCCTCTCAAACGCGGTTGTGTTGAACGGAGCTGCGACATTGGGTGACGCGGTGAATTCCGGGTCGCTCACCTTCAGCAACGGGGTTTCTCTGGCGGGCAGCAGCAACCTCACGATTGCGAGTTCGGTGCTCTTCAACGGTGTGGTGAGCGGGGCGTCCGGGCTCGCGAAGTCCGGATCCGGCGAACTCACGCTCGGTGCGGCCAACACGTTCTCCGGTTCGGTGTCGGTATTGGGCGGGACTTTGAATTTGGCGGGCGGTGCGGCGATTGCGAATGGTGTTCTGGCTGAAGTTGCGGGAGGCGCACTTTTGAAGCTTTCGAGTTCCGAGGAATTGGCGGGCGTGCTTGGTTCTGGTTCGATCGCGCTGCAGAGCAATGCTCTGACGCTTAGCGGCGGGACCTCCACGAATTTCTCAGGGGTGATCAGCGGTGCGGGTGGCAGCCTGGTGAAGAAAGGCGGCGCAGCCCTGGGATTGAGCGGTTCCAACACGTTTAGCGGCGGGGTGACGATGAGTGCGGGAACGATCGAAATCGGTTCGAATCTGGCGCTGGGCACTGGGACGCTGACCTTCAGTGGGGGCCGGGTTTCGAGCGATTCGACAACTGGCCGCGTTTTGGCGAACCGCCTGGCATTGTCGATGGGTGGCACCTTGGGCAGCATCACGAAGTCGGGAACGCTTTCGTTCGGTGGTGGGGTTTCACTCGACGCGAACACGAATTTGACGGTGGATTCGGCGGTGACCTTGGGCGGCAGCATCGCGGGGACGGGCAACCTGGTGAAGCTCGGGTTGGGTGAGTTGACTCTCTCCGGGACGAACGTTTCGAGCGGGTTGTTCACGGTGACCACGGGAACATTGAATCTCTCTGGAGGCTCGGCCTTTGCGAACGCGTCCACGGTGAATATCGGTTCAGGCGCATCGTTGAAGCTCTCCAGTTCGGAGGAAATTGGGATGTTTGCCGGTGGTGGGTTCGTGAACTTGCAGTCAAACACGCTCACCGTGGGTGGGGCGACCGCGGGCAGCTTCAGCGGGGTGATCAGCGGGTCGGGTCGGATGGTGAAGAATGGCGCGGCTGTGCTGACGTTGTCGGGGGCGAATACGTTCAGCGGCGGGGTGAGTTTGAACGCCGGGGCGATTCAGATCGGAACCAGTCAGGCTCTGGGGGTCGGGACAATGAGCCTGTTCGGAGGCCGCATCTCCAGCGCTTCGGGTTCGGCGATGGGGGTTGCCAACGCCCTTCTGCTCTCGGGCTCGGTGACCTTGGGTGACTCGGTGAATTCCGGGGTGCTCACCCTCAGCGGGAACGCAGGACTCCTCAGCACCTCGACTCTGAACGTAGTGAGCGCTGCAACTTTGAGCGGAGTGATTTCAGGAAGTTTCGGCCTGACCAAAGGCGGCGCTTCCGAGCTTAGACTCTCTGGTGTGAACACATTCACCGGCGCGTCGACTGTGGGCGCCGGCATCTTGACGGTCGCGGGCGGATCTGCGTTGTCCAATGCGCTCGCGTTGACCTTGAGCACCGGGGCGACCTTGAGGCTGGCGGCTTCTGAAGAGATCGGCAGCCTGTTTGGAGCGGGTGCGGTGGAGCTGTCTGGCGGTTCGCTTACGATTGGCGGCGGCGTCGCATCGAATCATTCCGGTGTGATCAGCGGATCGGGCGCTTTGGTGAAGAGCGGATCCGGCGTGCTGACGCTTGCGGGCATGAGCACTTTCACTGGCGGTTTGCGGCTCAATGGAGGGGTCGTGCAGCTTGGAAACAACATGGCGCTGGGGACAGGCACTTTGTTCCTGGCTGCGGGTGGCGTTTCGGCTGATTCGAATGCGAGCCGCTCGATTGCCAATGCGATGGTGCTTTCAGGCTCGGTGACCTTCGGTGATGGCTTTAATTCGGGCGGACTGTCGGTGGGAGGCAGTGCGACGTTGTTGTCTGGTTCCACGCTGAACGTGGTGAGCAGCCTGACGCTTGCTGGTGCGGTGAGCGGCACCAGCGGGCTGGTGAAGATTGGGAGAGGAGAACTCACGTTGACCGGAGTGAATACGTACAGCGGCTCGACGATGGTATCGGCTGGCAGTTTGACGCTCACGGGGGGGAATGCTGTGGGTAACGCGTCTGTGTTGACCGTCGGCAGTGCGGCTTCTGTGAAGCTGAATGCGGCTGAGGAAATCGGCGGGCTCGCTGGGATTGGGACTGTGAACTTGCAGTCCTACGCACTGACTGTCGGGTCCAGCAGCGTGTCGACAACGTATGCCGGCTCGTTGTATGGCACGGGAGGTTCGTTGGTGAAGACTGGCAACTCCGTGTTGACGCTCACGGGCGCGAGCAGCTTTACCGGCGGGGTGAACCTTGGTGCGGGCGCGATCCGCTTGGGGAACAACACGGCGCTCGGTTCGGGATCGTTGGTGTTCCGCGGCGGGACGCTCTCGAGTGACTCGACGGCGGCCAGGACGGCGGCCAATGCACTGGCGCTTTCCGGCACGTTGACTTTCGGGGATGCGGTTTCCGCTGGAACTTTGACGTTGGGCGGGGCGGCGAGCTTGAGCGCAAACGTGGTGGCGAAGGTTGCAAGCCCGACGGTGCTGGGTGGTGCGATCAGTGGCGCGTTCGGAATCACGAAGCTGGGCTTGGCCGACCTGACGCTCTCCGGTGCGAACACCTTTGGGGGTTCGCTGGCGGTGAATGAGGGTTTGGTGAATTTGCGTGGCGGGGACGCACTGGCGAACACGTCGGCCGTGGTGCTCGGCGGGTCCGGTTCGTTGATTTTGTCGGCGTCGGAAGAGTTTGCGAGCCTTGCCGGGGTAGGGAGTGTGAATTTGCAGGGCAACACGCTCACCTTGAGCGGAGGGACATCGACCGTGTACGGCGGGGTGCTGGGTGGGACTGGAGGTTCGATTGTGAAATCAGGTGCCGCGGTCCTGACGCTCTCGGGCGCCAACACATTCACCGGTGGAATGCGCTTGAGCGGTGGTGCGATTCAGATGGGGAGCAATGCGGCGCTGGGCAGCGGCACCTTGAGCCTCGGTGGCGGGCGGCTCTCGAGTGATTCGGCGGTGGCGCGGACGATTTCGAATGCGATGTTGCTCTCGGGCACCTTCACGCTGGGTGACGCGGCGAATTCGGGGAGTCTGACCTTCGGCGGGAACGGCACGTTCATTGGCGGCAGCACGATCACGCTGGCTAGCGCAGCGATGTTCACCGGGTCGCTGGGGGGTAACTTTGGATTGGTCAAGTCTGGGACGGCGGAGTTGACGCTGGCCGGCGTGAACACGTTTACCGGGAGCACGACGGTCACCGCTGGAAGCCTGACCTTGGTTGGAGGCAGCGCGCTTGCGAACAGCGTGGCGCTCACGGTGGGCATGGGCGCGGCTCTGAACTTGAGGGCCAGCGAGGAAGTCGGGACGCTGGCGGGGTTGGGTTCGGTGAATCTGGCGGGCAACACACTCACTTTGAGTGGCGCGCAGGCATCGAGCTTCGGCGGCGTGATCAGTGGGTCCGGAGCGCTCGTGAAGATGGGTTCCGCGACGTTGACTTTGGGTGGAGCGAACACATTCAACGGCGGATTGAGTATGAGCAACGGGGTGTTGCTGCTGGGAGCGAACACCGCTGCGGGCGCGGGCGTCCTCAGGCTCGCCGGCGGCACAGTTTCCAGTGATTCGTCGGTCGCGCGCACGCTGAGCAATCCTGCTGCAATGAGTGGCAGTATCGGATTGGGTGTATCCACCACCTCGGGGTCGCTCACTTTTGCAGGAAGCGTGGCATTGCAGGGAACCACCAGGCTGACGACGTACGGTGCAGCGACTTTGGCGGGTGTGGTGAGCGGGACCTACGGTTTGGTGAAGGATGGTGCTGCCGAGTTGATTTTGAGCGGCAGCAATACGTTTACGGGGCTGACGACCATCAACGGCGGGGTGCTGACGGTTGCAGGGGGAAGTGCGATTGCGAATGCCAATTCGTTGCTGCTTGGCGCGGCGGGAACGCTCAAGCTGAACGCCTCGGAGGAGGTGGCGGCTGTGAACGGCGCCGGTTTGGTGAATATCGCAGCGGGATCCCTGACTTTGAGCGGCACTGTCGCATCTACGATCTCAAGCGTGATCACGGGGGCCGGCGGCTTGGTGAAGAGCGGCAACTCAGTGCTCAAGCTCTCGGGTGCCAACAGCTTCACGGGCGGAGTGCACTTCAGCGTTGGCACCCTGCAGATTGGCAATTCGAGCGCTCTTGGGACGGGTGTGGTGCGGATCGGCGGTGGCCGCGTTTCAAGCGACTCGACTGCCTCCCGCTCGGCGCTCAACGCTTTGGCGCTGTCCGGGACGTTCACGCTGGGTGACTCGGTAAACAATGGCGCGCTCAACTTCAGCGGCGCGGCATCCTTGGGAAGCGCGATCAACGTGCTCACGGACAGTCCGGTGACTTTGTCGGGAGTAGTGAGCGGTATTTACGGAATCATCAAAGGTGGTTCCTCCGAGTTGACGCTGGCAGGGTTGAATACATTCACCGGCGCGACTTCAGTCAACGCGGGCACGTTGACGCTGGCGGGCGGTGCGGCCTTGTTGAAGACAACGCCTGTCACCGTGGGCACTGTGGCGACGCTGAAGCTCGCCACAGCCCAACAGATTTCGAGCGTGAACGGCGCGGGCGTCCTTTCACTGCAGGGCAACGTCCTTACGATCGGCGGTACGGAGGCTTCGGTCTACTCCGGCACGGTGACTGGAACGGGTTCTCTGGTGAAGACAGGGAACTCGGTGCTTGCCCTGTCGGGTAGCAACACATTCAACGGCGGAGTGTCCGTCAGCACCGGGACGCTCCGGATTGGGGGGAACAATGCGCTTGGTGTCGGGGTGTTGACGATGTCCGGTGGTACTGTGACGAGCGACTCGAGCGTGGCGCGTGTGATGTCGAATGGATTGAATTTGACGGGCGTTGTTTCGATGGGGAATGCGGTGAATTCGGGGACGTTGACCTTCAATGGAGCGTCCTCATTGAGTGGGAACGCAACGGTGAATGTGTGGAGCCCGGTGAATTTGAATGGACCGTTGAGCGGGGCCTTTAATCTCGTGAAGGCCGGATCCTCGGAGTTGACGTTGAGCGGGACGAATGTGTTTGGCGGCACCACGGCTGTGATTGGCGGGACTTTGACGCTGGCCGGTGGCAAGGCGCTTTCGAGTTCGATGGCTGTAACGATTGGTTCGGGCGGCGCGTTGAAATTGGCGAACTCGCAGGAGATCGCGACTGTTGCCGGTGTGGGTGGGATCAACTTGCAGGGCAACACGCTGACTTTGAGCGGCGCGACTGGAAGCAATTTTGGCGGCTCCATCAGCGGCAGCGGTGTCCTGGTAAAGAGCGGGGCCTCGGTGCTTACCCTGACGGGAACGAGCACGTTTAGCGGGGGGATTATCCAGACCGCGGGTGCATTGCAGGCAGGGAACAACTCGGCGTTCGGAACGGGCAGTCTGCGGCTCGGCGGAGGACGTGTTTCGAGTGACTCCACTGCGGCGCGTTCGTTCAACAATACGGCGTAATTGAGCGGCGCACTGACGCTCGGTGATTCGACAAATTCTGGGGTGCTTACGCTCTCGGGTTCGGTGAAGCTCGGAACGGCAGCGGCGCTCACCGTTGTGAGCAGCGCGACGTTGAGCGGGGTGGTGAGCGGCACGAACGGGTTCACCAAGGCGGGCATGGCGGAGTTGGTGCTCTCGGGGGCCAATGTGTTCAGTGGATCGGCAAGCGTGACGCAGGGGATGCTGACGCTTGCGGGTGGATCGGCCATCGCGGATAGCGTGCCTGTGAGCGTTGCGGGTGGAGCAACCCTGAAACTCGCCGCCTCGGAGCAGCTTGAGAGCCTGAACGGCGCCGGTCTGGTGAATCTACAGGGCAGCACCCTGACGATCAGCGGCGCGACAGCCTCGGCTTTGAGCGGGGTGATCAGCGGCAGCGGGGCTGTGACCAAGGCGGGGACCTCGACCCTCACCCTTGGCGCGGCGAACACCTTTAGCGGAGGGGTCGGGTTGCAGGCAGGTACGATCTTGATCGGGGACGCTGCGGCGCTTGGCACTGGGACGCTCCGGTTCACCGGTGGCAAACTGGCTGGCAATTCTGCCACGGCGCGCACCCTCGCGAATGCAGCGGTTCTTTCCGGTTCGCTTGCTCTGGGTGATGCGATCAACTCGGGGGCTCTGACCCTTGCCGGGTCCGTTTCGCTTGCGGCCAGCACGCAGTTGACGGTGGCGAGCGCCGTGACGCTGGGCGGCAGGGTGAGCGGGGCGTTTGATCTGGTGAAGCAGGGCCTCGCTGAATTGACTTTGGCGGGCTCGAACACATTCAGCGGACCAGTGACGGTGGGTGCGGGTACGCTGACGGTTGCTGGCGGCAACGCGATTTTCAATAGTGCGGCGGTGAGCATCGGGAGCGCCGGGATGTTCAAGGTGTCTGCGAGCGAAGAGATCGCCTCGATCCAGGGAGCGGGCACCATCAATCTGGTTGCCGGCACGCTGACTTTGGGCGGGACGGCTTCGACGCTTTACTCGGGTGCAATCCTCGGCGCGGGATCGCTTGCGAAGTCGGCTGGCGGGGTGTTGACGTTGACTGGTTCGAGCAGCTTTAGCGGCGGGGTGCGCTTGAGCGTTGGGACCATCGAGGTGGGCGCAGCTACGGCGCTCGGCACGGGCAGCCTGACACTGACGGGCGGCCGTGTAACGAGTGACTCGACGGCAGCTCGTGCAATGTTGAATGGATTGGTGCTGTCCGGCACGGTGGCACTCGGGGACGCGATTAAGAGCGGTTCGCTAAGCTTCGCGGGAGCGGGTTCGCTTGCTGCGAATTCGGTGTTGAACATCAGCAGCGCGGTGCTTGTGAGCGGCAGTTTGAGCGGGCCGGGCTCTCTGGTGAAGGAGGGTGCGGGCGAACTGACTCTCAGCGGCAGCAACACCTTTGCCGGCGCAACTACGGTGAACCAAGGAACGTTGACTTTGGGCGGAGGCAATGCGCTGGCGAACGCATCCAGCCTGACGCTCGGAGCGGGTGGCGCGCTGCGATTGGCGGCATCCGAAGTCATCGGCAGCATTGCGGGTGCTGGTTCGGTGAACCTGCAGGGCAATACGCTCACGATCAGCGGGACCGCATCCACGGTGTTCGCCGGGGTGATCAGCGGTTCCGGCGCCCTGGTCAACAGCGGGACTTCGACGCTCACCCTTGGCGGAACCAACACGTTTAGCGGCGGGTTTGCTCTGAGCGGCGGTACAGTGAGGATCGCGAACAATTCAGCGCTGGGTTCCGGACTGCTCACGCTGAGTTCGGGCCGCCTCTCAAGCGACTCCGCAACGGCCCGCGTGCTCTCCAACCGCGTGACGCTGTCCGGCGAGGTGACGCTGGGTGACGCGCTCAACGCCGGCTCATTCACATTGAACGGGGATATGGCGGTGGTCGGCACGGGCACGCTCAACCTGCTCAGCAGTGCGATCCTCGGAGGTGTGGTGAGCGGCTCGCTCGGCTTGACTAAAACGGGTGCGGGCGAACTGACGCTCTCCGGTGCGAACACCTTCACAGGCACGCTCAATGTGCTGGCGGGCTCCGTGACGCTCGCCGGCGGTTCCGCGCTCGCCAACGCGGCGGCTGTCACGCTTGCCTCCTCGACGGTGCTCAGGCTTGCGGCCTCGGAGGAGATGGCAAGCCTCACCGGCGCGGGTGCGGTAAACCTGCAGGGCAACACCCTCACGCTGAGCGGCGGCGGATCTGCGGTTTACACGGGTGTGATGAGCGGTTCGGGCGCGCTGGTGAAGAGCGGCAATGGATTGCTTGCCCTGGGCGCGGCGAACCTCTTCACCGGAGGCGTGAGGCTCTCCGGAGGCACGTTGCAGGTTGGCAACAATCTGGCGCTGGGCACGGGCACGCTGACGCTTAGCGGTGGCCGAATGAGCAGTGATTCCGCCAGCGCCCGCACGCTCGCGAACGCCTTGAATTTGAGCGGTGCGATTGGTTTGGGTGACAGCACGAATTCGGGTCTGCTTGCCTTCAGCGCAGGCGCGGTGCTGAGCGGAGATGCGACAATCAACGCTGCGAGTGCTGTGAGCTTCACGAATGCGATCAGCGGCACCTATGGGTTCACGAAGGCTGGTGCCGGGCTGGTGACGCTGTCAGGAGTGAACACTTTCTCGGGCCCGGTCTCGGTGGGTGGTGGAAGTCTGGTGCTTGCGGGTGGATCTGCGTTGCTCAACTCGGTGGCGGTGACGGTGGCGGGCAGCGCGGCGTTGCGGTTGGACGCGTCCGAGGAAATCGGGAGTCTGGCAGGATCAGGAACGATCAACCTGCAGGGCAACCGGCTCACGATCGGAGGTTCGCTGAATTCGGTGCTCAGCGGAGCGATTGTTGGAACCGGCGGTTCCGTTTCGAAGACTGGTTCGTCCATGCTGACGCTCTCGGGAGCGAACACCTTCACCGGCGGGCTGACGTTGAACGCGGGTACGGTCAACTTGGGAGGCAATGCGGCGCTGGGGACGGGTTCATTGAGATTGCTCGGTGGGGCGCTCTCCAGCGATTCGACAATGAGCCGCTCACTGGCGAACACTGTAGCGATGTCGGGAACCATCGGTCTGGGCAGCGCGTTGAATGCAGGCTCGCTGCTGTTCACCGGTGCGGTCTCGCTTGTTTCCGCGGCGACGCTGAATCTGGCGAGTGCGGTCACCTTGAGCGGCGTGGTCAGCGGCGGCTTCGGATTGAGCAAGGCTGGTCTGGGCGAATTAACGTTGTCCGGCGCGAACACCTTCCTAGGCAACCTGAGCGTCAGCGCAGGAACGTTGAGCCTTGCGGGTGGCGTGGCGGTGCCGAACGCGGCGAGCGTTTCGGTGGTGGATGCCGGCACGTTGAGACTGGTGGTGTCTGAGGAATTTGGAAGCCTCGCCGGCAACGGTCTGGTGAACTTGCAGGGCGGCACGCTGACTTTGAGTGGATCGAATGCCGGCAGCTTCTCCGGGGTGATTGCTGGCAGTCTGGGTTCGATTGTGAAGAGCGGGGTCTCGTCACAGACGTTGTCCGGCTCGAACACCTTCGGCGGCGGGGTGCGGTTGAGCGGCGGTTCGTTGCTGGTGGGATCCGATACGGCGCTGGGGACAGGCACTCTCACGTTTACTGGTGGCCGCTTGTCTTCGGATTCTATGGCGGCTCGTTCGCTTGCGAATACCTCAGCGGTTGCGGGCAGCCTGGGGTTGGGTGACGCGGTCTCGACTGGAACTTTGAGTTTGACCGGTGCGATGAGGTTGACTGCGGAGACGAGCTTCAATGTGGCGAGCGCGGTTACAATCGGGGGCAGCATCAGCGGGGCGTTTAACTTGAACAAACTCGGTGCGGGCGAGCTCAGCCTCTCGGGCGTGAACACCTTCTCCGGTTCCGTTGCGGTGAGCGGCGGCATGTTGACCTTGAGCGGTGGAAGCGCGCTGGCAAATCAAGCCGCGGTGACAGTCAACAGCGGGGCGCGGTTGAATCTGGCGGCTTCCGAAGAGTTCGCCTCGATCGCAGGTGCTGGATCAGTGAGTCTGTCGAATGGGGCAAGGTTGACGCTGAGCGGTTCGCTGGGTTCGGTGTTGAGCGGCAGCATCTCGGGCACGGGTAGCATTCTGAAGAACGGTGCGTCGGATCTGGTGTTGAGCGGCTCGAGCAACTTCAGCGGCGGGGTTTCACTGGTGGCGGGCACCTTGCGCGTGGGGAGCGACGCAGCGCTTGGGACTGGGACATTAAGCCTCTCGGGTGGCAGGCTCGGCAGCGACGGAGTGCTCGCGCGGGCGGTTTCGAACGCGCTGGTCGTGGGTGGAAGCGTGGCCTTGGGCGATTCGGCGTCCAACCGCCAGGGACCGCTCAACCTGACTGGCTCGGGCTTGGTTGCCTCCGACGCGACCCTTGCGGTGGATAGCGCGGTGACTTTCAGCGGGGCGCTCAGCGGAACAGCAGCGATCACGAAGGTGGGCGCTGGCGAGCTGACCCTGAGCGGGTCCAACACCTGGAGCGGCAGGCTCAATGTCAACAGTGGCAAGCTGACGCTCTCTGGTGTGGCAAGCCTGCCCGTCACCAACGTGGTGACGCTTGCGACGCAGGGCACCTTGAATCTTGCGTCCAACCGCGAGCTCGCAGCCGTGACCGGGACCGGTCTGGTGACTTTGCAGGGCAACTCGCTGACCATCAGCGGCACGTCCGACTCGGTGTTTGCCGGCGTGGTTTCCGGCTCGGGCGGGCTGGTGAAAAAGGCTAATTCGCGGTTGGTGCTGTCCGGTGCGAACACCTACACGGGGACGACCCGCGTTGAATCCGGCGTGCTGCAGATCGGCGCGGGCGGAGTCACGGGGGCCCTCGCGACCAGCAGCGCGATTGTGGTTGGCGGAACCGTTGAATTCAACCGCTCCGACCTGTTGACGCAGGGTGTGAATTTCGGGGTGATCAGCGGCAGCGGTGCGGTGGTGCAGTCCGGGTCGGGAACGCTGGTTTTTGCCGGAACCAACACGTTCACCGGGGCGACCATCGTGAATGCCGGCACGTTGTCGCTCTCATCGGGTGTCTCGCTTGCCTCCAGCAAGATCAGCCTGAAGGCGAGCACGACACTGAAGGTGCAGGACACTTGGACGCTCGGGTCGAACGTGACGCAGCAGCTTGAAATCCTCGGAACACGCGGCACGGTGACGGCGCCTTCGATTGTGAGCGGGAATCTGACTTTGGGAACGAAAGCAACGCTGGCCCTCGACAGCGCTGCCGCGGTGCTCAGCCAGATGCAGGTGACAGGCAACCTGAATCTGGCCGCCGGTGAGGTGAAACTGCGGTTGGATGCGCCTCTCTCGAGCGGGTTCGCTGGGGATGCGATCAGCGTGACCGGCAACCTCACGTTGGGAACCAGCGCCGCGATCGCGAAGCTCTCCAAGTTCGGTTCGAGCCTCTCGTACGGCCGGTACGGGATCATGAGCTACACGGGTGAGCTGAGCGGGTTCCTGTCGGTGGATTCCTCTGCTCTCGGCTCGAATATGGCTGCCTCACTCGAGTACGATCTGGCTCAGAAGCAGGTGGCGGCGGTGGTGGTGGATCCACGGGGCTTCATGTTCGGCTGGGGTGCGAACAACTCGGGTGTTCTCGGCGGCTCGCTGGGATCTGCGGTATCTAGTCCGCGGGCGTTCCTCGGCGTGGACTCCGCGGTGCAGGTGGCCTTCGGTGGTTCGCACGCACTGGTGATCAACGCCTCGGGCAGTCTGTATGCGATCGGCGCGAATCAACATGGTCAGCTCGGTGAGGGTTTTGCGAAGGTGGCCCAGACGGCTGCATCGAATGCGGTGGCGTACGCGGTGCCGGGCCTCGGCGGGAAGCGCGTGGTTGCCGCGGCGGCCGGCGCGAGGCACTCGGCTGCAGTGCTCGAGGACGGGCGCTTGTTCGCGTGGGGTTCGTCGGAGAACGGCCGCTTGGGGATCGGGTCCACGGCATCGGCCACGGTGGCGACTCCGGTGGACGTGACTGCGACCAGTTGGGCGTTTGTGGCGAAGAAAATCCGGTCGGTGTCGATTGGCGCAAACGGGGCGCACACGCTCGCGGTGGATACGGAGGGGAATGTGTACGCTTGGGGTGCGAATACGAAGGGCCAGCTCGGCCAGGGTGATTTTGTGGTTCGCAACACGCCAATGGCTGTGCTGAAGACCGCGACAGGAATCAACGCGCCTGTCACGATGGCGGCGGCGGGCAGCGAGCACAGCTTGGTGGTGGCAGGCGGCAAGGTTTACGCATGGGGCCGTAACGCTTCGGGTGAAGTCGGGGATGGCGGGTCCTTCGACCGCACAAGCCCTGCGTTGATCCAGGGCGGCGCGTTGGCAGGGAAAGTGGTTCGGATGGTGGCTGCTGGTGAAAGCCATTCTCTGGCGGTGGATGATGCGGGCAACGTCTACGGCTGGGGATCCAATCTGGAAGGACAGCTTGGGCCCGGCGTGAGCGCCGGCGTGCAGAGAACGCCCGTATGGATTTCCAATGGCTCGCTCTCCGGGGCCAAGGTGGTGTCCATCGCCGCGGGAAGCGGGCACTCGATTGCACTGACCGCCGACGGGAAGGTGATCGTGTGGGGTCAGAACACCAGCGGACAGCTGGGCAACCGTTTGACCACGGGCTCCTCGACGCCGCAGCAGGTTGCGGTGGCCACCGCCGGACTCACCGGGGTTGTTGCCGGAGCAAACAACAGTGCCGCGCTGGGCGGGATTTACTTCGCCACGCAACCTGAATCAAAGGTCGGGTTGGTCGGTGCTGTAATTCCTGTGACTGCGGTCGCGCGTTTGGCGGGTGACATGGCCGGGATGCGCGCTTCGGAAATCAACTATCAGTGGACGCCGGCCGGGTCGCCGGTGTCGACGGGCTCAAGCTCGAATGTGACGGTGGTGACTGGGGACACACCGTTCTTTGCGACCGCCTCTTACCCGCTGTTTGGAATCAGCCGCGTTTCGAATACGGGGACGGTGAGTTCGGCGCCGACGCTGGTTGTCGAATCCGCTCCAACGCTGGTGAGCGCGCCAGTGAGTTCGGTGGTTTCCTCCGGCGGCACGGTGACGCTTGTGGTGACGGCGTCCGGCACGGTGGATTCGTTCATCTGGCAGAAGAACACGGGCACGGGCTGGCAGAATGTGGGCGGCAACGTAAACACGGCGACCAAGAGCACGCTGGTTGTGGCATCGGTGGACGCCGGCAGTTACCGCGTTGCGGCGAGCAACTCCAAGGGTGCGCTGGTGGATGGTTCCGGGAATGTGGTGACTCCGGAGGCTGTGGTAAGGACCTGGTCCGAGATGGCTGGCACTTATCAGGCGCTCCTTAAGAACGCGGCCTTCCCTGCGCCTGAGGGGGATTCCGCATCGGACTTGCGTTATCCGGGCCGTGTGACGTTGACGGTCTCTGCGACCAGCAGCTTCAGCGGTGTCCTGGATTATCAGGGACAGGCACTCACGCTTGTGGGCAGCTTCAACCCGGATGGCATGTCCACGGTGACCGTGTCCCGCGGTGCGTTGCCGGCGGTTTCCTTCCAGTTGAGCATCGGTGATCTGGATGCGAAGAACTTGACCATCACAGCCGCTTCCACGGAGACGCTGCGTTCTGCTGGCGCGACGGGTACCGCCTGGTTTGAACAGAGCTCGCTGAGCCCGACCACGCTGAACGGCTTCGGCACGCTCAAGCGCACTTCGCCGGCCTCCACGATCGCGAGCAAGAACTTCGGAGCCGTGCTGGCCACCTTTGAAGGGACCGCGGCGAGGACTTCGGGCCACGCAGTGTTGATGGTGAGCAGCACTGGGTTGGTGAAGATCGCAGGGCGCTTCGGAGACGGGTCGGATGCGGCGATGACGGCCTCAACTTACCTTGTGAGCGACGACACTGCGGCGATCTACAAGGCGATCGGAACGACCGGCCATCTCGCGGGCAGCGTCAGGCTGCGCGTGGTGGATACGGCCTCCACCGACAATAATGCGGTGCAGCCTGCGGACGGGGATTGGGAGCTGAAGACCACCGTGGCAAGAAGAGTGCGTCCGTTTGGAAGCCTGTACACGGCGCCGACTTCCGTGACTTCCATGACTGCGACCACCATGCTGGGGGCTGCTTCCGCGACGGTGGCCAATTTCGGCGCCTACACGACGGCTGGTGCGACGCTGCCATCGGCCCTTGGCACTGGAACTTGGGGCTTGAGGGTGGCCACGGTGATCCGGCCCAACACTTCGGTGGATGATGCCTGGAAGTTCAGCGGCGGCACTCAGGTGAGCACGTTGAATGCGGTGAGCGAAGTGAATTTGACTCCTTCGCCGGGTTCGCCGCTGCGGACCCTGTCGCTGAAGGTCACATCCTCCGGCGTGGCGAGCACGCGCAGCGGCACGGGGGTTGTTCTGCAGAACGATGTTTGGCAGGGCGGCGTCAAGCTGCCGAAGGGCACCTACGGGGTGACCTTGAATGGATCGGCTTGGATCGAGTGGTGCGTGCGCTAGGCGCGGCGGGGGCCTGGCGAGCGCGGGTGTGAAACAAGCGGGACGGCAAGGCGAGCAGTCAAGGGAGAGCAGTCAAGGGAGAGCAGGCGCCTGTGATCTCCGGTCTGCTGCATCGAGATCAGACTAAGAAATGGCCTCGGAGCGGATTGTTTTTGTTGCCGATGAGTTTCCTCCCTCCTGCATCTCGCCGCCGATTGCCTGCACTGCCCGTGATGTGGTTGTGCGCGGTGCTGGCTGGCGTTGCACGGTCTGAGGGCGCCGCGGTCCAGAAAAGCCCCGTGTATGAGACGGAGATCCGTCCGATCCTCAAGGCGCACTGCACCCATTGTCACGGCGAGGAGCCGAAGCCTGGCGGTGGGGTGGACCTGCGTCTGCGGCGTTTTATGGACGCAAAAACCAAGGATGGGTCGCCGATTCTCCTTCCCGGCAAACCGGAGGAAAGCGAACTGCTGCGCGTCATCCATGACGGGGAGATGCCGAAAAAGGGGAAGAAGCTGTCGGCCGACGAAATCAAGCTGCTCGAGAGCTGGGTGCGTGCGGGGGCCAACATCGGCGCGCCCGAGCCCGAAACTTTGCCGCCCGGTCCTTACATTACCGCGGAGGAGCGGAAATTCTGGTCGTTTCAGCCCGTCGTGCTGCATCCGGCGCCCAAGTTTGAGGACGCGCCGCAGCTGGAGCCTGTGGACGCGTTTGTGCGCCGCGCGCTGAGGGCCCAGGGGATGGATTTTGCTCCGGAGGCCGACCGCGCGACGCTCATCCGGCGAGTGTCGCTGGATTTGACCGGGCTGCCGCCGTCGCCCGAGGAGGTGGCTGCCTTTGTCGCCGACAAGCGCGGGGAGGCTTACAAGGAGCTGGTCGAGCGGCTGCTCGCTTCGGAAAAATATGGGGAACGCTGGGCGCGGCACTGGCTCGATGTGGCCGGCTACTCCGACACCAACGGATATGCCGACGTGGATTCCGTGCGCCCCAACGCGTGGCGTTACCGGGACTACGTGATTCGCTCGCTGAACGCGGACAAGCCTTGGGATCGTTTCATCCAGGAGCAGCTCGCGGGCGACGAACTTGTCGCCGCCGCGCACGGCAAGGTTGGTGAGATGGTGCATGACCCGGCGAAGTTTGACGCGCTGGCCGCAACCGGTTTTCTGCGGCTCGCCCCCGATGGCACTGGTGATGCAGTGCCGGACATGAACCTTGCGCGCAACCAAAACATCGCCGACACCGTGCGGATTGTTTCCACGGCGCTCACCGGGCTCACTGTGGCATGCGCGCAGTGCCACGACCACCGGTACGACCCGATCACGCAGGCCGATTACTACCGCCTGCGCGCGGTGTTTGATCCCGCGCTGGACTGGCGCAAATGGCGGACTCCGGCGCAGCGTCAGGTGTCGCTTTACACGCAGGCGGACCGCGAACGGGCGGCGGAGATTGAGAAGAAGGCGGTGGAAATTGACGCGGCGGCAAAGACAATGGAGCGCGGTTTTCTGGACGAGATTTTTGAGAAAAAAATTCTCGAGCTTCCCGAGCCGGAGCGCGAACCGTACCGGCTCGCGAGGTCTTTGGAAAAAGCCAAGCGCACGCCGGAGCAGGAGGCGCTGTTGAAAAAGTACCCGTCGGCGCTCGCGCTTTATGCGTTGGATTTGTACGACCCCGCCCTTAACAAGAAAGTGCTGGAGAAGCGTGCTGAGGCTACAAAACTGCGGGCGACAAAGCCCGTGGAGGGCATGCTGATGGTCGTGACAGAGGTTGCGGGCGACGTGCCTGTCAGCCAGCTGCACCATCGCGGGGACCATGAACAGTTGCGTGAAGAGGTCACGCCCGGTGAACTCGCAGTCCTAGGAGGGCCCGAGCTGGTGAAGCCAAAGCCGGAGCTGCCGACCACGGGAAGGCGCCTTGCGTACGCGCAGTGGCTGACCTCGGGCAGGCATCCCTTGGTGGGGCGGGTGTTGATGAACCGCGTGTGGATGCATCATTTCGGAAATGGCATCGTGCGGTCCGCGGGCGATTTTGGAAAACTCGGCGAGCTGCCTTCGCATCCCGAATTGCTTGATTATCTCGCGGACAAGTTTGTGCGCACCGGATGGAGTCTGAAAGCGATGCACCGTGAAATGGTGATGAGCCGCACGTACCGGCAGGTGTCGGCGCATCCGGATTCCATTGCTAAGGATCCGGAGAACGTTTGGCTCGGACGGTTTCGCATCCGGCGGCTGGATGCGGAGGCTGTGCGTGACGCGATGCTTGCGACGGCTGGAATTTTGCAGCCTGAAATGTTCGGAGCGCCTGTTTCCATCGCGCGTTCCAACGAGGGACGTGTGGTTGCAGGTGTGGAAATTTTGAATGCGAATGGCGATGTCACCAAGGTGGACAACACCGCTCCCGCGGTGAACCGACGCTCGATTTATCTGCAGGTCCGCCGGAAAACGCCGGTCACGGTGCTGGACACGTTTGATTTGCCGATCATGGATCCGAACTGCGAGGTGCGCGCGGCTTCGACGGTCGCGCCGCAGGCGCTGTTTTTGATGAACGACGAGTTTGTGGTGCGCGTGTCGCGCGCGCTTGCTGAGCGGTTGCGCCGCGAGCGGCCTGGCGATGCGAGGGCGCAGGTGCGCAGGGCGTGGGAGCTCACCCAGGGGCGGCTGCCGGGTGCGGCAGAGGAGGACCGTTTTCTGGCGACTTGGTCCGAGCAGACCGAGCAGTTGCGCGAGTATGTCGTGAAGCATCCGCCCGCCAAGGACGCGCCCGCGCCGGACAGCCAGCTCGACGCGCTGGGCTCATTGTGCCAGGCGTTGCTCGCCTCCAACCGATTTCTCCATCTCGAATAACGCACGCATCCGAATGAGCAACCAACACTCCCAACTGTGTTCCCGGCGTCACTTTTTGCAGAGCAGCGGCTTTGGGCTGGGGGGCATCGCGTTCGCCTCGCTCCTGCGCGAGGAGGGATTGCTTGCTGCGCCGGTGAAGCCTTTGCTAGGCGGCGAGGGTTTTGATGTAAAACCAAAGGCGCCGTCCGCGCCGGGCAGGGCGCGCGCGATGATTTCGCTCTTCATGATGGGCGGTCCCTCGCAGATGGATTTGTTTGATCCGAAGCCGGAGTTGAACAAGCGGCATGGCGAGAAGTTTCCGGGCCAGGTGGTGTACGACAACGTGGCGCAGGCGTCGCCGAAGGTTTTTGGGTGTCCGTGGACATTCGCAAAGTCGGGGCAGTGCGGGATGGAATTGAGCGAGTGGCTTCCTTGCCTTCAGCAGGTGGCGGACGACATCACCTTGATCCGCTCGATGAAGTCGGGTGTGAGCAACCATCTGCAGGGCATGCTTGCGATGCTCACCGGTCGTGGAACGGTGGGACGGCCGACGGTGGGTTCATGGATTTCGTACGCGCTCGGGAGCGAGACGCGCGACTTGCCGGCGTTTGTAGTGCTGGCGCATCCCTCCGGACTGCCCACCTTCCAGCATCAGCACTGGACCAACGGCTGGCTGCCTTCCACTTATCAGTGGACGCTGGTGCAGGCGAAGTATCCGTACATTTTAAACTTGGATGCGCCCGCGCAGTTCGCTGGAAAGCCGCAGCAGCGCCAGATGGAGCTTTTGGACGCACTCAACCAGCAGCATGCCGCGCAGTATCCCGGTGAACACGACCTTCGGGCCCGCATCGCGAGCTATGAACTGGCGGGGCGCATGCAGGTCGCAGCAAAGGAGGCACTCGATGTTGAGAGCGAGCCTGAGCACGTCAAAAAGCTGTACGGCTTGGATAATCCCGTCAGCGCGGATTACGGGCGCAGGTGTCTGATTGCGCGCCGGCTTGTGGAGCGGGGCGTGCGTTTCGTACAGGTGCTCAACAACGGGCAGAGCTGGGATCACCACGGGTCGATCATCAAGGCGCTCCCGGAACGCTGTGCGGAGACGGATCGCGGAAGCGCCGCGCTGGTGATGGATTTAAAGCAGCGCGGGCTTTTGGATTCCACGGTGGTGCATTGGGGCGGCGAGATGGGCCGCTTGCCCGTGCTTCAGAACGACGGTGCCCGTGACAAATGGGGGCGCGATCACAACACGTACGGATTCAGCCAGTGGGTGGCGGGAGGCGGATTCAAGGGGGGCTGCGTGTACGGTGAAACCGATGAATGGGGGCACCACGCGGTGAAGGATGTGGTGAACCACTACGACTGGCATGCGACGCTGCTTCACAGCTTTGGATTCGACCACGAGAAGCTCGGCTTCATCCGCAACGGCGGCAATCGCACGCTCACCGACGGGCAGGGTGCGAAAGTCGTGCACGAAATTCTCGCGTGAAAGTGACCCCGGCCTTCGCGGGGCGGCCGCGGCGGGCTCGTGAGGGGGCGGTTCAGAGCGTGTTCCGTGGAGGGCCGTTGTTTCCGGTGTTTTTTGCAGGTAGTCTTTGCGCGGTATGATCGTACAAAATTTCGCGCTGCAGGTTGCTTTCACGACAAAAGACGGCTCGACGATCCGCAGCATTCTGGACCGCACGAACGCGCCGGTGCAGAACCAGAGCCTCGCGGAGGCTTGCGTTGGAGCGGGTGTTTCCACGCAGCGGCATTATCACCGGGTTGCTGAAGAGTTTTATTTCATCCTCGAGGGCGAGGGCGTGATGGAAGTCGACGGAGTTACTCGCAAGGTGGGCGTTGGGGACGCGGTTTTGATCCCGCCCGGGGCGCGGCATACCATCACAGGCGAGTCGGATCTGAGGTTTCTTTGCTGCTGCGCTCCGCCTTACGCGCACGAGGATACGTATTTCGAGTAGCCCAGGGTCAGTCCCAGTGGCAGCATTGGCGTTTGGTGTTTGCGCTTGGCCTTCCGAAACAGGACGACTCGAACCCCGAAACAAAACAAAAGCCCCTCCTAAACATGAAATCACCCGCAATCCTATTCGTCACCTCATGCCTTGCAGTTTCAGCAAACGCGCTGGATCCCGCAAAACAGCCGCCGCTTCCCGAGAAGCCGATCGCGGTTAAGAAAGAGCTTCTTTTTTCGGATGATTTCAAGGGTGCCGAGCACGACAAACGCTGGCACCGGGTGGTGGACACATTTGCATTTGAAAACGGTGCGCTTAAAGGGACCCAGACGCGGGATCAAAACATTCCCGCGGCCGATGGAAAGCCAGAGGTGAAGGCGCATGCGGCCGTGTACGGTCTTGAGGTTCCAACGAAGGACAGTGTGATTGAGGCGAAGATCCGTTTCGAAGGTGCGACGATGATTGACGTGGAGTTTGACGATCGCAAGTTCACCGGCTCGCACTACGGGCACATTGCCCGGGCTCAGGCGAAGCTCAACGGTGTGACGATTCTGGACGAGCGGGAGGGAACGCAGAGCAGTCGCGTGGTTGAATTAAAGAAGGACGCGGTGGCGAACAAGGCTGAGATCGACAAGATCATCGCGGCGCACAGCATCACGTATCCCATGAAACTTGAGCCTGGGAAAACTTACCTTTTCACGGTCGAGACCGTGGGAGACGAAATGCGGGTCTCCATCGACGGTAAAGTCACTGCGTATTTGAAATCGGATGGAATCGGCCACCAGACGAAGTCGAAGATCGAGCTGGGCGTGGCGGGGAAGAGCGGCTGGTTCGAAGACATCAAGGTGTGGAATGCCGAAAAAGCGCGGTAGGCATGCAGGCGGCTTTAATGGCCGCAGAAAGGGCGAGGCGAGTTAAGGTCGGCCGGTGCCGCGAGGCTTTCTGAGCACGTTGAAAACCTCGTCGCAGCCGTCGACTTTCATTTGGTACACCATCGAGAGCAAGACGCCGAGACGGCCTTTTGGAAAGCCGCCTTTGGTGAGAAACCATCCCAAATATTCCGAGGGAAGCTCGTAGATCGGAAGGCCGGCCGGGGGATAGTGTTCCGGCCCGTACTTTCCGAACGGCATCCTCGTGCGGCCGATCTCCTGCAGGTCCCTGAGCATTTGTTCCTGAAAACGATCCATCGATGCAAAGTGAGTGTTGAGATTGTGGAGGCCGTCGAGAGGTAAGCGGGTTGTTCTCGGGGAAGCGGAAGATAACAACGGCAAAGGTGTCATTATTTGCCGCAAGAGAAAGGCGTTTTGCGAAAAACTCTTTGCGGTGCTCGGCGTGGCCCGTGAGCCGTTTGCTGGAAATTCTCCGCACGAGATTGAACTGGAGAATAATCCCGTCGACCTTGCGCTGCGAGTCGCAGCGCTTTTTCTCGAGGACAAGAAAGCGGCGCACCGTCTGGCACAGT
>JACCEE010881480.1_pt1 | contig 27314 bp, 23 predicted proteins | sample 7449931 | NCBI WGS metagenome assembly JACCEE01 (sample SAMN15323457, study PRJNA562643) | freshwater metagenome | isolation source: river surface water | place: USA:Blue River Watershed | collected 2017-08-19 | reverse complement strand
TGCTGGTTTGTCCACTGGGCAATGCGCCGTAGACTTTGATCGGCTGCAAAGAATTGGGGTTTTTGGTCCAGGTCACTGCCAGTGCTGTGTCAATTGCGGCCAACAACAGCAAGCCAGCTTGCTCTGCTGCGGGCATTGAATCGATGTTGATGCCTACTTCAGTTAGCTGTGTTAGAGCTGTGCTCATTAGAAATTGCTGTATTCTATCTTGTAGATCTGAGCTTTGCAGCAATTGGGTTAGAGCTGTGATACCTTCTTTACCTGTCCAAACATTGTTCATGTTCAGCACACTCAAGGTGCTGTACAAGTTAGTAGACAAGTATTTGCCAGCAGTACCCGGCTTGATATATCCGGCCTTTTCTAACTGTGACACAGTGAATGCATACTGCCCGGCACCTAGATTAGTGGCGTCAGTGTACAGCTGGGCTGTGAGTTTTTTGACTTGTGCAAGAACACCGGTAACTTCCGCTTTGCTGATGTTTCCGATATTTTCATTGGCTTCTTTTTGTTTTGCATAGTCAGCCGAATCGATGCCCGCAGTAACAGGGGTTTTAAAGAATACCGGGTTCAACGAAACGCTGCCACTGGCAATGGCAGTTTTGACATCAGTGAGAACAGCGGCTTCTGCTGTTTTTAATCCATTGGCTAACTGAAACTCGGGTGTAATTTCCTGTCCAACCTTGAGTCCAATTAGTGCGCCTGCTGCTTTTTGTTGATCAAAAATTCTCTGAGCTTGTTCTTGTGTGAGAGTGTTTGTACCTCTAACACCGTATTTTCGACCATCGTCAGGATTGTAAAAATAATAAGTTCCCATGGCTGTTTAAGGTCCCACTGAAAATACAGAAGTACCACTAGGTACAGGTGCAGAACTAGGTGGTGTGCTGGTACTACCATTCATGTCCAATGGTGCTGCTGCGCCTTTGTTGTGATCAGGGTAGGGCTCATGTGTGGGTGCTCTAGTAACTATGCTTTCGATTGCCCCGTTTTTAACCACCCAGCCGGTGCTGGAATCAAATTCAGTATCGTCGAGCTTGATAGTAGGCAGTGGCTTTGGTGTAGCCACTGTGGTAGCGGCTGGACCGTTGAGATCGATTGTGCCTGCTTTAAACACCATGCTGCCTGCACCCCAGCTGGCCTTGGTACTGTTCTGAACAGATAAAGTGCCATCGGATTTAACTTCAATTGCTGCTTTGGCATACAGCTTTAGATTTGTTTTTGTGGTTGCAACAATGTCTTTGTCGCATTCGACATTTATTCCGTTGAGCGATTTAACATTGATCTTACCGCCAGCAAACATATTGATATCTTGGTCAGCATGTAAGTTGATTGTGCCCGCTGTACGAACGTTTACAGAGTTTGTGCTGTAGATATCAACTGTGCCTTCCTTGCCAAACTCCAGCCATGTTTGACCATTGGCGTGTGTGATGTAAAAGAACTCACCCGAATCGCTCATTGTGATTTGATGACCTTTGGCACTGCGAAGTCGCACCAACTGATCTGCGCCATCAACTGCTCCGTCGTCCATGACAAACGTATGACCGCCCAGTCGACCAATTACTTTGGCATCAGAAGGAGTTATGTTTGTAGCCTCCAGATAGATTTCCTCTTGTGTGAAACCGCCTTGGTATATAGGTCTACCTGGTGTACTGATGCCAAACACTTGACTAGGAGTTTCTCGCTGACTTGTGCTGGCTATTGGTCCGCGCTCAGTGTCTTTGATCAGTCCTTGCTGGAACATAACTGCTGCAACAATGCTTTGCACAGGCTTTTTGCCTTCAAAATATCGAGGATCGTTGATCAGTTCTGGGTCATTAGCGTTTAGCTCTGACACGGGAAGTTGACTTGCTCCAGCAAAGTAAGTTTGCTGACTTGAGTTAGATACTGCAAAATTTTTACCAGCACCAATGGCTGGAATCATGTGTGTCAGCCCTTGCTCTGGCACAACACCAATGTAGAAGCCTTGACTGCGGTCACCGTTGGCAAATATACAAATTACCGTGACCCCAACGTCGGGTGGTGTAAACCACATGCCATAGGCATTTCTGTTGCCCGGATACGTGCCTACACCTGTGCTGGTTCCTGAACGTGGTGTTGCTCCGTAAAAACTCGGCAAATAATTCACAGTAACCCATTTTGAGTCATCATCACTGGGACCATCAGCAAAAGCTTCGATGTACACACGCAAACGTCCGCTGCGAGTGGGGTCAATGTTGCTCATTACTTTGCCCAAAAATGGACCGTACTCAGCAGGAACGCCACCGCGATCCTGCTTGTAATTCTGTGGCCGACCTCGACTTCGCTGAATATCTTCTGACATGTGCTATCCTTATGGTGAAACAGTAATTAGCTGCTGAGTCTCTTGTAAGAAAACAACCCCATTACTATCTACCGATCGAGTTACTATGGTTTGAACACCATCCGATGATACCGATGACCTAATTACTTCTGGCGCTGGCAAGTTTAAGCCAACAACTTCGCCATTGCTGACCGGTGCTGAATTTTCTTGTCTCTGTACTGTATCAGGCAATAGATTATTAACATCTGTTGTATTGGTCGTTTGCAAATTAACAGCATCCGTAGTAGGGGGTGCTGCGGTTGCGCCTGCGCCAGGAATTGCCAGCTCAGCAGTGCGAGTAACTTCTGTGCCTGCTGCACGATCCGACACTCCGCTGCTGTTAACACTGACGCTGACTGGCTTAGTTGCTGGAGTATTTTGTCCACTGGGGATTGGCCATGTGTACAATGATCCTTCGATCGTTTGTTCAAACTTGCCCTGGCGGAATTCACTGATACATTTTTTAGCAATGTAAATGTTGCTTTGAATAGGTTCTCTAGCGCCATTGATATTGGCATAAGGGTCTGCCAGTCCTGTGCCGAGATCATAGTCTTGTGGGCGCTGCCAGGCGATTTCAAACAGCACTTGCTGGCTGTCCATGTTGATGGTACCATCGGGCAAGAATCCACCAAAGTTGAAAAGATTAGGGTTCACGCCTTCTGACAAACTGCCTTGCATGATCCATGCAGGGTCTCCCACTATACGAAGTTTGGTTTCGGCTAAGTCAGTAGGACTGTATAAAAATTCCGCAGCATTGGCAGCAATTTCGTTGGCACGACCTTCGGCACCTTGTGAGCTTTCTGAACTTGTAGTTTGGTACACATACTTAGGAACATCACGCATGGCTGCTGCACGCTGCTGTCGTAGCTTGTCTGTGGCAGAATTACCCGGCTCGCTGCCGCTCACTGTTTGTTGATACATGTGATTAAACGTGACTTGGTAATCTAACACCGCAGTATTCTCGCCGGTCCACCAATACTTGTAGCTTTTGTGAACACCGTTGAACTTGGGCACAGGAAAATACTTGCTGTCAAAGTTTGGAGCAACATATGTGCTCACATAGTATGTGATTTTAAACGCATAGTCGTTGCGTTTCTTGTCGTACTTGGTAGGCACTGCACTCATAGTAACATTGTGCCACAATATCAGTGCAGTTGGCGGAGTATTTTTTGGTATTTCGTATTCATTGCCAAACTCGTCGGTGAAGATTTCTGGCTCTTCTTGGTTAACTACTCGGGCTTGGTCACTGATAAAAGTACTGTTACGAATCACAAGGTCAATGACCTGTAACAACTGCTGACCTGCTGTGATAGTAACGTTTCGCACATTGTTGTCAACGCTGACTCTGCTGGGATCTAACCCTGTTGCATTTTTGGTTACCGGCGGAGCCATAGGTGTGGCGCTGAGATTCTTTACAACGTTTTCTGGTTTTAAAATACTAGCACTGGCAATCACATCTGCTTTGTCAACAAACACAATTTCGTATTCGTCGGGTATTTCGTAGATCCCGTCAGCTACTAACTTTTTCTGGAAATCATTCATGGCGCCCATGAGTCCTTGGCGCACAGTTATTTTGTTAGTAGGCGCTGCATTGGCTTTGTTTGGGGCTGATGTGCCGCTGGTTTCTTGTATTTGCACATCGCCTGACAACAGACCTTTTACAGTACCGTCAGACAGTTCAACGTTGTAAGGCACTGTGCCCCGCGATGTAGTTGCACCAATGGCCAGCGGCACCGGCATACACTCAAAATCATAGGTCACTAGTTTGTTGCTAACGCCCCAGTTGAGCTTGGATATGCGAAATGGTATAAACTTTTCAACGGCTGCATTAGGATCGCTCAATGTGTTTCCGCCTAGGCCTTTGATTAATTTGCCATTGAGGTCCCAGCCGTACCAACGTATAACCAGCAGATACTGAGCAGCGGTATAGTTAACTGCACCAGATGCGTCTTGAGGTTTGAATTCTTGAACAGCTTGATACAAACGGTCAAGGAAGCTAATGCCATTAGGCTCAATCACTGTCATCTTAAATGATGCAGCACTGTGCGATTGGCGTGTGCCCTTGCCTGGGAACGCTGTTTCCAGCGTCAACCCGTCGATGTAGAAGTCATTGCCAAAGTAAGGACTACGGCCGCCCACTGGAGCGCCTGCACTTTGGAACAGTAAATTATAGCCAACCACTGTTTTTACTTTGCTTTGCACCAAAGTAGCATACTGTTCAGGACTCATCAAATACACACTGATAGAATAGGTGTAGCTACCGAATTGATCCAATACATTGGCCTGTGGCTGTACAGTTTGTGGATTGTTATAGGTGTTGTTGACTTCAGTGCTTGTTTGCCTAGGGCCCACTGTAACTGCGTCATCGTTGATGCCTCTGCCTGGAGCCAATGGAACTTTGGCTCCAGGCTTTGGGGTAACTGTGAGAGGTACACGACCCGTATCAATTACATCCTCGGGAATAGGAATAGGACTATCTGGCTTGTTAATTTCAGCCTGTGTCACTGTCAACGGAACCACAGGTCCGTCAGTGTTGAGATCTATGGCTCCGCTTTCTGCTGTGGGAGTCGAATCAGCATTGGTAGGTACTACCAGCGGATTAGCTGGCGTAATCCTACCAGTCACAGGATCAGCTTCTAGTGCAGGAGGCCTAATAGGATTGTCTATTGAATCATCATTGACTGTTTGACCAGCAGTTACCGGCGGAGGCGGTATCTGTGTTATCAACGAATCGTCTGCTGCCGTAGCGGATGCTGCTGCTAATTCTTTTTCAAGAACGCCCAGTTGCAACTCGAGTTGATCTATTTCAGTTTGTACTTCTTGTCGTTCGCTGCGACTCGAAAGCGGATCATCTAAAAGTTGATTAAGGCGATTTCTTAGAATAGCAAGCTGAGCCCTAATCTGATTAATCCGAACCTGTAACGCTGTTATGTTAGCCATGTATTAAATTCCAAGACTTTGCTGTAGTACAGAAATCTTAGGTAGATAAATCTTTTTACCAGTGGTAAAATCCACTACAGGTGTGGTCAGTGAGTTGGGATTTCGTTGATAAAATACCCACCATAGGCCTGCATCACCATACAAGTCATAGGCCAACAAGTCAGGGCGATACTGATATGTTTGTGTAATTTCAAACGACAGGTCATCACTTTCTCGAGGTATTGGCCTGTTGACCATAACGTCAAGATAGAACTGACTGTAGCCTGTTGCATAGTAAGGACTGGAAGTTGTGTATGTTGACATTACCAGAATCCTCCTTTGATTAGTTTTCCATTAGCAAAGTCTTTGACACTGAATTGCTGACTGACTTGTGCTCGGGTATTGGTCGGCAGCAACGAAATGTTAATTTCAATTTTGGTAGGCACATAAGTTGCAGTGCTAAGATTATTCACGTTGGTATTGATGATACTTGGCGTGGGCACATTGGGCTGACTTGGATTAATTGCATTTAAACCTGCATTAACTAATCGTGTTGCTGTAGATCCCAACAGGCCGCTACCGGCGCTACCTGTGCGCTCTCGCTTGCTGAACAAGTTACCATAGTTGTTGGGTGCTAGAGCGCGAATGTAATCAACATCGTTGGGTAGACTGTAGCTAAAGTTAGAAACCAAGCAAGGATGTCCGTTAAACTGGTAATCGCCCAAGCCGCTGAGATACACCAATGGTGGGGGTGCTCCACGAATAGGGTCTTGTCCATAGAACATTTTGGTCACAGAGCGGAAAAAATGTATCACAGCCAACACATAGTTAGCTTCTTGTGTGTCCTGTGCAGTAAATGTAGCACGAATGTTAACGTCATTCACTGCACTGCCTTTGTAGAAGTACCCTCGGTAGTTAGAATGCACAAGATCGTACTTGTCATAGTTGGCTGCATAAGACGTTTCAATTTGTGGCATGTAAGGGAATATCACGCCTTTGGTATCAAACAGCGGTCCCAAAATACCTCGCTCAGATTCTGGAGACATGTACAAGTAATCAGCACCCGGTGCCAAGCTCAGTCTCACTCGCCAATCATTGGATGCTGCTTGATTGTAACGAGCGTTTAGTGTGGCTTGATTCTTGGCTTTGAGTAAAGTTGAAAATTGTTCTCCAAAAGATCCAAATGTATTTTCAATAGATGTCAAGCTAGTGCTGAGACTGCTACTGATATTTTGCGCTGCTTGAACAAACGGGCTCAGTGCGGTATCTAACTTGGGAGGATTTCTCAGTGCGCCACTGATGAGGCCCTGTGCTGAGTTCAACGCACCTGCTGCACTCTGGAATCCAGCCAATGCAGTTGTGGCCACCGCGGCTGCTGAACCCACGGTTCTAGTTACAGTGTTAATCCCGCCGTTAGCCAGGTTAGATAAGCCACCAGTTACTGCATCAACTGCACCAGCAGCACTATTGACTGCTGAGTATGCAGACACAGGAAAACCTTGACTATTAACTGCGCCAGATGTGGTAACAACTGTGGCGCCATTAGCAGATAGACCGTTTGAGGTCGAGCTAGTAGGACCTGCTACCAGACCAGCGGCTGCACTTGCAGCAGCAGCTTGACGGCCCCACTCTTCAGGGTTGGTAGCCCTCAACGCCCATGAATCAAATGTGGCTTGATCCCAACCATTTTCGGCTTTGAGTTGTTGTTGATAGCTAATATCAGTCAGCGCCCGGCTAGCCGACGCAAATGCTTCTTTGTTGCTGCCCTGGTACTGTGGCCAGTTTGGATCACTCCACTCACCATTGGGTCTACGTTCAATCAGAGCCAGTGCTTGCTCAACCAATCGTGGGTCGCTGTATGGGTCAGAAATCCCTTGCCGTGCCCATGTTTGCCCAACTGTGCCTCCGTTGTTGGGATCATACTGCGAACCTTGCCATTGAAGAAACTTGGCTACATCTGAGTTAGAGTCAATTTTTATTGCACCCTGTGATGTGTTGACTACAAGATCAACTGTGGGTAATGCTTGTATTGATACTTCTCTAAACGGCGTAGTTACTGTAGAAGTTCCATAGGTAGGTACACTAACGTCTATGGCCACTGGCGGTTTTGGATTGCCTTCAAAATAACTGGTGATGTCAATGCTTTTGCCGTCGGCTAAAGTAATAAAAACTTTGCCGTCATATGACATAGTGGGAATCGCTGCGTCTGGAGGGAACCCATTGGCAATAGCTGCTCGACGTAAATCTTCGCGAGCAGCTTGTCTCGACAGTTGTTCTGCTTGTATGAATTCTGGAGAGCCTTGAATAAATTGCTGGCGGCCGTCGGGGTCAAGTGTGCCTGGAACTACACCTGAACCTGTGGTAGCTGCATTGTTAGAAGCCGTAGTGCTAGTCACAGGAGACTGAAATTGTGCCGGCTGCGGCTGAGGCAGTTCGGGATCGGCTACAGCCGGTACCGGCGCAGAGGGGCCGTAGTATGCCCCGGTCGTTGTATCAAAGTAACCGTAGTATCCTTCGCCATAATCTCTGTATTCGACTGCCATTGTATCGCCTTTTGATACATTATTTATGGATTGTAAAAACGGCTAAGATTTAGCTAAATATGGTTGACAACTGTTGTAAAAATGCTACAATAGCTACATCTATGACTTTATTACCAAAGACCCCTGCCAAAGTAAACTATCTCAACAACAGAGACATTCTCAAAGAGATTCACCTCAGCAAAAACACATATTGCTGGTACAGAGATCGTGTAAACGATCATCAGTACGATATTATCCTGCCTAGCCTGGACAAAATTAACCAGCGCACTGTGGCCGAAGCACGCCGCAATCGTGCTGATCGTATCAAGCGCGAAACAGGCGAAATTGTTGATCCTAAAAAGATTGCCAACACAGATCTTGTGTTTCGCATCACTTGCTGGGATCACATTCCCAAAGCCCCAAAGAAGCTTACCAAAGCAGAACAAAAGAAAAAGAAACTGGACGAAATTTTTGAGCTCGAAGACGTTGCAGAAGACCCAATTGAGGGATTAGAAGATGCGCCTGTGCTAGATATGAATCATGTGCGTTTGAACTTTCCGCCGTTTGAGCACTATCGCATTGACGAAGATAAAAATCCTTTCATTGTTGGTCGCAGTCACTGGAAGGGCGACTTAGAGACAGGCGAGTTTTGTCGCGAACACGGACAAATGACCAAGAAACTTGCTCTAATGTTTATGAAGCTGTGCGAGCGTTATGCAACAAGGAGCAACTGGCGTGGCTACACCTACAACGAAGAAATGCGTGGACAAGCTCTTCTACAGCTTAGTCAGATCGGTCTACAATTCGACGAATCTAAGAGCCAGAACCCGTTTGCGTATTACACTGCTGCGATCACTAATAGTTTTACGCGGATTCTTAACATAGAGAAAAAGATGCAGAACATCCGTGACGACATTTTGGAGATCAACGGACTGAACCCAAGTTGGACACGCCAAAATGCCGGGGGCAAGAGCGCAGCTGAAATGTCCGGACCTGTTATAATCAGTCATGATGAATAAAACTTTGCACATATGTAGTCCCAAAGTCGATATAAACAAACTGTATCCAAAAGCTCGAAGTGCTGTCAATGCACAGCATTTTGAGTTTGATGAGTATTTTTTATCTCTTGCCGATGTAGAACTACTAGATGCTTTAGAGATTGCAAAAAAATTTCAATACATTAACTTTGTTCCTGAAGAGTTTGATACTAATAGTTTTTTATACAAAGAAACCTACGTGTTGTTGAATCATCTCCGACACACTCATTGTGTTTCTAACTTTGATGGTAACCAAACTCAGACTTTTGTTTCTCTCGATCTTAATAGAACAGACAAGCCCACATTATGGGTGTTTGGGTGCAGTCACAGTCACGGTGTTGGACTCAAGCACAACGAGTTGAGATACGGCGATATAGTTGCAAAAACTTTGCAAATGCCGATTAAAACCATTACTAATCCGGGCAGTAGTACAAACTGGAGTCTAAGGCACTTGATCAACACTGACTTTGACTCTGATGACATTGTGGTTTGGCAACTCACTGGCCCAGGCAGGATTTCTGTCAGACAGAACAATGTAATCTCTGATGTGCATCTTAAAGCAACTAAAAATCAGCACATGTTAGAATACTACAGTGATCAGCAGTTGTTTTTTCATCATATGAGTTTGGTAAACTATGGAGTTAGATATCTTAGAGCCAAAAGTGTCAAGTTTGTATTGCTAAGCATATTAGGCAAGGATGACACCTATTACGATTACATGAACGAATTTACGTCCTATCCCGAGTACATCTACTCCCCAAAGTTTATTGATTTAGGTACCGACAAACTGCATGCTGGCCCTTTGAGTCACAACATGCTTGCTCACCAGGTGGTTGATCATGTAAAATTGCTGTATGACAAATCTATTCCGTAAAGCCGCAATCTTCACTGACATCCATTTTGGACTCAAGTCAAACAGTGTAGTTCACAACGAAGACTGTTTGGCTTTTGTTAAATGGGCAACTGAAAAAGCCAAACAAGAGGGCTGCGAAACTTGCTTGTTCTTAGGTGATTGGCACAACAACCGTGCCAGTCTAAACATTGTCACACTGAACTACAGCCTGCGGGCATTGGAGCACTTGAATGCCAATTTTGAGCGTGTGTATTTTATTCCTGGTAACCACGATCTATATTATCGCGATAAACGTGACATTCAAAGCGTGGAGTGGGCGAAGCACCTCCCTAATGTGGAAATCTGCAATGATTGGTTCAGCCACGGTAATGTCACTATTGCCCCTTGGCTATGTGGCGACGATCATAAACGCTTGGCCAAACTAAGCGGCGATTATTTGTTTGGGCACTTTGAACTGCCCGGTTATTTGATGAACGCAATGGTGGAGATGCCAGATCATGGGGAAATCAAGCGCGAGGATCTTTCGGGCTTTGGTCATGTGTTTACCGGGCACTTCCACAAGCGACAAACTAAAAAGAATATTACCTACATCGGTAACGCTTTCCCTCACAATTATGCAGACGCTGGTGACGACGAAAGAGGTCTCACCGTATTGGAATGGGGATCAGCGCCTACTTTTCATGCTTGGCCTGCTCAACCGACGTACAGAGTCTACGGCCTTGCAAACCTTATTGATAACGCAGCATCTCTTCTTCAGCCCAAAATGCATGTTAGAGTTAACTTAGACATTGAGATTAGCTACGAAGAAGCCAACTTCATTAAAGAAACGTTTATCCAACAATACAGTCTACGTGAAATGGCTTTGATCCCAAACAAAACCGCAGGCGTAGACGAAGACATGGCCCCCGGTGATGTCAAGTTTGAATCAGTAGATCAAATTGTTGTGGATCAGCTTACTAACATTGAGTCGGATTTTTATGACAACCGATTGTTGCTGAAGATTTATCAAAATCTATGATTTACTGCGTGTGGTATCCCAGTGGCGGATTTGGCCACTTTGTAAACAGCATGATAAACTTGTACGGCAAGGGGTTTGTAAGACCTAGAAAAAAGTTGTCGTTTTCGTCAGATGGCAACAGTCACAATCTAGACTATGTTGCACCACCCTATCTCATGAATCAAGCAAGGTATTACTACAAGTTTAATCCATCAATGAATTACAGTGTAATTGTTGACAACGGTATCAACAACGAAGACACTGCATTTATGCAACACTTTCCAGGCGCTGAAATCATTAAGTTGTGCTACAGTGATCGTAGTTGGCCAGTTGTTGCACACACAATGATCTACAAAGCAATGAAATCAAACTTTGATCAAGAAATTGCTTTGAATACTACTAAGTGGGATGTGGCCCGACCGTGGGTCCGCCGAGAACAATACTTTTTGTATCTTAGAGATCATCATCTCAGGCATGCTTGGAAAGCCAGCACAATATCTCACAACTTGTTTGTTGAAAACTTGATGTCCTACGATTCTACGTGTTCAGCGTTGAACAACATCGGCATACAGCTAGCTGACTTTTCGGACGTTTATAAACAATGGTTTGAAGCAAACCTTCCTTATTTTGAACCTGTTGAAATTGCAGATCAGTTTGTTAATCATGACTACGATAAGCCCATAACTGATGTGTGGACGCAGGCTGTGGTTTACTATCAAATTTGGTGCCAGTACGGAATAGAAGTTCCCCATAACGAATTTGAAAACTTTTTTGAATCTCAGCAACAATACCAAACATGGTTAGAGGACACAAAATCAAAAAGTTACTGACCATTGCTGACGGATTCGGCGACAGCAAAGCTGTGCCTCCCTGGTACCCAAACTTCTACAAGTGGCCAGAGATCATTGGATTCATGACTCAAGATCTTGAAGTTGTTAATCTGTCAAGATACGGTGCCGGCAATGAATATATTCTACAAAGCCTAAGGCACAACTACACCGACACAAATGTTGCGCTGATACAATGGGCAATACCCAACAGGCTAGATTTAGTGCTAGGTAATCCAGACAAGTTTTGGGACCATCAAATTTCTCAAGATCCTGTATACAACAACAATGTTGTTAATGTGGGCAAAGACCGTTATTGGATTTCCAGCGGTAGCACTAATCCCTATATTCGTGAGTATCATAGCACGTATATCAGAAGTCGACAGCACCAAATGCGATCGCAAATGTTTGTTGAACATGCTAAACTATTGCTAGACAGTGCTGGAATAGAGTACGGATTCTTATTGAGCTACGACAGTGAGTATCTCAAAGAGTCCGTTACAGACTTTTCCAATTGGTGCTGGCACAGTCCGTTTCAAGGCATGCATAGTTTTAGAAGAGTTAGTAAATTTTCACATCTAGACTTTAACTATATTCAACCAGTGTCACTGATTCAGTTTGACTTTGTTAAACAGTTTATCATGCCAAAGTTCGATCTTCGTTGGAAAAGCGCCAATGACATTGATGCTGTAGAAAACATGCTGTACCAAGACCATAAACAAGCAATGCTATTAAAAAAATGATTCAATTTAAAACATTAACTGTTCGCAACTTTATGAGTGTAGGCAATGCTACACAAGGTATTGACTTTGATCGCAGAGACCTTACATTGGTACTAGGCGAAAACTTGGACCTCGGTGGTGACGGTAGTCGCAACGGCACAGGTAAGACTACTATTATCAACGCACTGAGCTATGCATTGTATGGCAATGCCTTGTCAAACATTCGCAAAGATAACCTTGTAAACAAGACCAATGCCAAACACATGCTTGTGAGCTTGGACTTTACTGTGGGTAGCAGGGAGTACAGAATTGAACGTGGACGCAAGCCCAACGTGTTGAAGTTTTATGTCAACAACGAAGAACAAGCAGCCACCGACGAAGCACAAGGCGACAGTCGAGAAACACAAGAAGAAATCGAACGCATCCTAGGAATGAGCCACGACATGTTCAAACATATCTTGGCGCTAAACACTTACACAGAACCTTTCCTAAGTTTGAAGGCCAATGAACAACGTACTATCATTGAGCAATTGTTGGGCATTACACAACTCAGTGAACGTGCAGATCGCATCAAAGAGCTTAACAAGCAAACCAAAGATGCTATCAGCCAGGAAGAATTCCGCATTAGAGCGGTACAAGAAGCTAACAAGCGCATTGAAGAGCAGATCGAAAGCCTGCGCAAGCGACAGGTGCTGTGGATTAAGAAACGCGACGAAGATGTTCTACAGCTATCTCAAGCCATTGAAGCTCTGGAGCACATTGACATTGATGCCGAGGTGCAAGCACACAGAGATCTCGAGAGCTTTCAGAAAAAGAGATCTGCCATAGACGATTGTACCAAAAACATTCGACTGATTTCAACAGAGATTTCCAAATTAGAAAAGTCCAGACTCAAGCTCGAGCAAGATCTTGCTTCACTAAACGCACACAAATGTCATGCTTGTGGACAAGACGTCCACGATTCCAAGCACGACGAAATCAAACAAGCCAAGTTAACAGAGCTAGGCGAAGTTAACCAAACCTGGCAAGAGAAACGCAATGATCTTGTAGAGTACGAAAACGAACAAGACGACCTAGGCGAGCTTGGCACAGCGCCCACAGTGTTCTATGACACACTGGAAGAAGCACTGAATCACAAAAACTCTGTAGACAGCTTGCGACGGGATCTCACAAATCGTCAAAGCGAAACAGATCCTTATGGTGAACAGATTGAAGACATGCAAGGCAAAGCTCTGCAAACAGTAAGCTACGATGCATTGAACGATCTTACTAGGCTGCAAGAACATCAAGAGTTTTTGCTGAAACTACTGACATCTAAAGACAGTTTTGTTCGCAAGAAAATCATTGACCAAAATCTAAGTTATTTGAATCAACGTCTCACACACTATTTGGATCGTATTGGCCTGCCTCACACTGTGAAGTTTCAAAACGATCTCTCTGTGAGTATTGAAGAATTAGGCCGTGAACTAGACTTTGACAACCTATCAAGAGGTGAGCGCACACGACTGATCCTTAGCATGAGTTGGGCGTTCCGTGATGTTTGGGAAAGCTTGTATCACCCCATTAACTTGTTGTTCATTGACGAGCTTATGGACAACGGCTTGGACACACAAGGCGTAGAAAACGGCCTGAGCTTGCTGAAGAAGATGAGCCGCGAACGACACAAGAGTATCTGGCTCGTGAGCCACAAAGACGAACTCGCAGGTCGTGTTGAGAACATTCTCAAAGTGGTCAAAGAAAACGGCTTTACACAGTATAATACTGACATAGACATAGCATGAGTTTAGCTACCTGGCATTTTCACATTGAAGTATCGAGCAAATGTACACTGCGGTGCCCGCGGTGTGCTCGCCAGGAAGTACCCGACAGTCTAGTCAATACTGAACTAGATCTTGAATTCTTTAAACGAAATTTTACCCCAGAGTTTGTGCTGGCCAACGTAGAAAAAATTACGTTCTGCGGCGACGACGGTGACCCTATCTATGCTCACGACTTGATTGATATCATTGGATATCTCAAGAGTATCAAACCTGTTCAGATAGTGATCATTACCAATGGCTCTTACAAAAAGCCAGCTTGGTGGATTGAACTTGGTCAGCTACTAGATAGCCACGACAGCGTTCACTTCAGCATCGACGGCTACGACAACGACAGTAACAATCTCTACAGAGTCAACAGCGACTATGACAGCATCATTGCTGGGCTACAAGCATTGCGAGCCAACAGCTCTTGTCAGATTGTATGGGCTGCAATAGCGTTCAAGTTCAATGAACACAAACTAGACTTTATGCAGGACTTTGCCCGCAAACTTGGTGTAGATCGTTTCCAGCTAACCAAGAGCACAAAGTTCGGTAGTGTATATCCCAGCTACGGTGCAGAGGATCCACTACAGCCCAGTGTGAAGTTTGTTAGTGGTTCTCACAGATTCGAGCGAGAAGTCACGCCACTATCTGAACAAGGTGCTTGGCAAGAGATTCCCCTGACAAACTTAAAACTATTCAATCAAACACAAAGTCACAACGGTGTAACACCGCTGTGCGAGATAGGCAACAAAGGTTTATACATTGATGCCCGCGGCAGATTATTCCCTTGCTGCTGGGTGGCCAACAGATACAATCACAATTCAGACTGGCAGCAAATAGCAAACAACTTTAACTTACACAACAAAACCCTAGAGCAAGTGTTAGCAGATAGTTTTTGGAACTCAGAATTCCGTGCGTTTGGTTGGCAAGAGTGTCAAACCAAATGCCGTAGTTCGCTAGTAGATGAGAATTATGCAACATCATGGTGAAAGCGATAACTACTATGCATGACTTGGCTGTATCAAAATCAACCTGTAGACACTCTACCTGAAGATTGTGTGGGGTTTGTGTACCTAATCACAAACACCACAAACGGCCGCATGTATATAGGCAAAAAACTAGCAAAGTTCTCTAAGACTACACAAAAGACAGTCAAATTAAAAAACGGCAGCAAAAAGAAAAAGAAGATCCGCACCAAGGTGGATAGCGATTGGCGAGACTATTACGGTAGCAGCCCCGAGCTTACCAAGGATGTGGAACAGTTAGGCACAGACAAATTCCAACGCGAAATCCTATATTATTGTAAAAGCAAAGCCGAATGCAGTTACATCGAAGCAAGAGAACAATTCACCCGTAAAGTATTAGAATCAAAGGACTACTACAACGGACACATACAAGTACGTGTTCACGGTAGTCACATCATAGGCAAACTTTAAGCAGTCAAGACTCGCACAGGTCAACTTCATGTGCCCTAGACCTGGATCTCGGATCGCAGGGATGGAAGCCTCACCGCGCTAGTGAGCACTCAATCACTATCCTTGACAGGACGACGATCGCGAAATGCTTGCGGTTTGATTGTTTGAACAGAATATAAAAAGCTAAAATGACGCTGCCGTGGGGCAGCACGTTGGCATGATACGACAGCATGTATTATGTCAACCGCCGTTGTAATAAGACGTGGCTCGAGGTACCGGACAACCGCCTCTGTAATGCCATAATGCTGTGTGACTTGCCGAACTCGGATGAAGTTTCTTTGCCCTGTGCGGGCAAAGTGTGACCATTGAATCTGGATGAAACTTTAAATCGCTTCGCTCTAGAAATACAAGTTGTTGAGCGTAAGCGAAAACAACTGATCTACGAAGTAGATCATGAATTATAGATGTTTGGAACTAGATGTATGTTGGGTTCTAGCAGTTTATGTAGATCTTGTGCATTGTGTGGAAATTTAGATAATTCCCAAGTTTTGAGATTGAGATTGTATTTGTAAATCAACAGATGTTGCACAACAACTTCTTGCATGAATGTGAGTTCGCCGATGTCGTAGTACCAGTTGTTAACAATAGATTTTATTATTGTTGGTAGTCGATAACAGAACAGTATTCTCTGTTGAAAAATCATCTGCCATTGACGATACACATTGATCCAATGTTCCCAGCGAGATTGATCAATCTCAAGTTCGCAGAAGTCCATGACTCTTTTTATGACCCATTCTCCTTGAGTCCATAACTCAGCCGTAGTGATACGTAGATGTGGTAACTCAAACGGTAACAGGTGTTGCCGGGATTGAGTATAGTCGAGGTGCAGTCGAAAATCCAATGCGCGACGTTCTCTTTCATCCCAGATGTTTGTTAGCCCTAATTCCCGCCAGGTTTTCACACTGTCTGCATAAAATAGTTCTTGGTACTCTTCATCGAGTTCTTGCAAAGTAATTGACTTTTTAAAAATTTTGATTCCGCCCTCGATGCTGCGTCGATCTATGTGGGCCATTGCTAGATTAGGGTCATCGTCGACATACACTATTTTGGACTGCAAAGAATCTAGATGTAACCAAAGATTTCTCAGGTCCTGGGCTACGGTATCTTCAAGGGTGTTGATTATGTCTGGGGTGAGATTCAAAGACTCTATGTCTAGGCCATGTTGTTTGGCTGCATCACGTAACAATATAGCCCAAGGGTACAAGGTCAGCAACCCTTGTTGCTGGTTTAAAAATTTTTCAATTTCTTCGGCATTTCGTTTGGTTCCACACAAATGATTTTTCTTGTGTCCGTGAGCATTGAGAGAAGTCACAGGGTTGTGCGTTAAAGGTATGTAACCTTGATCTAAAAATGAATAGAACTGTGTCTGGCCTGATAGATACAGTACACTCCAATCAAGAAATGTGCATCCGTTATTTTGCCCAGTTAAAAAAGCAACAATTTTATTTGTCATACGCAGACCTTGTTAGTAAATTTTTTCTTCTACGATGCTGCTGCCACTGACTTCGTTGATTTTGCGTTTGAGCGATGCACGTCGGTCGTTCTTGAGATACACTTGTCTGGCAGCATCAACAAACGTAGCACCAAAGTCCTGACGAGCTTCACATTGACGTTTAAAGTCTTCAATGTACCACAGAGCTTGATTGACTTCTTTTAGCAGTTCTTTGAGTTCTTGCACATGGGCTGACAGGTTTAGGCTGCTGGCAATCTCTGACAGCAGGGCCAGTTCTTGTTCTACGTTGCCACGTTGTTGATCGTTTATTGCATGTAGCTGTTTGATTTCTAAGATTGTTATCTTGTCAATCAACTCGCCTACTGAAATAGGTGCTTGTACTATCATAGGTTCTGATCCGGCCAGTCACGAAACAATGCGTGTTGAATGTCACCAGCAACAAACTGGTTAAAGCTCCGGTGTTTGGTTTCAAGTTCGCCTTCCAGCGGTGCAACTCTGCGAAACGCTGAATCCATTTGTCCCATGTCCTTAAACTCCATGAGAATCATCCACTCAGGCATGTCTGCAATACTACGGAAGCCCATTTTACAGCGTGTGATTCTGTAGCTTTCCATTTTGCCTTCGCTTACTAAATGATCAAAGAAACTTTTCATGCCGTTGACCCAGTCTAGGTCAGAAATGTCGCCTTCTTTGTTTGCCCAAATTGTATAGATATCCATTATTTTACTGGTCCTAGTATTTCAAATCCTTGTATGTCTAGCATATAAGGTTCCACCGCTTCAAAGTACATGTAGCGGTATCCGCGATCTCTGTAGATTGCACATTCGTTTTCTATGCTGCGTATGCCCAGCCTAAGCTTGGGATTACGATAGTCCCAAGCAAAGTGATCGCTGAGTATGTTTTCGTGGTCCCAGAGTCTGTACATGCTCCAGGCCACTAACCTATCCTGATCGTAGTAGCCGATGATTTCTGTGCTGGCATCCGTGAGTCTACCGGGCAGCATGGGCATAACACTTTGGAAATGCTTGTGAACACAGTAGTCTCTGTACACACGTTGTACATCGTTTACAGGCACAGGGTCCAGCAAGTGACAGTCAAGATCATTGACATAGTGTGTCTTACTAAGATCAATGCGACCAAACTGCCAGCTCATTGGCGTGGGTCCTCTCTGTGCTGAAACAATGCTTGTAGGTATTCTTCTGGCCAAGTATCGTAGAAACCTTTCTTGGCCACTAGCTTGGCTTTGGCGTTTAGATCTGACAGACTTTGTACCAGGGCCATGGCGTAGGTCCCTTGATTCATGATAACGCCGTTGACATCTTCTACGTCTGCGGGATGATCTTCCAGTGCTAAGATATCAGCGTCTAACAAAAACTCTGTGTTGGCGCTGTGCAAGCTAGCACTAAACAACGGATGTGGCCACTCTTTGGGGTCGTAGACATAGATAATAACTTCTCGGTTGCCCATACCCATGCGTGCTCTGTTCTTGAGATCATAGTATGGATCCATGCCCAGGTATACTTCGTAGCTGTTTTTTAATCTTGCGCTGCGAGCGTAAGGACATGGCGGGAAGTTGCCTAAAGCTGGATGTGCAACTTCGCAAAAGTTCACAATCCAGGTCTCGATGTCTTTTTTAACTGTGTCTAGGTCTAACATTAGAAGAATGGCAGCTTGGATTTCTGCGTGGTTTCGAGGTTTTCTTTGATCAGTTCGTTGAGCATTGTGCGCTCGTGGTAACTCATGTTCATGACATCTTCGTAAGAGGCACCACCGCGCATGTACCATGACATTTTGAGTCCTTGTTTTCGCAGTGCATCTGCCTCCTGATCCATTTGTTGGACCAACTTGTCAATTTCTTCGTAGCTTAGGTTCAGGAGGCGGCTTCGAAAAAACTTGCCATATCCAGCGTTAGTGGCTGGTCATATTCGTGACTACATTCAGTGCATTTGATATGCAGTGGCTTGAGTTCAGAGACCTGCCTAAGATCAATCACATGATCTCGAATTTGATTAAACAGCTTGCGATCGCAGTTGTTTAAAAACTCTTGAATGAACTCTGTTTCAGTAACAAATGCTGTGGGAGTACGAATGCCTGCAATGCTGTACTTGAGAGCATTGACTGTGAGTTCTGTGATACGCTTGAGTGCAGCATTAAGTCTGCGCAACTTTTCGTCGTCGGGCAAATCTGATCCAGGAATCATCTGAATCATCTTTTGTTCCTCAAACTGTACACTGTTGGTCTCGTGCTGATGGCGATAGCTAATAGGCTGGAAGAAAATCTCCAAATCCCCGTGCTTGATAGTGTGTTTGAAATCTGGGCTCTTGAGTTGGTCCAGCACAGTCCGCAAGTCCAGAGTATATTCGGCTTGATTGCTACAGTTTGGACAAACAGTTCCTAACTCCAGTTCGTGACCATAACTGGCAATACGAATAGCAACCAAGATAGAGTTAATATCAGTTGCAGGTGCTTCCCAAGCATTTCGAATGTTGGGCACACAGCTTTGAATAACTGAGACCACAGCCTCTCCATTGAACAGTGCATCAGGTGTGCGGTACGTGATTTCATCAATGGCAGTCATGGGAAAAACAGGAAATTCGCCGCTTTCAGTTGAGGCCAGTGATTCTTGCGGCCAAAATTCACCGCCGCTAGGTAGTCTCAAATAGATGCTGGGGCGACGGAAATACTGACGTAATGGGTTAGCAGTTTGGTTCATTTTTCACCTATAAATATAGTTCTACTTATGGGTATTAGAACATGGCCGACGTAAATCAGCAAACACAAGAACTAGCAAACACGGTGGAGCAGCTCAACCGCAGTTTGCAGATGCTTTCAAAAATGAGTCAGACCACTGTCAACGACTTTCAAGACACTGCGGCCAAATCTAAACCAGGACTAGACAAGCTCTCCAAAGGGTCAGAAGTTGCTGCTGATGCACTAACTGGCATAGCCAAAGCAGGCATGGCTGCTGCTGGAGCTATGTACGAAGGCAAAAAGGGCGCTGCTGCATTCAACGGTGCTATTGACGAAATGTCCAATGCTGCCAAACTTGCTGGTGCAGCACTAGCTATGTTAGTACCTGGTGGACCTATTATCAAACTGTTTATTGCCGGTGTTACTGCCGCAGCGACAGCCACTGCTGAGTATGTTAAAAAAGCCAACGAAATGGCCGACAAGGTCTACACTGGCTACAGCAAACTAGCTAAGTCAGGTGCTGCGGCTGGCGATGGCATGACTGGCGTGTTCCAAGGTGCCAAGAAGCTAGGCCTGTCAATGAACGAGCTAGATCAGTACGTTGGGTTGATCGGCAACAACTCCAAAGATCTAGCACTGTTTGCAGGCAGTGTATTTGAAGGACGCAAACGTTTCGAAGACATTGGCAAGGCCATGGAACCTTATCGTGCGCAACTCATGGCCGCCGGTTTGACACAGGAGCAGATCAACGAAGGTACCATGGGCTACCTGAAACTGCAAACCCAGTTGGGCAAAGCACAGACAATGACCAACAAAGAGCTTGCAGATGGCGCCAAAAAGTATTTGTATGAAATGGATGGACTCTCCAAGCTCACAGGTGAGAGTCGTCAAGAAATGGAAAAGAACATGGAAGCAGCTCGCAATGAGCAGCGTTTCCGTGCCAAGTTAGAAGAAGTTCGAATGACACAGGGCGAAGAAGCCGCCAAGCGCCTAGAACGAGCTAACTTGATTATCAGTAGCCAGAGCAAAGAAATGGGCCAGGCGTTCCGAGACATCAGTACCGGAATGATAGGCACTGAAGCTGCACAAAAAGGTCTGCGTGGTACCTATGGTGAGTTGATGGATGCAACCCAGAAGCTGACTTCTGGGCAAATAGATGAATACGAAGCCACACAAAAGATCGGTAAAGCTGCCGGACAAGTAGCCAAGGACATGAACTTCTCAGCACAAATGGGAACGTTCAATGACTATGCCACAGACTACGCTGGTCAGCTCAAAATGGGCATCTTTGCTGAAAAAGACAAAGTCGAAATGGCCAAGCTTGTGCAAACTGAGCAGGAAAAACAAGCCAAAGGTGCAGATGGCATTACAAAACAGTATGCTGACAACGTTAAGCAACAGCAAGAGCTTAACGAGAAAATGGAAAAAGAAGTATTCAAGGGCATCTCCAACGCTCTTGACGTTACCAACAAGTTAGGAAATGTTACAGAAAAGCTCACAGGTGTTTTCAAAGAACTCACTGATGCAGCCAACGGATTGTTAAACATTCTTGGAATAGGCAAAGGACCTAGCAAAGAAGAAAAAACAGCTACAAAGTCTCAAGATGAAAAGAACTGGGAAAGTGCTAGTGCAGTTGAAAAAGCTCAAAGTTCTGTTGCCCGAGGCATGGAAAGATTTGCCCGAGGACTTGGACGAGTTACAGGCATCGGTGCTCTTGAAAATCTAGCAGATACTGCACAAGCAAAACGTGTAGAATCTGAATCAGCTTACTTGAAAAAAGAAGGAAAGTTTCAAGCTGCGCCAGCAGCACCGGCAGCACCGGGCAGCAAAGGTGGCGCAACAACTGCACCAGCAGCACCGGGCGGCGCCGGGCCTGCACCAGCACCATCGGGGGGAGGGGGTGCAGCAGCAGGCGGAACAGCACCTACGCCAGCAAAACCTCAATCGAAAGGAATTGAAGGCGAAGGAGCTTCTGCTAAACTTGACACAGACAAACTACTAAAGTTCACAGAGCGTTCAGGTAGCAAAACAGCATTTGAATCTTTGGATCAAACATTTAAAGATGCTGTGCTGCGTGCCTCAGAAGAATATCAAGCAGTAACTGGCAAGCAAATTCAAATCAACAGCGCCAAGCGTGATCCCAAAGACCAGGAACGACTGTATGCAGAGACTGTGGCCGCAGGTCGCCCAGGTATTGGACCCACAGGTGACAAAGTTGCTAGACCCGGTTCTAGCTTGCACGAAAAAGGTGCAGCAGTTGACATTCAGAACTATGCTGATCCTGCTGCTATTGCAGCGTTTAATAGACAGGGTCTTTTCCAGAAAGTACCAAACGACAAAGTTCACTTCCAAGCCAAAGAAGGTGGTGTGTTTGATGGCCCAGACGAGGGCTACAACAACATTATCATGCATGGTATGGAAGCAGTTATTCCATTGAAAAATGGTGCAGTACCGGTGCAACTGTCAGGAGACATGGGACCATCAGCAGGGTCTATCCAAGACATGCTCAAGAGTGTCGAATCTGCAATGTCGTCGCAGCCTGTGGCCAATATACAGATGCCATCGTTTGCCGGAATTAACTCTGAAGATTTGAAACTCAACATTGAGGAAATGCAGAATCAAATGCTAACAGCATTGGAAGACGCTAAAACATCCAACTTAGATGCAACAATGCCAGAATTGCCAGAAGGTCTTGAAACTCCTGGTTCCATGCGTGATCTTGTTACTATCTTGCAGCAAAATTCTGATCGCACAGGCGAATTGGTGGGATTGCTAAACGACCTCTTGAGAGCACAAAAAGAGCAAAACAGTATCAGCGGCCGCTTGTTGCAAGTGGCTGCAAACTAACGGTAAATAACACACCATGGCAGATCAAAACAAAACCGGTTGGAAAAAATATTTCAAAGTTGCTGATACATCAGGAACACTGAGCCCTATTTCGGGACGCTATTCAGATGGCTTCCCGGGCTACGGCAAAAATGATGGCACCGACAGTCGTGCCGACCTAGTGTTCCGCAACTACGCCAGTCGACTGCCTGAAGTGTACTCTGGACACCCAAACCGTATTGAGCGTTACAATCAATACGAAAACATGGACATGGATTCGGAGATCAATGCTTGCTTGGATATCATTGCTGAGTTCTCAACTCAAATGAACGAGCAAAACCACACTCCGTTTGACATTCAGTACAATGACAAGCCCACTGATCACGAAATTGACATTGTGCGCAAGCAGCTACAGCAGTGGGTCAAACTCAACAAACTAGATCAACGTATCTTCAAACTGTTCCGTAACACAATCAAGTACGGCGATCAAGTTTTTGTACGCGATCCAGAAACATTTGAAATGATGTGGGTTGACATGAGCAAAGTGGCTCGTGTTATTGTCAACGAAAGCGAAGGCAAGCGCCCCGAGCAGTATGTTATCCGTGACATCAACCCCAACTTCCAGAACATGACTGTGGCAGCAAAGACTACTACAGACTACATGACCAATCCTGTGACAGGTACCATTGCTGGATCTGCAAACTATACCATGCCCAACGGCGGTACCGGTGGCGGGGTGGGCAACAGCCGCTTTATGCAGGCCATGAACGAAGTTTGCTTGGATGCCAAGCACATTGTACACATGAGCCTGAACGAAGGTCTAGATGTGTTTTGGCCATTTGGTCGCAGTATCTTGGAAAATATCTACAAGGTATTCAAGCAGAAAGAGCTGCTGGAAGATGCTATTTTGATCTATCGTGTGCAGCGTGCTCCGGAGCGCCGAATCTTCAAGATTGACGTAGGTAACATGCCTAGTCACCTTGCTATGCAGTTCGTTGAACGTATTAAAAACGAAATGCACCAGCGCAGAATCCCCACTGTCACAGGCGGCGGCACTAATATGATGGATGCTAGTTACAACCCACTCAGCATCAACGAAGATTACTTTTTCCCACAGACAGCAGACGGTCGCGGATCATCGGTTGAAACCCTACCAGGCGGTCAGAATCTGGGCGAAATTGACGACTTGAAATACTTCAACAACAAAATGGCACGTGGTTTACGTGTGCCATCAAGTTATTTGCCCACAGGTCCTGATGACTCAGACCGTGCTATGACCGACGGTAAAGTAGGCACAGCATTGATTCAAGAGTATCGCTTTAACCAGTATTGTGAGCGTTTGCAGCAGTTGATTGCACAAAAACTAGACGACGAATTCAAGATGTTCTTGAAGTGGCGCGGTTTCAACATTGACTCTGGTCTTTTCAACATCAAATTTAATGCACCACAGAACTTTGCTAGCTATCGTCAAAGCGAACTAGACAATACTCGCATCACTGCTTTCCAAGGATTAGAAGCACTGCCTTACATGAGCAAGCGTTTCTTGTTGGAACGATTCCTGGGCTTAACACAAGACGAAATCAAGAAGAACGAAGAAATGTGGCGCGAAGAGCGAGACAACCCTGACATGCAGCCTACTACAGGTCAGGACCTGCGTAGCGTGGGCATTACACCTGGCGGTTTAGAATCAGACATCTCTACAGGCGAAGAAATAGCCGGTATGGAACCTTCTACCGCAGCCTTGGGTCCTGATGCTGGAGCTCCAATGCCGGCAGCACCAGCAGGTCCAGCTGGCGGCGCAGCACCGCCAACGGTATAAATATTACTATGATTCTTACTGAATTTTTCCAAAAAGAGCCTGAAGCATATCAGGACTTGTCAGCAGACAACAGTCAGCTGGAGCTAGGCGACACTCGAAAAAGTCGCCTGACTCTGCGTCAGCTCAATAAATTGAGAAAAATGAATGACGTCAGAACCTACGAGTATAAAGAAAAACTCAAGCTGATTCGTCAGCAATATGGCCAAGTTGCACCTCCAGCAGCATAAAAGTTGGCATTTATCTTCATTTTCCGGCATTAAACCGCGTCTTTTTCTTTTCTGTCTTAAATAACAGCATACTTTACCTATAGGAGTTTTTACCTTATGAACCGTTTTGAACAACTCATTGAGTACGTCATTAATGACGAAGAACAAAAAGCACGTGAACTTTTCCACGACATCGTTGTAGAGAAGTCACGTCAGATTTACGAAGACATCATGTCTGAAGAAGCTGAAGAAGAGCTGGACGAAGGCGCTGAAGAAGAGCTGGACGAAGGCGCTGAAGAAGAGCTGGACGAAGGCGACATGGGCGGTGACGCTAGCGACGACTTGATTGATGAAGTCGAAGCTGAAGAAGAAAGCGACATGAGCATGGAAGCCGAAGAAGAAGGCGAAGACGAAGAAGCTGACTTTGGAAACGATGGCGGCGACGATTTTGGTGGTGATGAAGGCGGCAGCGGCGAGCCAGCTACCAAAGACGACATCATGAACTTGGAAGACAAATTAGACCAACTCATGGCTGAATTCGAAGACCTAATGGGCGACGAAGGCGGTGCTGACATGGGCGACGGCGATGGTTTCGGCGCTGACGAAGGCGGCGACGCTATTGAAATGGACGACACTGAAGAAATGGAAGTGGGCATGATGGAAGGTCTAGACCTCAAAGCAGCCCCAAAGCCAGTTACCAGTGAAGAAGGCAGTGTAAACAAAAAGTCTACCGTGGCTGCAAACGCTGGTGCCAAGGGCCCAATCGGTAGCACAGTAAAGCCTGTACACACAGGTGCTAGCATGGGTGGCCATCACGACACCGCTGCTTACAAGAACACTACCAAAGAAGTTGGTGTAACTCCTACACAAGAAGCTGGCAAGAAAGCATTCAAGAGTGCTGCTCCTGCTCCTGTTAAAACACAGGCTTCTGGCGTAAACACCAAGAGTGTAATTCCTAGCAAGCACAACTAAGCATGAAAACCCTAAGAGAACAACTTACCTTTCATCAAGCTAATATCCAGGTTTTGGAAGAAGCCGACATGAATGGCGGTAAGAACCTGTATCTCAAGGGCATCTGCATTGAGGGTAACAAGCGTAATGCAAACGAGCGTGTGTACCCTCTACACGAAATCACTAAAGCGGTTAACACAATTAACAAACAGATCGCTGAAGGTTATTCGGTTCTAGGTGAAGTTGATCATCCAGACGATCTGAAAATTAACTTAGACCGCGTGTGCCATAGTGTAGAAGAAATGTGGATGGATGGAACCGCAGGCTGCGGCAAGCTCAAGATTTTGCCTACCCCCATGGGTAACTTAATCAAGACCTTGCTGCAATCAGGCGTGAAACTGGGAGTATCAAGTCGTGGATCAGGAAATGTCGACGACAGAACAGGACATGTAAGTGACTTTGAAATTGTCACTATAGATGTGGTTGCCCAGCCTAGTGCTCCAAATGCTTATCCCAAGGCAGTGTACGAAAGTATGATGAACATGAATTATGGTCATCGCCTGCTAGAGATTGCAAAAGAAGCTGGCCAGGACAACAAAGTGCAGAGGTACTTGAAGAGCGAGGTTGTCAAGCTCATCAAGGAACTCAAAATTTAAGGAGAACCAGGCATGTTAGATGCTATCAAACCATTGCTAGATAGTGACCTGATCACCGAGGACACTCGTAAAGAGATCAATGAAGCTTGGGAAGCCAAGCTGAATGAAGCTCGTGAGCAGGCTCGTGCCGAACTTCGTGAGGAGTTCGCACAACGCTATGAGCACGACAAGTCAGTCATGGTTGAAGCTCTTGACAAGATGGTAACAGAAAGCCTCGCCGCAGAAATCCAAGCCGTTGCTGCTGAAAAAGCACAACTGGTAGAAGATCGCGTCAAATTCCAAGCTAAAATGAAGGAATCAGCACAGAAGTTTAATAGCTTCTTGGTTGCTAAGTTAGCTGAAGAAATTGGTGAACTGCGCAAGGACCGCAAAATGCACGCAGAAGGACTTCAGAAGATGGAGAACTTCATGGTGCATGCACTGGCAAAAGAAATTCAGGAATTCGCACAAGACAAGCGTGAAGTGGTGGAAACAAAAGTCCGCCTCGTCCGTGAAGCTCGTGAGAAGCTGGAAACTCTCAAGACACGTTTCGTTAAGGAAAGTGCCCAAAAGATGAGCCAGGCTGTTAGCCGTCACCTTAAGAGTGAACTCAATCAATTGCAAGAAGACATCAAGATTGCTCGCGAGAATAATTTTGGTCGTCGTATCTTTGAAGCGTATGCTGCTGAATTCGGATCTACTCACCTCAATGAGAAAGCCGAAGTACGCAAACTGTACAGCTTGTTAGCAAACAAAGATCAGCAATTGGCTGAAGCTGTTAAACTCAGCGAAAAGGCGCGAGCCGTTGTTGAGTCAAAAGAACGCGAACTGCGTATGATTAAAGAAAGTAATGAGCGCGAAACCACCATGCGCGAATTGCTGAGCCCGCTTAACCGCGAAAAGGCTGAAGTCATGCGTAATTTGCTCGAAAGCGTACAGACTTCACGTCTGAAAAACGCATTCGAAAAGTATCTACCAGCAGTGCTGGAAGACCGCTCTGTGAAAGCAAAACCCGTGATCACAGAAAGCGTTTCCGCAGTTACCGGTGATAAGACTGTTCCTGTACGAACAACTGATGAAGATCGCAGCAATGTGATTGACCTCAAGCGTTTGGCTGGACTGTAATTTAATTTTTAGGAGACTTAAATGTCAGAACAATTGTTAGAAAGTCGCTGGGGCGAGACCAAGGAAGCTCTGCTCGAAGGTCTGCAAGGCACCAAGCGCAATAGCATGGGTGTTATCCT
>JACCEE010723071.1_pt1 | contig 27315 bp, 25 predicted proteins | sample 7449931 | NCBI WGS metagenome assembly JACCEE01 (sample SAMN15323457, study PRJNA562643) | freshwater metagenome | isolation source: river surface water | place: USA:Blue River Watershed | collected 2017-08-19 | reverse complement strand
GCGATGGCGGATTCGACGAGCCCGTCCGAGAGAACGACTTCGATTTTGATTTTGGGCAAGAAGTCGACGGTGTACTCGCTTCCGCGGTAGATTTCGGTGTGGCCTTTTTGGCGTCCGAAACCTTTCACCTCGGTGACCGTCATGCCTTCGATGCCGATTTCGGCGAGTGCTTCTTTCACTTCCTCAAGTTTGAACGGTTTGATGATCGCTTCGATTTTCTTCATGACTTTCGTTCGGTTGTTGCCTGAGCCGAGATGTTGAATCGTCGGCCCGTTGGCGTTTTTGTTTCAGTGGTCGTATTGCGTGCTCGTCGCGATTAGAGGATGTAACCTTCTTCGCCGTGGTCGGTTACGTCGAGTCCAGCCGTTTCCTCTTCTGGAGTTGGGCGCAACCCGATGAGTGCTTTGACCACGTAGGCGATGATGATGGTGCCGACCAGCGAGATCACGAGGGTGACCAGAATCGCTTGGAGTTGGGCTCCGACGAGGCTTCCCCCTTCGACGAGTTTCGCGAGTCCATTTTTCGCTGCGTATGCATTGCCCTCCAGGAGGTTGGCGTTGCTTTTTCCATCGGCGAGGATTCCTGTGAGGATTGCGCCGAGGGTTCCACCGACCGCGTGTACGCCGAAGGTGTCGAGGGCGTCGTCGTAGCCGAGCTTCGATTTCACCACCATGACGAAGAAGTAGGGCACCACTGCGGCGAGAACGCCGATGAGTACGCTACTGGAAGGGGTGATGAACCCGCAGGCTGGGGTAACAACCACGAGGCCAGCGACTGCACCCGAGCAGAAGCCGAGGATTGAAGCGTGACCGCGGAGCATTTTTTCCATGACGCCCCAGGTGAGCGCTGCGGTTGCAGCAGCGAGGGTGGTGGTGGTGAATGCGTTGGTTGCGATGCCGTCCGCTGCGAGCGCCGAACCGGCGTTGAAGCCGTACCAACCGACCCAGAGCATGCCGGTTCCGACCATGCAAAGGACCATGGAGTGGGGAGCCATCTTTTCTTTCCCGAATCCGAGGCGTTTACCGAGGATCAAGCAAAGCACGAGGGCGCTCCATCCTGAGGTCATGTGAACAACGGTGCCGCCGGCGAAGTCGATCGCAGGGATTTTGGCATCAGCATTCCAAACACCGTTCATGAGGCCGGTTACGCCCCAGACCATGTGGGCCATTGGGAAGTAGATGACGAACATCCAGAGTCCGATGAACACCATGATGGCGGAGAACTTCATGCGCTCTGCGATGGCTCCCACGATGAGCGCGGGGGTGATGATGGCGAACATCATCTGAAACATGGCGAAGGCGTTTTGGGAGACCCAGTAGCAGTAGTCGGTGTTGGGTGCTGAATCGACTCCGTTGAAGAAGAAGAACTCAGTGCCACCGAGGTAAGGGCTCTCGAAGTTCTTGCCGAACACGAGGCTGTACCCGAAGGCCCACCACAGCACGCTCACAAGCCCGGCGCAGCCGAGACATTGCGCGAGCACGCTGAGCACGTTCTTCTTGCGGACGAGGCCGCCGTAGAAGAGGGCGAGACCGGGGAGGGTCATGAACAGCACGAGCGCGGAGGATGTCATGATCCACGCATTGTGTCCTGGACCTGCGGTCGCGGAGGTTGGGGTTGCGAGGCCCTCGGGGATTTTGTCATCGACCTTGAGCGCGGCTGTGGGGTCGGTGTTATTCACGTAGGCTTCGAGTGAGGCGATACGCTGTTCGAGCGATGGCTCTGGCTTGGCTGCTGCCGGTGCGGGCGCTGCGGGCGCAGCGGCCGGGGCGGGAGCAGCCGCGGCCGGAGGTGCCGCGTCTTGTGCGTAGGCTGTCGGATAGAGGTCCGTCATCACGGACCAAGCCGCGATAGTGAGGGCCACGATTCGTAGGGTTTTCAACATAGTGTTCTGTGTTGGTTGCTGCGTTTCACCCGGCTCAGGGGCGGTCCCTCACTTGAGGATCCGCCCGGGAACCGTTTGCCACACCGACCAAGCGGCCGGTTTTGGCACAGCGCACCCTAAAGCGACGGCCATGCCAAGGATTGCAAGTCGCTTGTTATGATGCAGATAAGCGTTTTAAGGGTGCGCTTGGGCTGTGTAAATCCCCACAGGGTGTAAAAAAACAAACAGGCCGCCCGGAGTGGGCGGCCTGTGTAAATCGGGGGGAACAGAGTTTCTGTTGTTCGGTTACGCAAAGATGTCTTTTGCGGCGACGCCTTTTCCGTCGAGGGTGGCGTAGAAGGGGCGGTTTTCGATATCGAACACGGTTTTTGGACTGATTCCCATCGCTGTGAACATGGTTGCGTGTACGTCGCTGACGCTGAGTGGGTTTTTGATGGCGAGGAAGGGGCGTTCTTCGGCGGTTGCGCCGTAGAGGAACCCTTTTTTCACGCCGCCTCCGAACATGGCGATGGAGCAACCGCCGGTGAAATGGCGGTGAAGTCCGTAGTGTTTGGGATCCTCCATTGTATCCCCTCTGTGGGCTGCTTGGTCGCCGGCGGTGGAACCGACTGTGCCTTCGACCATGGCGTCGCGGCTGAACTCGGTGGCGATCACGACGAGTGTTCGATCGAGGAGGCCCCGCGCCTCGAGGTCTCGAATGAGTGTCGCGATCGGCAGGTCGATTTCTTTGTGCATGCGGACGAGAGTTTCGTGTCCGCTGCCGTGTGTATCCCAGTGAAGGAAAGGCACGTATTCGGTGGTCACTTCGACGAACCGCGCGCCGTTTTCGACCAAGCGTCGTGCGAGGAGGCAGCCGCGTCCGAACCGGCCTGTGTCATATTTTGCGTAGCTGTCTTTCTCTTCGAGCGAGATGTCGAACGCCTCACGTTCCTTTGAAGTGAGAAGGCGCTGTGCATTCTCGTACGACCGGAGCATGGATTCGCGTTGGTGGTCGGAGAGGAGGTCGCGGTTGGGGTGGGCGTCGACGAGTTTCCGGTAGAGTTTGTACCGATTTTCGAAGCGGCCGGGTTCCATTCCTGCGGGCGGGCGGACGGCGCGGCCGGCTTCCTCGGGGAATGGGAGGTTCATGGGGCCGAACTCAGAGCCGAAGAATCCAGCGGTGGTGAAGGCTTTGATTTCCTCGGATTCACCCACTCCTTCGATGCGTTGCCCGATGTTGATGAAGGCGGGCATGACGGGATTCCGAGGGCCGAGGACCTTGGACATCCAAGCGCCGATATGGGGGCACGCAACGGTCTGCGGCGGAACGTATCCGGTGTGCCAGTGGTACTGGTGGCGTGAGTGCAGGATACTGCCGAGGTCTGGCTGAAAGTGGGAGCGGATGAGCGTTCCTCGGTCGAGGACGGACCCGATGTTTTCGAGGCCTTCGCAGATTCGGATGCCATCGACAGCGGTAGGGATGGAGGGGAAAGTCGACTGAATGTCGGCCATGCGGTTCCCTTTGGCGTAGGGCAGGTAGCGTTTGGGATCGAAGTTATCCGGTGCGGCCATGCCGCCTCCCATCCAGAGAAGAATGCACGCGTCGGCTTTTGCTGCGGGGTGTACGACTTGTTCCGCTCGGGCGGCGGGTTCCGGGGCCATGAGACTGGCGAGCCCGGCAGCGGAGAGTTTGCGGAGGAAATCGCGGCGCGGTTCCGAGGGGTCAATGGAGAGCGGATTCATGGTGTTGTTTTCCTTTCGTCGGGTCCTGATTTCTGGCTGCAGAGGTTATTGGATACGTTGGAATTCGGGAAGATTGAGGATCGACCAGAGGACGTCCTCAATGGATTGCGCGTTGGGTTTTTGTCCGAGCACTTCCATCAATGCGGCCCGCTCTGGGGGTGAAGCGGGACGGGTTAGCATCGCGGGGAAGAGCCAGTCGACGAAGGCGTCGGGCTGGGTGGTCCAGCGGGCGGCGAGTTTGGATGCACCCGCGGTCAGCATTTCGGCGAGGCGCTGTCCGGCGGAGAGATCGAGTGCTTCCAGCGTGCTGAGGTCTTGGGGGCGCGAGGTCACGATTTGATCGCGATTGGGGCGTCCGAGCGCGCGGGTAAGGAGGTCGGCCTTCCGTAGTGAGGATCTTGCCGGTTTGCGTGGAGCGACAGCGCGGGTGAGTTCTGCGGGGAGTTGGGTTTTATTCGAATCGATGTCTGTGATTCCTGAATCGTTCCAGACGAGCGTCTTCCATTCGTTGGAATCGGTTTTGATTTTGTTTTTGTCGAGGGCTTGAGGCGGAACGTGGGCGACGGTTTGCCAGGATGATTCGGCGGTGATCCACTGCGGCTCTCCGGCGGCATGGATGGCGGCAATCATCGGTTGAACCGGCGTGGTCGGGGAGGTTGGAAGGAGGATGACGATTTCGTTGATGCCTTTTTTCAGGTGTCCGCCTGTTTGGATTTCGATGAGCGAGCTGTTGGCGAGTTCTTGTAGCTCGTTGGGGTTGAGAAACGTGCCGTTGAGCGCGATTCGGCTTCTTGCTGGGGCGGAGATGATGCCGGCGAGGCGGCGGGGTTTGTCGCGAAGTTCGAAGGAGAGCCGGAGCGCGGGGGCGGCCTTTGCTTTTGTGTCGGCCGTTGCGGGCGCTGTGGTTAAGGCGCGATTGGGGGTTGCGGGAAGGGCGGGGGGGGTGGCGGTGTCGTCCCATCGCCGGACGGGGGCTTCGACGCCGTCGGGTGCGGAGGCGGTGATTTGCCAGAGGGCGTCCACGAACTGTTCTGCGGTGAAGCGTTTTGGGAGGGGGCCTCGGAAGGTGAAGGGACGTTCTGATTCTTCTCGCGAGAGGGTGACGAGTCGTGCGCGGTAGGCTTGCGACGTGGCGATGAGTTCGAGGGTGGCTTTGAGGTTGTATCCTGAGTTGGCGTGGTGCCAGCCGAGGTAGTCGAGGAGGTCTTCGCTCCAGGGTTTCGTGCCCATGGCGTCGACGGGATGGACGATGCCGTGTCCGAACAGATTGGCCCAGAGGCGGTTCACGATGGTGCGCGGGACCCAACCGTTATCGGGGTGAGTCATGAGTTCTGCAAAGCGCTTGAGGCGTTGGTCGCGTGGCGCTGCGGGGTCGATTTGGCCGATTTCGGGGAACGGCCAGGAGGCGGAGGCGGTTTTACCGGTGCCTTTTTCGCATCGCGCGACTTCGATGGGTTTTTCGCCGTAGATCGCGGCGAGTCCGTATGCGTCAGTGAGTTTCCAGCGGTCGATGAAGCTGTCGTGGCAGGAAGCGCACTTCATGTTGATGCCGAGGAACGATTGTGAAACGGACTGGGCGTATTGAACTTCGCGCGTTTGGCTGGCGCTGACGGTTCCGCGCCAAGTGATGCCTTGGGCATAGCCTTCGGTGTCGGGACCGGGGTTGACGAGGTCCCGGACCATTTGGTCGTACGGGATGTTTTCGAGGAGGCAGCGGTAGAGCCACGTGGAAATCTGTTTTCTACCGCCGGTGATGAACCCTGTTCCGCCGTAGTCATTGCGGAGGAGGTCATTCCAAAAGGTCATCCAGTGGTCGGCGTAGTCGGAGTTTCGCGCGAGGAGCGAGCGGATGAGGGTGTTGTGTTTTTCGGGGCTTTTGTCATTCAGGAACTTTTCCTGTTCCTGTGGAGAGGGGAGGATGCCGATGAGGTCGAGGTGCGCTCTTCGGAGGAAGTTTTGATCGTCGGCAGGTTGTGGCTGTGGTTGCCCGAGTTTGCGGAGGTGTTCGTCAATGATGCGATCGACGGGGTTGGCGCGTCCTGCGAGGGCTTGGGGCAGGGCGGGGTTTCTCGGTTTGACGGGGGCTTCGTAAGCGGGTCGTGCGAAGGTGAAACCAGATTCCCAGGGTGCACCGGCTAGAATCCATTGTTTCAAGGTTTCACGGGCCTCGGCGGGCATGGCTTTGGAAGGATCCTTGGGAGGCGGGGGCATGCAGGTGTCGGGGTCTTGGCTGGTGAGCACCTCGAGCATTTTGCTTTTTGAAAGGTTGGCGGTGTCGATGACTTTGCCGTTTTCGCTGCCGGCTTGGAGGTCAGCGGCTGTGTTGAGCGAGAGACCGCCTTTCTTTTTTTCGCCCATGTGGCAATCGCCGCAGTGTGTTTTGAGGATGGGGGCGATGCGGTGGGCAAAATCGACGGGCGTGGCTGCGAGGAGCGCGGTTGGGGCGAGGATTAGGCTGAGCGCGGAGAGGGTGCTCTTGTTCATGGGGGCGTTGTTCAGAGTTAAACCGTGGGTATCAGGGATTCATTAGTGGACGCGCGGCGGGGCGGTTTGCAACCGTTCGACGAGGTGGGCGGCGAGGCGTTCGGGGGTTCCATTCCATGGGATGCGGTCGAGGAGCGGGCAGCCGAGGAGGTCTTCGAGGACGGAGGGATTGGTGAGGGCCGCGAGATGCTCCTCATGATCGTCGGAGGGAGGAGGTTCTGCGTCGTTCAGGATTGTTCCGAAGAGAGGGGCGCCGCACTGCGCGATGGATTCCAAAGTGAGGCGTGTGTGATTTAGGATGCCGAGCCGGTTGCTGGCGACGACGGCGATGGGGAGACCAATCTGTTTTGCGAAGTCTGAAATGGCGAACTCTCGGAGGATGGGAACGCGCCATCCGCCAGCTCCTTCCACGAGGACGAACGAGTGTTTTTGCTGAGCCGTTTTGACGGATTGAAGGGCGAGGTCGATGTCAACGTGGCGGCCCTCTACCATTGCGGCGACGTAGGGCGCTGCTGGGGCTCGAAACCACACGGGGTTAATCTCATCCAGTGTGAGTGCGGATCCTGACGCGTCGCGAAGCAGTTCCGCATCGTCGCGGGGGCCACAGCAGAACGGTTTGAGCGCGACGGCATCGACCCCGTGGTGGCGGAGGAGGCGGGTGAGGGCCGCGGTAACCCACGTTTTGCCGACGCCGGTGGAGGTTCCGGTGATGAAGAGTCCTTGCGGCGCGGGTTCCACGGAATGCGTTGGGGTTTAGGCGCCGATGGCTTCCTTGAGTGCGTCCGCGATTTTATCTGCCATGGGTTCGATGACGGAGGCGTCGCGGCCTTCGATGAGGAGACGCACTTTGGGTTCGGTGCCCGAGTACCGGAGGAGGACGCGGCCCTGACCGTTGAGGGCGCGTTCGGCTTCGGTGAGGAGGCTGGAAACTTGCGTTAGCGTTTCGAGCGGGGGTTTGGCTTTGACGCGGAGGTTGCGTTGGGCTTGCGGGTATTTGACGAGGCAGCGTTTGAGTTCGGAAAGGGGGCGTCCCGTTTCCACCATGATTCGGAGGATTTGAAGGGCTGCGGCGAGTCCGTCTCCTGTGGTGGCGTAGTCTCGGAAAATGAGGTGGCCGCTTTGTTCGCCGCCGACGTTTAGGTCTTCGCGCATCATGGCTTCCATGACGTTCTTGTCACCGACCTTGGTGCGGAGAACGCGGCCTTGGTTTGAGCGCAGCGTTTCATCGAGGCCGAAGTTACTCATCACGGTGGCGACCAGAGTGTTTTTGGCGAGACGTCCGGACCGGATGAAGTCGAGGGCGGCGATGGCGAGGATTTCGTCACCGTCGACGACTTCCCCTTTTTCGTCACAGAGGAGGACGCGGTCGGCGTCACCGTCGTGTGAGAGACCGACTTGCGCGCCGGATTCGCGGACGAGTTTTTGGATTTCCTCGGGGTGCGTGCTTCCGCAGCCCGTGTTGATGTTACGTCCGTTGGGCGAGGCGTTGTAGATGAGGGCGTCTGCGCCGAGTTCTCGAAGGACGCATGGGGTGGACTTGTAAGCGGCGCCGTTGGCGCAATCCACGGCGATGCGCATTCCTTCGAGGGTGAGGCCTTTTGGGAAGCTGGCTTTGGCGTATTCGACGTAGCGGCCGAGGGCATCGTCGATGCGCTTTGCTTGACCGATTTTGCCTGCCGTTGGTCGGATCGAATCGATTTCCCCGGTGAAGACGAGTTGTTCGATTCGCTTTTCGATGGCGTCATCGAGTTTGTAACCGTCGTGGCGGAAGAACTTTATCCCGTTGTCTTCGTAAGGATTGTGGGAGGCGCTCAGGACGATTCCGGCATCGGCGCGGAGTGATCGTGTGATGTAGGCGATGCCGGGGGTGGGGAGTGGCCCGATGAACAGCACGTTGACGCCCAGAGACATCACTCCGGCGGCCAGCGCGTTTTCGAGCATGTAACCGGAGAGGCGAGTGTCTTTTCCGATGACGATGGTGGGACGGTCTCGGCGTTTTGCGTCGGGTCGGAGGTTGCTGCTGGTGAAGACGTGAGCGGCGGCGCGTCCCAGTTTGAGGGCGGTTTCGGCGGTAACTGGTTCGAGGTTTGCGACGCCGCGAACGCCGTCGGTTCCGAAGAGTTTGGGTGATTGGTCAGAAATGCTCATGAAAAGGAGTGGGTTAACGCGGGGTATGGGAGAGTTTAGCGGCCATGAGAAGGGCTTGAATGAGGCTGCCGGGGTTTGCTTTGCCTTGCCACGCGATGTCGCAGGCGGTGCCGTGGTCGACGCTGGTTCGGATGATTGGAAGGCCGAGGGTGGTATTCACCGCGGAATCGAACGCGAGAGCTTTCAGTGGGATGTGGCCTTGGTCGTGGTACATGCAGACGAAGGCATCGGTTGCCCTCCGGCGATCGGGGAGGAAAGCGGTGTCGGGCGGAATGGGGCCTTCGATGCGGATGCCCTCGGCTTGGGCGGCGCGGATGGCGGGGATGATGATTTCCTCTTCCTCTCGGTTTCCGAAGAGACCGTTTTCGCCGGCGTGCGGGTTAAGTCCGAGCACCCCAAGAAGCGGGTTTTTGGTGCGGATTTTTGCCATGGCGTCCGCGGTGAGCCGGATGACTTCGAGGATTCGGGGGGTGGAGAGTGCTTGCGGAACTTGGGCGAGGCCAATGTGAACGGTGACGAAGCTTGCGCGGACTTCGTCGGAATATTGCATCATGCAGGCGGAGGGCGCGTTGCAGCGGGACGCGAAGATTTCGGTGTGGCCGGGGAAGCGGTGTCCTGCGGCGTGGAGGGCTTCTTTGCTGAGGGGCGCGGTGGTGATGGCGTGGACTTTTCCCGCGAGGGCGTCGGTGAGTGCGGTGTTGACGTATTCAAATGCGGCGGCCCCTGTGGCGGCGGAGATGATTCCGGGTTGGAGGTCTGCTGCGGGGAATGTCCCGATTTGAACGACGCAGGGCGCGCTCGGGGCGGGGTTGGCGAGAAAGGCTTTGTGGGAGCGGGTTTGGGCGGGTGGTGGAAGGTGGAGGGCGGTGGCGCAGCGGCGGAGAACCTCGGTGTCGCCGTAGATGATGGGGGTACAGTTTTTGGTGACTTCCGGGTGATGGAGGATGCGGAGACAGATTTCGGGACCGACTCCGGCGGGGTCGCCCATGGTGACCGCAATGAGGGGAGGGCGCATAAGGGGTGCGGGTCTGGCTAGCGGGTGATGCGAACGGCGACGAAGTTTGTGTCGGGGAGAATGTATTTTCGCAGTTCGATCTGGAGGGATTGGACGTCGAACTCGGCGAGGATGCGGGTGGCGATTTCTTGTGCGAGGGATTCGATGAGTTTCCAGCGTGACTGGGCGGCGATGTCGCGGACGCGTCGAGTGAGTGCGAAGTAGTCGACGGTGTTGGTGAGTTGGTCGTCGAGCGCGGTGAAGTCGTGTTTTGGCTGGAGGGTGAGGGAGAGGGTGAGTCGCTGGGGGTGGAGGCGTTCTTCGTCGGGGACTCCGATGTGGGCGGAGAGCTCCAGTTCGTCGATATGGATGGAGTCCTTGGTCATGGCGCGTCTTGCGGTGGGGTATCTTTTCGAATCTTGCCGCCCCAGGAGAGGATTCGCGCTTTTGCTCCGGCGGATTCAGCCTCTTGGATTTTTCCGGCGCGAACGTAGAACAGGGAGAGGCTGGACCACGCGAGCTGTTCGTTGGGGTTGAGATCGACGGTCTTGAGGCCGGCTTCGATGGCTTCGTCGAAGCGGCCAAGTTTCATGAGGGTCATGCCTTTGGCATGCCAGGCTTCGAAGTGATTTGGGCTGAGGCGCGTGCATTGGTCGTAACACGCGAAAGCCTCGTCGAGTTCACCGACTGCGAGGTGACCGCTGGCGTCGTCCAGGAGGGATTCGAGATCGCCTTCGGACATGGGGTGTTCGGTCAAGGTTGGCGGGGTTTGCGCAGGACTTCGACGGAGGTCTCGTTCCTTGCGATGAGAATCCACTCGTTGAGGAGGGCTTCGCTTCGGGAGGAGGCGAGGCGTTCCTTGATTTCGGCAGAATCTTTCTCGAAGGCTTTTTCGTCGATGGGGAGGCGTTTGTGGACGTGGACGAGGATGAGTCCGGCGGAGGTGTTAACGGGGTTGCTGGTGTTGCCGTCTTGGAGTTCGACGATGGCGGATTTGATTTCTTGGGCGTCGGGTGCGTCGAGGGTGACGTCGCGGGCGGAGAAGGGTTTCAGCACGGCGGGTTCGAGACCGGCTTCTTTTGCTGACTCGGCGAACGGTTTTCCGGCTTTCGCTGCGGTCTCGATTTTTTTGCGAGCGTCAGCGGCAGCGAGTTGGAGTTTTTCGTTGGTCCGCTCAGATTTGAGGGATTGGGAGAGGCGTTCTTTGGCCTCGTCGAGGGTCATTTCGCGGGAGGGTTGGGTTTCGACGAGGTTGAGGACGAAGTAGGATTTGTCGCCGACGACGGGGTCGCTGGTGCTTTGGGAGTCTGAGAGTTGGAAGGCGGCGGAGACGGGGCCTGGGGCTTTACCGAACTCTTCGCGCGGTTCGCCGAGGCCGAAGGGTTCTGTTGTTTTGATCTCGAGTTTCGCGTTTTTGGCGAGGGTCTCGAAGTTGGCGTCTTTCGCGAGGGCTTGGGTGCTGAACTCGCTGGCTTGGTCGGCGAGTTTTTGCAGGGCTTCCCCCATTTCTTTCCCGGTGAGCTTCTTTTGTTCTTCGGTGAGGTTGAACTGAACGAAGCGTACTTTTCGTTTTTCTGGCGCCTTGAGGGTGGATTTGCGCTGTTCGTACGCTTTTTTGACGTCGTCGTCAGAGACGGCGACGTCTTTGGCGTAGTTGTCGCGTGCGAATCGGATGATGGATGCTTCGACCTGTTGATGATCTTTGGCGTAGGCCTCCATGAGTTCGGCTTTGGAGGGTTGGGTGGAGGCGCCGAGCAGGTTTTTGATGCGGTTCACGCGAACGCTATCGCGGATGAGTTCCTCGAAGTCTTCTTCGGACATCCCGCGAGGTCCGAGGGCCATTTGCATGTAGAGTTTGTAGCGATCGTGGTCGAACTTCCCTTGGTTTTGGAATGCAGGAAGTTTTTGGATGGCTTCGAGGACTTGTTCTTCGGTGGGGTTGATGCCGAGTTGGTCGGCTTTTTGACGGAGGACGATGGTATTCCAGACGAAGGCATCGGCGCTGTCTTGGGGGGTGTTAGCTCCTGGGGTCAACGAGATGAGGAGTTCGAACATTCCGAAGATGCGGCAAAGTTCGAAGTTGCGTCCGAGGCGGAGGTATTCGAGCGAGGAGACGTCGCGACCGGCGACGCGGCCGACGTTATCGGAGCCGAGTTTGTCCATTCGCGCGCCTGGGCCGCCGTAGAGGACGACGAAGGTGACGATGACGACGATGGTGAGGGCGGTGAGGAGGGATTTCTCGAAGCGCCGGAAAAAGTTAATCATATGGGAGAGACGGGATGTGCCACAAAAAGACCTCCCAACAAGCTGTTGCTGCCTGTTGGGAGAGTGGCTAGAGATTGGGGGATGAGGCTACGGTTCCCCCAGCGTTGGTCGCAATCCCTTTTTGGTTCGCTTGGATGCGTGGTAGCGGTGCTTTGTGCGGTGACGTTGGCGGGTGGTTGGGCGGCGGTTCGGGCGCAGCAGCCTGCGGGGCAGCCACCGGCAGCGCAGCCGGTTGGGGAAGGGGTGACGCTGGTGGATGGGCGTTTTCAGGCGGGACAGGTGGTGGGGAGTGACGGGAAGACGGTTCAGTTGAAGGGGTCGATTGGAGTGATTGGGCTTCCGATGGCGCAGATTGCCTCGGTGCGTTCGAATCCGCCGGCGCCGTTATTTGCGCCGCCGATGGAGGCAGTGCGTGCGGGGGATTTGGTGAAGGCGATGCCGTTGTTTTGGCAGGTGTACGAGAAGTTTCGTGGGGTCCCGGTGGATTGGGTGGCGACGGTGTTTGGTTTTGTCATGGATGGTGCGATGACGGCGGGTGACAAGGGGATGGCGGATCGGGTGAAGGCGGAGGTGGAGGCGTTCCCGAAGTTGGGTGAGTTGCCGGGGATGGACATGGTTTTGGCGCAGTCGGACTTTGTGGCGGGGCGGTTTCCGGACGCGGACGCAAAGATTAAACCGGTGATAGGGAAAGCTCTGGGGGACCGCACGCTGGGGCAGTTGACGCCGTTGGCAGCTCAGTATGCTAAGGCGCTGAATCTTTCGGGACGGATTCTGGAAGGACAGGGTCGGGAGGGGGATGCGTACGAGCGTTATTTGCAGGTGACGCTGTTGTTTTCGGGCGATGTGACGGCGGTGAAGTTTGCCAAGGAGCGGGTGGCTGCACTGCAGGGCAAGGGCGTGAAGGCGCCGTAGAGTCGTCCTGCGCCGGCGAGGGGTTATTGCGCTGCTATTTTTAGCGACTTAGCTGCCTAGGCAACTGGGAGGATGGATTTGGCCGGTTCCTTGCTTCAGAGTGTGAGCTTCGTTTTTCAGAGAAAGCTGTTCGCTCCGTGAGCAGCTAGCAGAGAAAGTTCTTATTTGCCCCCGACCTATGAAATCATGCCGAGCGACCCAGTTGTTGAGTGATGGTAAGCAGCCGAGTTTTTGGAGTCGGTTGCGGGCGTGGCTTGCGCCGTTGGTGGGATTGGTGTTGGTGCACGGTGCGGCGCTAGCGCAGGAGGCGGCGGAGGCGGCTGCGGATGATGGCGGTCACGGCAACAAATCGGTTTTTGAGACGATTAAGGAGAGCGGACCGCTGGTGATGGGGATTTGGGTGGTCATTGTGCTGACCTCCGTGGTGATGATGTCGTTTATCGTTCAGGGGGTGATGACGTTGCGGAAAACGAAGTTGGCGCCTCCGAGTTTAGTGGCGCAGTTGCGTGGATTGATGGCGGGGGGGGATTATCAGGGGGCTTGGACGGTCTGTTCGAAGGACGACTCGTACATGGCGAATGTGGTTCAGGCCACGTTGACACGGGTAGGCCGCGGTAAAGAAGCGGTTGAGGCGGCGATCATTGAGTATGGGCAGCGGGAGCAGACGGTGATGAAGACGCGGAACAGTTACCTTTCGGTGATTGGGGTGGTTTCGCCGATGATTGGGTTGCTCGGTACGGTTATTGGGATGATTGGAGCGTTCGCGGTGTTGGGATCCACGGGGATTTCCGATCCGCGGGCGTTGGCGTCACGAATCGGGGAAGTGTTGTTGGCGACGGCGAGCGGTTTGTTTATCGCGATTCCGGCGTTCGTTTTTTATTACGTGTTCAGGAACATGATGCAGGCCTGCGTGGTGCATTCGGACGAGATCATTCAGTCGTTGTTTGAAGAGGTGCCGTTTGCTTCGTTGGACGGTGTGCGGATTGGGGACGGTGGCGGTTCTGCGATGTATTCGGGCGTTTCTGAAGGAATCGTGGCGGCGGCGGTGGCGCAGGTTCAGACGTTGCAGGCTGCTCCGGTGATGCCGGCTCAGCAGCAGATCCCTTGTCCGGTTTGTCAGGCGCCGGTGACCCCTGGCGTGCCTTCGTGCGGGCATTGCGGCTCAACGCTGAACTGGGGCTAGGCGTTGGTTTGGTTTTCGACCTTGGGTTGACCTCATTACGACCATGTCTGGACACGTTTCACACGGGGCTTCGATTGCGAAGAAGCGTGCGGCGTTGCGGAGTGCGACGGAGGAGGATCCGGAGTTTCAGATTGCTCCGATGATCGACATTCTTTTGGTGCTGCTGGTGTTTTTTATGTCGATTAGCTCCACGGAGGTTCTCCAGTCGAACCGCGAGCTGACGCTTCCAGTGGCCAAGGATGCGAAGGACAAGGAGAAGAAGGGCGCGGCGTCGCAGGGACAGGCTTTGGTGAACATTCTTTGGGAGGCGGTCAGCAACACGGGCACGATTCTCGTGGATGAGAAGCGCCTGACGAATCCGAAGGATTTGGAGTTAACGGTGGCGGCCAAGCGCGAGGCATTGGAGCAGTTGGCGGGCGGCGCGGCGAAGGGTTCGTTGCGGGTTGTGATTCGGGCGGACCGGATGGTTCGGTTTGAGTACATGAAAGAGATTTTGAAGGCGGTGGCGGCAGCGGGCGTTTCGAACGTCACGTTTTCGGTGGTGGATAAAGACGGAGGGAAGTGAGCGCGGTTTTTGGAGATTTTTAACCTGATTAATCACGAGATATGGCCGGTTCAGTAGGTTCAGATGATGGGGACATGGGGTTCCAGATTGCGCCGATGGTGGACGTGGTTTTCGTGCTGTTGTTGTTCTTCATGGCGAGTGCGGGGTCGCAGATCGTGGAGAAGGAGTTGTCGATCAATCTTCCGAGCGGGGCGGGTTCGGGCTCGGGCGTGGCCAAGACGCCGATCATTGTGGACATTGCACCGGACGGTCAGGTGTTCATGAACAACGAGTTGTACGGGGCGGCTGGGGACCGTGAACTGAAGAAGTTGAAAGAGTTTTTTAAGACGGTGCTCTCGGAGTTTGGCGCCGACGATCCGGTGATTCTGAGACCGAGCCCCGACGCGCGTCAGGAGCGGGTGATTGATGTGTTGAACGCTGCGTCGTCCGCGAAAATCAAAAACCTGACGTTTAGTTAGGATCTTCTGGGGCGGCGGAGTGGCGGGGAGGTTTGCGGGGCTAAGGGCAGGGTGCTGGAATGGTTTTTTCTCACGGACTCCTGATTGTTCCCTCCCTTTGCTTCCTCATTTGTCATGAACCGATTTTCTCTTCTGCTGGCTGGCCTCGTCCTGCTCACCTCTCTGACTTGCGTTAACGCTGCGCCCTCGATCGATTTCGCGCGGGACATTCGGCCGATTCTTTCGAACTACTGTTTTCACTGTCACGGTCCGGACGATAAGGAGCGGAAGGGTGGCAAGGATGGCTCGGGTGGTTTGCGGTTGGACACGGAGGAAGGGGCGCATGCGGATCTTGGGAATGGGGTTGGGGCGGTCGTTGCGGGCAAGCCGGAGGTTAGTGCGCTTTTGGAGCGGATTCTTTCCAAGGATGCGGACGAGGTGATGCCTCCGCCGAAGACGGGGAAGAAACCGACGGACAAAGAAATCGCGTTATTGCGGGAGTGGATTCGTTCTGGGGCGAAGTACGCGGCGCATTGGGCTTATCAGGCGCCGAAACGTCCGGCGTTGCCGGAGGTGGCGGGTGCGTCGCATCCGGTGGACCGCTTTCTTTTTGCGCGGCTTGCGGCGGAGGGGTTGAAGCCTAATGGCGAGGCGGATCGTTCGGCGTTGGCGCGTCGTGTTGCGCTGGATTTGACGGGGTTGCCCCCGTCGCTGGCGGAGGTGGAGGCGTTTGAGAAAGACAGTTCGCCCAAGGCCTATGAACGGTTTGTGGATTCGATGCTGGCTGCGCCGGCGTACGGAGAGCACTGGGCGCGTCTGTGGCTGGATTTGGCGCGGTACGCGGATTCTGCGGGGTATCCGAGTGACCCGGGGCGCAGCATCTGGGCGTATCGTGATTGGGTGATTCGGGCGTTTAACGACAATCTGCGGTTTGATCGGTTTACCGTGGAGCAGCTGGCAGGGGATCTTTTGCCGAATGCCACGGAATCACAGGTCATCGCGACGGCGTTTCACCGGAATACGATGACGAATAATGAGGGTGGCACGTCGGACGAGGAGTTTCGCAATGCGGCGGTGGTGGATCGTGTGAACACGACGTGGGCGGTGTGGATGGGCACTTCGATGGCGTGTTCGCAGTGTCACAACCACAAGTACGATCCGTTTTCGCAAGCGGACTATTTCCGGTCGTTTGCGATTTTCAATCAGACAGAGGATGCGGACCGCAACGACGAGTCGCCGTTGCACCGGTTTCTTTTGCCGGAAGATCAGCGCAAGAAGGATGAGTTGGCGGCGCGCGTGGCGGGTTTGGAGGCGAAGTTTGCGAAACCGTCGCCGGAGTGGCTGAAGGGATTTGCGGCATGGCACACGGGGTTGCCGCGCGTTGTGAACTGGCAGGTATCTGCTCCGCAGCGGATTGCGAGTGAGCGGGCCGCAAAACTAGCTGTGAGTCCGGAGGGGCGTGTTCGCGTGGAATCGCTCGACGACTCGGGGATGGATTTGCAGACGCTGATTTTTGCGAAAGCGGGGTCGTTTTCTGCGCTTCGACTCTCCTCGGTTCCGGACGCCGCGTTGCCGGGCAAAGGCGCGTCGTTTGCGGCGAACGGATCGTTTTCGGTGGATGCGGTTCGTGCGTTTGTGGTGCCGGAGGCGGGGTTCGGAAAGATGGCGCGCACGGTTCGGTTGGAACTCACGGGTGCTGCCCGAGCGCTCCGTCTCGAGGGGGTGGAAGTGTTTGTGGGAGACAAGAATGTTTTGGAAGGCAAGGTCACGTCGGCTTTAACGAAGGGTGCTGCGGCGGGCGAGTACGCGGAGTTTGAGCTGGGCGCGGATGTGAAAGTGGACCGGATTCGGGTGCGCGTACCCAAGGACGGCGGATATTTGCTGGGCGGAAGCAAACTCACGTTGCGCGATGCGGCGGGCAAGGTGGTTTGGACGCGAGTGATGTCCGACGTGCGTTCCGACGCATTTACGGCGGAAGTGCACGATGGGCGCGCGGTGAAGGTGCGTCAGGTTATCGCGAGCCTGACTGCGGGCGGGTGGGATGCGGTGACGCTCGCTGGGCTTCCGTCGTCGATTCCCAATCTTCGCAACCGAGGCTGGAGTGCTGCTCCGGGGGCGAAGCCGGCTGAAGCGGTGCTGATTTTTGAGAAGCCCGAGGTTGTGAAGGAGGGGGAGAGAGTTGTGGTTGAGGTGGACTCGCGCACGCGGAACAAAGGGCAAATGCTGGCGTCGTATGAAGTTGCCTTGACGGGGGATGCGGGGGTTGAGCCTCGGCTGGGTGCTCCGGCGCCGTTGCGCGCGTTGTTGGAGCGTGAAGCGGCTTCGTTGAAACCGGAGGAAGTGAAGCAGTTGCAGGATCACTATGTGCGTCAGTGGGCGCCGGAAGCGGACGCGGATCGCAAATCGTTGGCTGGGTTGAAGAAAGAGTTTGAAGCGATGAAGCCGGACACGGTTCCGGTGATGAAGGAGCTGGGGGGTGATAAGCGTCGGGTGACGAAGATTCAGTTGCGCGGGAACTTCATGAATCTTGGGGATGAGGTTCAGGCGGGCACGCCTCCCGTGCTTCCTCCTTTGCCGACTGGACGCGGTGCGGACCGGCTTGCGATGGCGGAGTGGATGGTTTCGCGCGACAATCCTTTGACCGCACGGGTGACGGTTAACCGCCTGTGGGAGGCGGTGTTCGGGACGGGGCTTGTTCGGACGACGGAGGAGTTTGGAGCGCAGGGCGAGTTGCCGTCGCATCCGGAGTTGCTGGATTGGTTGGCGACGGAGTTTGTTGAGCAGGGTTGGGACGTGAAGGGTTTCTTGAAGATGTTGTTGATGAGCCAGGCTTATCGGCAGAGCAGCGCTGTTCGGCCGGACGTTTTGGAGAAGGACCCTGAGAATCGGTTGGTCTCGCGTGGTCCGCGGTTTCGTGTGACGGGGGAACAGTTGCGCGATCAAGCGCTGAGTGTCTCGGGGTTGTTGAGTTCGAAGATGTTTGGGAAACCGGTTCGCCCACCGAAGCCATCGGTCGGCATCTCATTGGCGTTTGGTGGCGGCACTGATTGGACGACGAGTGCGGGAGAGGACCGGTATCGGCGTGCGATTTACACGGAGGTGCGGCGCAGCAGTCCGTACCCCGCTTTTTCGACGTTTGATGCCCCGAACCGAGAGGTTTGCACCATCCGCCGGAATCGGACGAACACGCCGCTTCAGGCGTTCGTGACGTTGAACGATCCGGTGTTCGTCGAGGCTGCTCAGGGATTGGCGCGTCGGGTGATTCGTGAGGCGAGCGGAGATGCTGCGCGGATTGATCATGCGTTCCGAGTGGCGTTGTCCCGGCATGCGACGGAGCCGGAGGTGCGGCGGGTGGAGGCGTTGTTGCAGCGTGCGCGCGAGGGCTTTCGTGCGGATGCGGAGGCGGCCAAGCGCTTGGCAACGGATCCGATTGGGGCGTTGCCTCAGGGACTGGATGCGGTGGAGGCGGCGGCTTGGACGGGGGTTGCGAATGTTATTTTGAATCTCGACGAGTTTGTCATGCGTCGGTGATTTCCGGTGCCAGAACATCCATCCATGAACGGTTTTATGAATCACGTTGAACATCTTCAGCAAGAGCGGCTTCAGCTCGAAACGCGCAGGCACTTTTTGAAAACAGGCGGCCGGTTGAGTTTGGGCGCAATGGCCTTGGATTTGATGCGGACTGGGGCGGACGGGGCCGCGGTCACGAATGATCCGATGGCGCCGCGCAAACCACATTTCCCGGCGAAGGCGAAGCGCATCATTTATTTGCACATGTCCGGTGGACCACCCCATCTGGACATTTTTGATCACAAGCCGGGCTTGGTGAAGCGAAGTGGCGAGGATGTGCCGGATTCGATTTTGAAGGGGCGCCGTTTTGCTTTCACGAGTGGGGTGCCGAAGCTCATGGGATCGCCTCGGCAGTGGGGTCAGCACGGTTCGGGCGGGATTTGGATGTCGGATGCGGTGCCCAACTTTCATTCGGTTGCGGATGAGGTGACGGTGATTCGGTCGATGAAAACGGATGAGTTCAACCACGCGCCAGCGGAGCTGCTTTTGTTTACGGGTTCGCCGCGGCAGGGGCGTCCGTCGATGGGGTCGTGGGTGACGTACGGGTTGGGTTCTGAGAACGAGAACTTGCCGGGGTTTGTGGTGTTGATTTCGTCGGGGGTGCAACCAAGTGGTGGGCAGGGGTGCTGGGGAAGCGGGTTTGCGCCGTCGGTTTTCCAAGGGGTGCAGTGTCGTTCCAAGGGTGATCCCGTTTTGTATGTGTCGGACCCTGCAGGGATGAATCGTGATTTTCGTCGCGCGACGCTGGATGCGTTGAAGGATTTGAACACGCTTCAGGAGAAGGAGTTGGGGCATCCGGAGACGGTGACGCGGATTCAGCAGTACGAGTTGGCGTTTCGCATGCAGACGTCGGTGCCGGAGGTGATGGATATTTCGAAGGAGGGAGCGGCAGTGTTGGAGCGTTACGGCGCGACGCCGGGCGAGTCGTCGTTCGCGAACAACTGTCTTTTGGCGAGGCGGCTTGCGGAGAAGGGGGTGCGGTTTATCCAGTTATTCGATTGGGGTTGGGATTTCCATGGGACCAATCCGAATGAGGACATTCGCGATGGATTGACCCGAAAGATGGCGCGCACGGACAAACCGGTAGCGGCGTTGATTCGTGATTTGAAGGAGCGCGGGATGTTGGACGACACCTTGATCGTCTGGGGTGGCGAGTTTGGCCGCACGCCGTTCCGTGAAGGGCGCACGGCGGGTGGATCGGTGTTGGGGCGTGACCATTATCCGGATTGCTATGCCTTGATGCTGGCTGGGGGCGGGGTGAAACGCGGGTTTTCGTACGGTCAGACGGACGAGTTGGGCTTTGCGGTTGCGGAGAATCCCGTGCACGTGCACGACCTACAGGCGACGTTGCTGCATCAGCTTGGGTTTAATCATGAACGGCTGACCTATCGGTTTCAGGGACGAGATTTCCGTCTCACGGATGTGCACGGGCGGGTGGTGCGCGAAATCCTGGCGTGATGGGGCTGTGGCGCGGGTGAGCGAGAGTGCTCGCCCGCATCCTGCTTTTATCTGTGTTCCGGCGGTTCGGCCGGGTTTCCCCCGATGAGAAAAGCGGTTCAGTTCCTGATTTTTTGTGCGTTGGTTGTCGTCCCCATTTGGGTGTGGCGTGACCCGGATTTGAGGGTGCTGCTGCCGGGGCGCGCATCGGGAGGCGATGCGACGGTGACGGTTGGGTCAAAGGCGGCGGAGGTTTCGTTACACGAGGCGAAGCGGAAAAAGGTGGGTGGGGAGATGCCACCGGTTCCGGTTCAGATTGGGGTCGCGGAGAGTCGCGATTTCTCCGTTTATTTGAACGGGTTGGGAAACGTGCAGGGACTCAACACCGTCTCGGTGCGGTCTCGGGTGGAGGGGCAGATTGTGGCGGTTCGGTTCAAGGAGGGGCAGGATGTGAAGGCGGGCGACGTGTTGGTTGAGATTGATCCGAAGCCATTTCAAGCGGCTTTGAATCAGGCATTAGCTCGGCGGGCGCAGAATGTGGCGCAGTTGGACAATGCGCGGGCGGATTTGGTGCGGATTGAGGAACTGATTCGAACGGAGGTGGAGACCCCGCAGAAGCGGGACACGCAGAAGGCGTTGGTGGATCAGTTGGCTGCGACGGTTCAGGCGGATGAGGCGGCGATTGAGGCGGCGCAGGTGCAGTTGGATTACGCGACGGTGCGTTCACCGATTGCGGGCCGGACGGGGTTGCGTCAGGTGGATGAGGGAAATGTGGTGCGTGCGGGGGATCAGGATCCGATTGTGGTGGTTACGCAAGTGACGCCGGTCTCGGTGGTTTTCACCCTTCCAGAGCAGCACACGCAGGTGGTTCGTCGGGCGTTGGAGAAGGGAGGCGTTCAGGTGCTCTCGATGGGGCGTGATAATCGGACGCAGCTTGCGGAGGGAAAGCTGATGGTGGTGGACAATCAGATTGATTCGACGACGGGCACGATTCGCATGAAGGCGGATTTTCCGAATGAGGATCGGCGGCTTTGGCCGGGGCAGTTTGTGAATGTGCGGGTGCGCGCTGAGGTTCGCGAAAAGGCGGTGACGGTTCCAGCGACTGCGGTGCAGCGGGGTCCGATGGGAACGTACGTTTTCCGAATCGCGGAGGGCGAAACGTGCGAGATTGCGAAGGTTGTGACGGGTCCGAGCGAGCAGGGTTTTACGGTGATCGAGAGCGGGTTGGTTGCCGGTGATCGCGTGGTGGTGGACGGGCATTTCCGGTTGCAACCGGGGGCGAAGGTGCGAGCGCTGGGAGGTGAAGGTGGACCGAAGAAAGGGGAGTCACCTAAGACGGCAGCGGCCCCAGTCCCGAAAGCGTCGTGAACCTCTCTGAACCGTGTATTCGCCGGCCGGTTGCCACCGTGCTTTTCATGGTGGCGGTGGTGTTGCTGGGGATTCTCGGTTACCAGCGACTGCCGGTGGCTGCGCTTCCTGCGGTGGATTTTCCGACCATCGAGGTTTCCACCGGTTATCCGGGAGCGAGTCCCGAGGTGATGTCTTCTGCGGTCACCACGCCGCTGGAGCGTCAGTTCGGGCAAATCAGCGGACTCACTTCGATGAGTTCGGTGAGCGGGTTTGGGCGCAGTGCTATCACGCTCCAGTTTGCCTTGGACCGCGACATTGATTCGGCCGGTCAGGATGTGCAGGCCGCGATTAACACTGCCTCTGGGTATTTGCCACGAGGGCTTCCTGCGCCGCCGGTGTACAACAAGGTCAATCCCGCGGACAGTCCTATCCTGACGGTGAAGGTGACGTCTGACACCTTGCCGCTGGAGCGTGTGAATGACTTTGCGGACACGGTGCTTGCGCAGAAGTTGAGTCAGGTGACTGGTGTTGGATTGGTGACGTTGCAGGGTCACCGCAAGCCGGCGATTCGGGTGCGGGTGAATCCGTCTGCGTTGGCGGTCTTGGGCCTGGGGATGGAGGATGTGCGGACGGCGATTGTTGCGGCGAATCTGAACGCGCCGAAAGGCAGCTTTGACGGGGCGCGTCAGAACTACGTGATTGGGACGAACGACCAGATGACTGCCGCGCAGGATTATCAGCGGATGATTATTGCCTATCGCAATGGAGCGCCGGTGCGGGTGGGGGACATTGGGGAAGCGGTGGACGACGTTGAGGATGTGCGGATGGCGGCGTGGGTTGATGGGCGACCTGCGGCGATTGTGGATGTTCGTCGCCAACCGGGGGCGAACATCATCGAGACAGCGGAGCGGGTGAAGCGGTTGTTGCCCCAGTTGCGCGCGGCGATTCCGCCGCAGATGGAGGTCGCGATTTTGTCGGATCGCACGGAGACGATTCGTGCGTCGGTGAAGGATGTGGAGCACACCATGGTTCTGACGATTGGGTTGGTGGTGTTGGTGATTTTCGCGTTTTTGCGGCGGGTGTGGGCGACGGTGATTCCGAGCATTGCGCTCCCCATCGCGATTGTGGGGACGTTTGGCGTCATGTACCTGCTGGGGTTCAGTCTGAACAACCTCTCGCTGATGGCGTTGACGATTTCTACGGGGTTTGTTGTGGATGACGCGATTGTGATGATTGAGAACATCTTTCGCTACATTGAGGAGGGGGTGCCTCCGTTTGAGGCAGCTTTGAAGGGGGCGCGGCAGATTGGGTTTACTGTCATTTCGCTGAGCATTTCGTTGGTCGCAGTGTTTATTCCGCTGCTGTTCATGTCGGGGATTGTGGGGCGTTTGTTTCGCGAGTTTGCGGTCACGCTGAGCATTGCGGTTGGCGTGTCGGCGGTTGTTTCGTTGACGCTCACGCCGATGATGTGCGCGCGCCTGTTGAAACCGCATCGTGCGGGCGATGAGGGATGGTTTTATCGGGTTACTGAGCGGTTCTTTGAGCTGTGGCTGAGCCTTTACCGCGTGACGCTGGGTTGGGTCATGCGGCGGCGCGCGCTGATGCTGTGGATCACTGCGGCGACGGTGGTGGGGACGCTGTGGATGTACGTCGAAATTCCGAAGGGGCTTCTGCCGGTTCAGGACACGGGCGTGATTGTTGGGGTTGTGGATGCTGCAGAAAATATTTCGTTTCGCGCGATGGCGGAGAAGCAGCGGGCCGTGACGGAGCGGATTCGTCAGGACCGCGATGTTGCGTCGGTTGCGGCGTTTCTGGGATCTGGGCCAGGGAGTGCCACGTCGAACTCTGGTCAAATCTATGTTGTGCTGAAGCCGCGTTCGGAACGGCGAGCAGATGCGAAGGCGGTGATTGATCGATTGCGACTGACGGTGGCGGACGTGCCTGGGGTGACGCTTTTCATGCAAGCGGTGCAGGATTTGCAAATCGATAGCCGCGTGTCGCGCACGCAGTTCCAATACATCATGCAGGGGCCGGACGAGCGCGAGTTGGGAGACGCAGCGGTTCGGTTGCGCGAGGGTTTGCGTGGGCGGGTTGAGTTTGCGGATGTTGCCACGGACCAGCAGGAGGGCGGGTACCAGTTGAAGGTGGATGTTTCGCGGGACAAAGCGGCTCTGTTGGGCGTCACGATGCAGGCGGTGGACGACACGTTGTACGATGCGTTTGGGCAGCGACAGGTTTCGGTGGTCTTTACGCAGTCGAATCAGTACCGAGTGATTTTGGAAGCGGACACTGCGTCGCAGCTCGATGCGGGGATGCTGGACCGATTGCAGGTTCGTGCGGCACAGGGGGGTACGGTTCCGCTATCGGCGTTTGCAACGTTGAGTCAGACGAACGCGCCGCTTTCGGTGCAGCATGCGGGTCAGTTTCCCTCGGTGACGTTGTCGTTCAACTTGGCGTCGGGATACTCGCTGGGCGACGCGGTGGAGGCGTTGGGGAAGGTGAGGCGTGAGGTGGCGGTACCGGCGTCGGTGGCGGGCGAGTTTGTGGGGAGTGCCGCTGAGTTTAAGCGATCGTTGGCGGATTCGCCCTTCCTGCTGTTGGCGGCAATCGTGGTGATCTACATCGTGTTAGGTGTTTTGTATGAAAGCTATATCCACCCCGTGACGATTCTTTCGTCGCTCCCGTCTGCGGGGATAGGCGCGTTGGCCGCGTTGCGGTTGGCGAACATGGATCTGTCGATTATCGCCATCATTGGCATCGTCTTGCTCATCGGGATTGTGAAGAAGAACGCGATCATGATGATCGATTTTGCCATCGAGAAAGAGCGCGACCACGGGACTTCACCGGAACGCGCTATCCTCGAGGCGTGCGAGTTGAGGTTTCGCCCCATCATGATGACGACCATGGCGGCGTTGTTGGGTGCGGTGCCGTTGGCGTTGGAGGATGGAATGGGTTCGGAACTACGGAAACCGCTCGGGGTGTGCATTATCGGGGGGTTGGTGGTGTCCCAGTTTTTGACGCTGTACACGACGCCCGTGATTTATCTCGCGATGGACCGGGTGGCTTCGTGGTTTCGGAAGGCGCAGCCCGCGGGGGAATCCATTGGGACCGGTGAAACGGCGGAGACGGTATGAACCTTTCAGAACCGTTCATCCGGCGTCCGGTGGCCACGTCGCTCTTAGCGATTGGTTTGTTTTTGTTGGGCATCTTCTCGTATCGCCGTTTGCCGGTGGCTCCCTTGCCACGTGTCGATTACCCGACGCTCTCGGTTTCTGCAGCGTTGCCGGGTGCGGATCCAGGAACGATGGCGTCCGCGGTTGCGACGCCGTTGGAGCGTCGGCTCGGACAAATCGCTGGGGTTTCGGAGATGACATCAACCAGTGCGGCGGGGTCGACCACGATTTCGCTGCAGTTTGATATGAACCGCTCGATCACGGGGGCGCAGAAGGATGTGCAGGCGGCGATTCAGGCAGCGCGTGGAGATTTGCCGCCGGCGCTGCCGATTCCGCCGTATTCGCGGCGCATGAACGCGGGCGATTCGCCCATCATGATTTTGGCGCTGGTCTCGAGTGTGATGGAACCACACCGATTGTACGAACTGGCGGACACGATTGTGGCGCAGCGGATTAGTCAGATTGAGGGCGTGAGTATGGCGTCGATTAGCGGGTCAGCGAAGTCGGCGGTGCGTGTGCGGTTGAACCCTGGGGCGCTTGCGTCGGCGGGGTTGGGAATGGCGGATGTGCGTAATGCGATTCTCGCGGCGGGTGCGCATTTGCCGAAGGGAGTGCTGGAGGAGGGGGGCGTGCGATGGACGATTGAGGCGAATGATCAGTTGGCGAATGCGGCGGATTACGCCGGTATTGTTGTTTCTCAAAAAGATGGCGCGGTTTTGACGCTTGGCGATTTGGGGGAGGTCACGGATGGGGTGGAAAATACGCGTCTTGCGGGTTGGTCGCGGCTGACGCCGGCTGTGGTGATTATTGTGTATAAGCAACCGGACGCGAACATCATCGAGACGGTGGATCGGATTCGGGCGGTGATGCCGCAGATTCAGGAATGGTTGCCTGCCTCAGTGGAGTTGAAGGTGGAGAGTGAGCGGACGAAGACGATTAAGGCGTCGGTGCGGGACGTTCAGCAGTCTCTCGTGGTGAGCGTGGTTTTGGTGATGCTGGTGATGTTACTTTTTTTGCGGAGGCTGGCGCCGACGATCATCGCGAGTGTCACGGTGCCGCTTGCGTTGGCGGGCACGTTTGCGGGGATGCGTTGGGCGGACTACAGCTTGGACAACCTGTCGCTGATGGCGTTGACGATTGCGGTCGGGTTTGTGGTGGATGACGCGATTGTGGTGATTGAGAACATTGTTCGATTCATTGAGAAGGGGGAGAGGCCGTTTCAGGCTGCGTTGAAGGGTGCTCGGCAGGTGGGGTTTACGGTGGTGTCGATTACCGTGTCCTTGATTGCGGTTTTCATTCCGTTGCTTTTCATGGGGGGATTGATTGGTCGGTTGATGAATGAGTTTGCGGTGACGCTGAGCATGGCGGTGGTGGTGTCGGCGGTTATTTCACTGACGCTCACGCCGACGCTTTGCGCGCGGTGGTTGAAGGGTAAGGGGACGGAGAAATCGGGGGTGGTGGGACGCGTTGCGGAGCGATTGCAGGACGGGATGGTTCGGCTTTACGCGTGGTCGTTGGGGGTGTTGTTGCGCCATGCGTGGGCGGGGGTGCTCCTGTTTTCCGGGACGGTATGGATGACGGTGGATATGTATGGCCGGATTCAGAAAGGGCTTTTTCCGCAGCAGGATACGGGGATGTTGATGTGTTCGGTGGAGGCTTCGCAGGACATTTCATTTCCGGCGATGATTACGTTACACGAACGCGTGACGCGGGTGATTTGTGAGGATCCGGCGGTGGATACGGTGAGTGGGATGGTTGGTTCGTCCTTGCACAGTGGGGCGGCGAACAGCGGCAGGATGTTTATCGCGTTAAAACCGTTTGAGGAGCGTGGCGAGTCGGCGGATGCGGTGGTGGCGCGGTTGCGGAAGTCGACCTCCGTTGTGCCGGGGGTGCGCGCGTTTACGATGGCGATGCAGGATATCCGGATGGGAAGTCGTTCGTCGAAGTCGATGTATCAGTATACTCTGCAGGGACCAGATTTAGCGGAGTTGAACGAAGCGGCTCCGCGCGTGCTGGCTGCTTTGCGCGGATTGCCGGAGTTGCGCGATGTGAACAGCGATCAGCAGTCGGGGGGATTGAAGATGAACGTGGTGGTTGATCGTGCGGCGGCGGCGCACCTTGGGGTGGCAATGGCTGATGTCGACAACGTGCTCTACGATGCGTTTGGGCAGCGGCAGGTCGCGACGATTTACAAGCGGTTCAATCAACATCGCGTGGTGATGGAGGTGGACGAGGATCATTTGGGGGATCCGGCTGTCTTAGATCGAGTGCAGGTGAAATCGGCGTCGGGCAAGTTGGTTCCGTTGTCTGCGTTTGCGCGGTTTGATCGAACGAATGCGTTGTTGTCGGTGACGCATCAGGGGCAGTTCCCTTGCGTGACGCTCTCGTTCAATGTCGCTTCTGGCGGATCGCTGGGGAGTGCGATGGAGGCGATTGGAAAGGCGGTGGAAGAGTTGGGATTACCGGAGTCCGTGAGTGGGAGTTTTCAGGGGACTGCGCAGATTTTTCAGGAGTCGTTGCGAACAATGCCGTTATTGACGCTGTGGGCCTTGTTGGCGGTGTATGTGGTGTTAGGGATTCTCTACGAAAGTCTTCTGCATCCGCTGACGATTCTTTCCACTTTGCCTTCGGCGGGTTTGGGTGCGTTGTGGGCGTTGCAGATTCGTGGGTACGAGTTGTCGTTGGTTTCGTTCATCGGGATCATTTTGTTGATGGGGATAGTGAAGAAGAACGCGATCCTGATGGTGGATTTTGCGATTGATGAGACGCGCCGTGGTGCGACGGGGCGTGAGGCGATTTTGGAGGCGGCGAAGGTGCGGTTTCGTCCGATTGTGATGACGACGCTTGCGGCGTTAGTGGGGAGTTTGCCGTTGGCGCTTGGGACGGGTGTGGGTTCTGAGATGCGGCGTCCGCTGGGTGTTGCGGTGGTGGGGGGCTTGATTGTTTCGCAGGTGCTGACGTTGTACACGACTCCGGTGGTGTACTTGGTGGTGGAGCGACTCAGAGTTTGGTTAAGTGCGCGAGTGCAGCGCAGGAAAGCAGCCGTGTGTGAGGGCGTTGGGGAGGGGAGTTTTTAGGGGGTGGGGAGCGACAACGCCTTTAGCGGCAACGAGGCTGCATGTGTCATCAGCGAACTCTCTGGTGTTGTTCATGAGGGAGTCGCAAACGGAGTCTTCTTCAACTCGCCGATGGG
>JACCEE010866744.1_pt1 | contig 27336 bp, 20 predicted proteins | sample 7449931 | NCBI WGS metagenome assembly JACCEE01 (sample SAMN15323457, study PRJNA562643) | freshwater metagenome | isolation source: river surface water | place: USA:Blue River Watershed | collected 2017-08-19 | reverse complement strand
CTGAAGCATAAATTCCCTCGTTCCCATCCAAATCAGTCCGTTGATTGGAATAGGGGTGCCTTGATCAAAAAATGCATTTTCTAAAATGCGTTTCCTTCCGCCGTTTGTCAAATCAAGAAGGGCTGTTTCTAATCCAAATCGAATAGATGGAAGGGAAAAAGGAACCAACTCCTTCACCTGTTGCAGTACACTTTCCTCATCCAATTCCCAAACCCTAGCGCTTGCCCCCTTCAAAACACTTCCTAATTGGGCTTCAAAATCAGGTCCGAAATCTGGGCTCAGTCCTGCTAAAGGAGCAGCCTCACCCCATCCTACTAGATCCAAATCCCCTTTGTGTTGGATTTTGATCCAAAATACATCACGGCTATGCATCACCCCGCGCGAAGTGCCTGCCTCAAATCGAAATTGAAGGGTTCTCCGCAGGTATGAAAAATCAAGGTGGACAAGTTTACTCATGAAAGTGTAACCAAAAGAAGGTGAAAAGGGTTAAACGAGTTGACTATATTTGCCGACCAATTGCCCTTAGTTATGGAAATACCGAGTATTGATCTTAAGGAATACGAATATACTTTACCAGAGGATCGAATTGCGAAATTCCCCTTAGAAAAGCGGGATAGTTCCCAACTTTTGGAATACAGAAAAGGCACAATCCAGCATCACCATTTTTTTAATCTTCCAGATCTTTTGGATGCGGATAGCCTACTGGTTTACAACAATACCAAGGTAATTCCCGCCCGATTGATTTTTCAACGGCAAACTGGGGCTCGAATAGAAGTTTTTTTGCTCCAGCCTATTGCTCCTTCACGGATCATGTCCGAGATCATGACTTCCAAAAAGCCCGTGGTCTGGGAAACGATGATTGGCAATCTCAAAAAGTGGAAAGAAGAAGAAACCCTGCAAGGAATCATTCAGATTGATGCCCAAGAGGTAATCCTCTCTGCACGACTGGTAAACAGGGACTTGATGCAGGTTGAATTTTCTTGGAATGATTCGGAAATCGCTTTTGTAGACCTGGTGGAAGCCTGCGGAGAAACTCCCCTCCCTCCTTATTTGAATCGAAAAGCAGAAGAAAACGATAAATCTCGGTACCAAACGGTCTACTCTGAAAAAGAAGGTGCAGTAGCGGCACCAACTGCTGGTCTCCACTTTACGGAGGATGTATTTGATGCATTACGGAAAAAGGGAATCCAGGAAGCTGCGTTGACACTACATGTGAGTGCAGGTACCTTCCAGCCTATCAAAGTAAAGGCTGTGGAAGAGCATCCCATGCACAGCGAACAATTAGAAATCAAACGTGAGACCATCGAAAAGCTCCTCCTACATTCTGGAAAAGTAGTAGCCGTCGGTACTACTTCCGTGAGGACGCTAGAAAGTATGTATTGGTATGGGGTTCAATTGATTGAAAACCGAGGAAATCGATTTGAAATCGAAAAACTTGCCCCCTATGTAAGTAGAGTCTATTTACCAACTCGAAAAGAGGCATTGCTAGCAATTCTGAATGAAATGGAACAAAGTAACTCAGACACCCTTTTTGGAACTACTTCAATTTTTATTTTTCCAGGATATAAGTTCCAATTGGTAGATGGGTTGATTACCAACTTTCACCAACCAGGTTCTACGCTCGTATTATTAATTGCTGCGCTTGTGGGGGAGGATTGGAAAAAAATATATCAAGAAGCGCTTGATTCCGACTACCGATTTTTAAGCTATGGAGATAGTAGTTTGTTGTGGATTTAATCGCCTAGGCTTCCGATTTTTCTGATTCCACTTAGCAGTTGATGGTAGAAAGTTCGCCCTACAGGTACTAAATCCGTTCCAACCATGACCTCCTTGGTAGTTATGGATAGAATTTCTGAAACTTGAACGATGTAGCTTTTATGAATTCGCAAAAACTGATTGGTAGGTAAAACGGATTCAAAATCTTTCAAGATATTCCGTACGGAGAATACTGCTTTTTTGGTGATTAAGGTGGTGTAATTTCCATCCCCTTTAAGCCAAAGGATGTCGTCAAATTTCACCTTAACCAAACTCCCCTCGTGACGAACAAATACAGCATCTTTCACCAATAGCTTTGGATCTTGGAATAAGTTTTTCTTCTCACTTTTTCCATTTCCATTCGTCTTTTTTAATTCGAGGAGCTCTTTCATAGACTGCGTGTTTGAAGTGTAACTAACTGAAAGAGACTATTGTTTGAAAACAATTACACAAATTCTATTTCTCCAAATTTATTCTTGTGCAAATCATTGTTCCCCATACAAAAAATCCCTGAAGTAGCGCTTTACTTCAAGGATTATTGGTTTTAAATAAAAGTGTTAATTCTAATTTACCGCATGGATTTGTAGGCATTGATTAGTCCATTCGTAGAACTATCATGTGATTCTACCTTCGCATTGTCTGATAGCTCAGGCAGAATACCATTTGCAAGTACCTTCCCAAGTTCCACTCCCCATTGATCAAAGCTGAAAATATTCCAAATTATTCCTTGGGTAGCTATTTTGTGTTCATAGAGTGCCACCAATTGACCTAGCGTATAAGGGGTGATTTGCCTTACTAATATGGAATTGGTAGGTCTATTTCCTTCAAAAACACGGTGTGGAGCAATTCGTTGAATTTCTTCTTCGGATTTGCCTGCTTTACGCATTTCAGCTTCGACCTCAGAAAGGGATTTGCCCTTCATCAATGCTTCGGTCTGTGCAAAAAAGTTGGACAGCAACTTCACATGATGATCTCCAATGGGATTGTGCGAGCGTGCTGGAGCAATAAAATCACAAGGAATAAGGTGTGTTCCTTGGTGAATCAATTGGTAAAAGGCATGCTGTCCATTGGTACCTGGCTCACCCCAGATGATTGGTCCCGTCGGGTAGTTCACTTTTTTCCCATCTCGACCTACGTATTTTCCATTGCTCTCCATATTGCCTTGCTGGAAATAGGCTGCAAAACGGTGCAAATACTGGTCATAGGGAAGAATCGCCTCGGAGCTGGCTCCCAAGAAATTGGTATTCCAAATCCCTACCAAAGCCAAGATGACCGGAATATTTTGATCTAGTGGAGTAGTTCTAAAGTGAAGATCCATGGAATGAGCTCCTGAAAGCAGCTCTTCAAATCGATCAAAGCCAATGGCACAAGCGATGGGAAGTCCAATAGCAGACCAGAGGGAATACCTGCCTCCTACCCAATCCCAAAATGCAAACATATTTTGTGGATCAATCCCAAAGGCACGCACCGAATCAGAATTGGTTGACAGCGCTACAAAGTGCTTTGCTATCGCTTTTTCATCTTCGGCATGCTTCAAAAACCAAGTTCGCGCAGAATGCGCATTGGTCATGGTTTCCTGTGTAGTAAATGTTTTGGAAGCAATAAAGAATAGTGTGGTTTCTGGATCTACCTCCTTCAACGTTTCCGCAATATGGGTACCATCCACATTCGATACAAAATGCAGTTTCAACTTAGGATGCTGATACGCTTTCAAGGCTTCGGTGACCATCACAGGACCAAGGTCAGAACCACCAATCCCAATATTGACCAGCGAAGTAATGGGTTTACCGGTATAGCCCAACCAAGTTCCTTGGTGAATCTTCGTTGCAAAGGCCTTCATTTGGGAGAGGACCTGATTCACTTCAGGCATTACATCCTGCCCATCTACATGGACTGGGGTATTGGATCGATTCCGTAAGGCAGTATGCAGCACTGCACGATTTTCAGTTTGGTTGATCGCTTGCCCTGTAAACATGCTTTCTATAGCCTGAGGCAAGGCTGTTTCCTGAGCAAGCTGGAGTAGGACTTCAAAAACCTCATCTGGGATTCGGTTCTTTGAAAAGTCTACTAAAATATCTTCAAAGCTCCGGCTATAGCGCTCAAATCTATCTTTTTGATTAAAAAGCTCTAGAATGCTAAGATTTTGATGTTTTTGTGAAAGGGCAACTAGCTTACTCCAAGCTGAGGTGGTGGTAGGATTGATCGCTTGCATCGCTGTAAAAGTGAATTAAGTTGTACTGAAATGAAATAAATGAAGGAAAGGGAATTACTTAGAAAAGGGGATGGTAAAGACTAAGCTTCAAAAGAAAATAAATGAAGCACGGCTTTCAAAGAATGGAATTTAATTTCCTCCGTCAGCTTTTGCTTTTCTTTTGAAACCCTTGTTAAAAGGCCAGGTGTATTCGAGGGCTTCCATTCCTTTATTCAAATTGTAAGAAGCCGAATCGGCATTCTCGATGGTTTTTTTCAAGGATTTGGCAAACTCAGGATCGTTCAAGAGCATACCTAAAGAATTGCCTTTTGAATTGAGCTTATCGGTGATGCCCGCAAACTCTTTGGATAGCGCTTGGGTATTAGCGCTGGTTACTTTAAGACTTTCAATGGTCGCCTTCAGATCTGGAACGATGGAAGTATCGGTCACCAAATCATTCATCAAAGTTCCTTTTTGATTGAGTTTGTGCGAGAAGGTGTTCAAATCCGCAATCATCTTGTTGCTATTTGTCGAAGCGCGTTCTAAGTTGTACAAGATAGTTCGGAAATTTACTGCCAAAGCAGAATCTGTCAGCATTGCCCCTACAATTCCTTCTCCCCCAGCAATTTTGCTGGTCAATACCTTCAAGTCATTCGTGATATCTACTAGGTTTTGATTATTGACTTGCAGGGTCTCCATCATTTTATCGGTATCCAAAGGCATGATGGCTTCCAATCTATCCCCTTCTTCAACAGGCGGATAATCTGTGGTACCTCCATAGATGACGATGATCTTATTTCCGATCAAACCATCTGAACTGATCGTTGCTTTTGAATTTTTACGAATAAACTCGGCTACTTTTTCTTCCACGTTCATTTCAACTTCCACTTGAGAATCCCCAAAGAAGTTGATCTTTCGCACCGTGCCAATTTTTACACCAGAAAACCAAATGTTATTTCCAGGCTGAAGACCTCCAATATCATCAAATACTGCCTTTACATGGATGGCTTTGACAAACTTCTTCTGCTGCCCACCCAAGGTCATGATGCCTAAGACAAGTATGACTATGCCTATCAAGACAAACAGGCCTACGAGTACGGATCGTTTATTTTCTGGGTTCATGAATGAATAAAGTTATAATCGTAAAATGATTTGATTCGCTGATCTTCAGCATGAGGGAAAACTTCTTCAAAGGTACCCAAAGCACCAAATTGTCCATCCAAAAGGACTGCCATACGGTCTCCGGTCTGCTTAGCACAGGCAAGGTCATGGGTAATCACAATGGAGGTGGTTTTGTATCGCTCCCGAACCTCATTGATCAAGTTATTGATTTCTACGCAGGTAATCGGATCCAGACCAGCCGTAGGCTCATCGTACAACATGATTTCTGGGTTTAGCACTAAGGTACGGGCCACACCAATTCTCTTTTTTTGACCTCCTGACAATTCAGAAGGCATTTGATTGATTGTTTGTGGAAGTCCCACGGCTTCCAAAAGTTCCTCGATACGAAGGTTAATTTCTTTTTTTGTAAGGTTTTTGATGTTGCGAACCAACGGGAACTCCATGTTTTCGCGAACGGTCATGGAGTCATACAGGGCAGAATTCTGAAATGAAAAACCAATTTTTAGCCTCATTTCATTCAAATCCCGAATTCCAAGTTTAGAAATCTCCTTCCCAAGCACCTCCATACTCCCGCTATCCTGCTGCAAAAGTCCTACCATGATTTTGATCAACACCGACTTTCCTGTACCAGAGCGGCCCAAAACCACGAGATTTTCCTCACGATACAAATCCAGATCTACTCCTTTCAGGACTTCAAGTTCACCAAAGGCCTTGTACAAATCTCGAATTACCACCACCTTTTCTCGATTACCCATGGCTATTTGATACGGAAAAGGTTAATGATTTGAAGGGAAAGCAGCTCCTCAATAAAAATGAGGAACATCGAAATAACTACGGCTGAGTTTGCAGCTCTACCCACCCCTTCCGTTCCTTTGGAAGAGTTGTATCCTTTGTAGCAACCTACCATTCCAATCGTAAATCCAAAAAATATGGATTTGATGATCGAAGAGAAAATATCTAGGAAGGTAACTGAGCTAAAAACTTGTGCAAAAAAAGTAGAGATACTTACGAGTTCATTCGCATTGACATTGATGAAAGCACCCATCAGAGCTACAAAATCAGTGTACATCACCAATACCGGAATCATTAAGGTGGTGGCCAATACACGAGTTACCACCAAAAATTTGTAGGGATTGGTAGCCGATACCTCCATGGCATCAATTTGCTCCGTCACTTTCATGGATCCTATTTCGGCTCCAATTCCTGATCCCACTTTACCTGCGGCAATCAAGGCAGTAACCAAGGGACCCATGGCTCGAACAATGGCAATAGCAATCAAGGATGGAAGCCAGGACGTGGCTCCAAACTCTGATAAGGAAGGGCGGGATTGATTGGTGAATACGATCCCTACGATAAATCCTGTTAGAGAAATCAAGGGCAAGGACTCTACACCGATACGGTAGCACTGATGAATGACTTCTTTGAATTCATAGGGAGGAACAAATACCTCTTGGAAAAATCGCTTGACGAAAATCCAAGCATCTGCTAATCCCTTGAAGAAGGCATCTATTTTTTTTGAGAAGACATGCTTTCGCGTACCGGACTGTCCTGCCATAGTCGTATTCAGAGATTCAAAAATAAGGAAATTAATTCAAAGGATGCGCCAAAAACCTGCATTTGCTCCAGCAAAAAAAGTATGCAAAAGTGAGGAAGAACTCAGAGCTTGCAAGCAGCAAACCTGTAGACATCCACCAAACGATTACCTAAAAAATCAACAACCCTGGAGGGGGAAAAAGAATGCAAAATCTGAAAAACTTAAGGCTACAAATAAGCTCAAAAAACTACCTCTATTCTACTGCCCAACTACCACTTTTTCCAAACTAAGTTGATCCCAAAATATTGGTTGAAACTATAACTACATCATGGACGAAATTAGTAAGTCAGCGGGGTAAGACAATACCATTTCATTGTGAGTTAGCTGCTTAAAAACCTTGGTACTACCCTTGAAAAAATTACAAGAGCCGGAGAGGAGAAAACCGTGGAGAAAAGTGGGTATTTCAGAGGTTTTTTATTTTTTAGATAAATCTTATTTTTTTAGATTTGTCTAATTTAGACAACTATAAATGAATCATAGTCAATTAAAAATCAATTACTTAAATATAAATTTAAAACTATTGATTTAAGCAAATTTTAAATGCAGTACAAGGGCTATGCCCTTCCAATCTTTGCTGCCTCCAAGGCAAATGCAAGCGTTTGTTCATCCAAATTCGCACTATCCAATGCCTTATTTTTTATCGCCTAACCCTAGCGGTTTGTGATTAATTCCAATCAACAACTGGGCCAAAAATCGAATTCAATACCTGCTGGGATGGTAAAATCTTGACTTGAATTTTAAGTCTCCCCTACCCTTTTTCGAAGCTTTCCAAGTCAGAATTACAGGCAAGTTTGGAGGCTATTTTTCTACCTTCCACAGAGTTCCTTATAGGCACAATACACACATTTTTTCTTGTCGTCAGTTTGATCAAAAGGCACCTGAGGATTTACGATTTCCTCTAGAAGCCCACGAAGACCTAGTTCATATTCCTCAGAAAAATCCCGGTAATCTACTACTTCAGAATTATCCAATTGAAGGTAGGGATTGAAGTCAGGGGAATAAATTTCCTTGATGTTGATGATTCCCGGTTTTAGAGGGAGCTGGTTTTCTGGATTTTGGTACTGGTAGAAAAAGGCGTAAAGAAAAGTTTGCATGGCGGCCTTGTTTCTTTTCTTATCGTTCCGATCAAATAGGGACGCAATCGAAGGAATTTTTTTGGTATCCTTCCCTGTTTTGTAATCCAAAAGTCGAACCTTGGAATCTTTGATATCCAAGCGATCTATCACCCCAGCTAGGGCTACTTCCTTCGGGCCATCCTCCGTTTCAATCGAAAGATGCGCCAGGTGTTCTTTTTCCAAACCAATCACTCTGAAATCACCATTTCGCTGGTCGTAAGCCAGTACGGCCTCAATGTATTTGGTCAATACCTGCCGAGCAATCTGCAATTGGCCAGTGAGCAAGAGCTCCTCTCCTTCCTCCTTCTTGTACAGTTCCCGAAAAGCTTGTTCCACAGCAACGGGTACTTGTGGCAATAAGCGCTCAATTTGGTGGCTATCCAATTCTCGAGAAGTTTGCCCTTCAGGGAGCGCATACAGCAATTCAATCCCTCTATGCAGCAGTGTTCCGAAGGTCATGGGATCAATTGAAGTGACCACTTCTTCTTTTTCTTTCAATTCAGCCACATAACGTAGGTAAAAGCGTAGCCTACAATCCAAATACATATTGAGTGCCGATGCCGAAAATTTCTTTTCAGCTTCCCCATCTCCCAAGGGCTTAAAATATCGAGCCAAACTAGCCAGCATTGCTGGAGTCTTGGCAAGTGTAATGGGTGGATTCGGGCTGAGGTTGACAGGAACCAAAACTGATTCTGGTTTTGAAATTGGCAATTCCACTCGCATCTGCTGGATAAAGCGGCTCATTTCATTGGCCTTACCCTGCTCTCCAGCAGTGGTATAGATCAAATGCACTTCCTCAGCGCGATGCAACAAACGGTAAAAGGTGTAGGCATAGATGGCATCGTTTTGCTCCTGAACAGGTAAGCGGAAAGCCTTTCGAAGATTAAATGGAATCATGGATTGAATTCCTCCTCCAGGAGGAAAACTTCCCTCATTTACATCACAAATAATCACCCGTCTGAAATCCAGGTTACGAGATTCCAATACCCCCATCACTTGCAATCCTTGAAGCGGCTCCCCTTCAAAGGGCAATTTGAGATCGCGGAAAAGCTTTCGGAATAAGCTGAGAAGAAATTCAACTTTTAGACCTTTGCTGCTTGAAGTACTGAATATCTCCTTCACCCGATTCAGCTGCTTGAACGCTTGAAACAAGTAGCTTTTTTGAGTAGGATCTTCTTGTAATTCCTTGGCTAAATACTCAATAATCTCAATTAGGTAATCGATTAGCGAATCTCCCGATACCTTTTTGAACACCAAATCAACTAGCGTGTTTTCCTTAGCAATTAACTCCTTGGGAACATCTATCCAATTTTCAGTTTGTATTTTCTGAGCCGCTTCCGCAGCCCAGGCTCCATCCTCTGCCTGTAAATAGGAATAAGCTAAGAGGTCCAATACCGATTTATGGTAAAAGGTTACCCTCCCATCTTTCTGTTTTGAATGACGCTGCAAATCCAATACCGCATCCAAAAAGGAATAAATCGGCGCATTGCGCATGGGATAGCCCATGGTCACATTGAGTTTGGTAATCACCTCAGGAAGCTGATGAAGAACCGGAAAAAGCAACTGCTCATCGGGTAGAATGATGACGGTCTCTTCCAGCGGCTCATTCGATCCCAACTGCTCTAGCAATTTGCCCACCAAGTTGGCTTGATTCGTCTTTAAAGGGATGGAATGGGTGTGAATTCGTGAACCTTTCTTTTTGATTTCATCTGGAATTCGCTGGGGAAAGGTTTTTGCTAATACAGGTTTTTTTCTCTCGTCAATGTATTCTCTGAAGAACAACCCAGCCTCCTGCAAGGGATCTTCCAAATAATACGCGTCAACATCCCAAAAAATCTCAGCCCCAAAAGCTTGAATGAAATGAGTAATGATTTTTTCTTCGGCAAGGGTAAACGCATTGAAGCCAATAAAAATCAATTGCTTGTCAGGTTTAGCGATGGCCTCCGTAGTTGATGCCACTTGTCGATACAATTGCCCCCCATAGGCCATTCCAGAAGTCTGTAATCGTGCCTGAAATCCTTCGTAAAGGGATCCCAGAATTTGCCAAAACTTGAGGAAACGTTCTTTCTCTGTTTCATTCTGACGCTCAAACGCCTTCCAAAATTGCGCGATTAGCGCCCATTGCTCTTCGGAAAGGAAACTCAAATCCGACTCGAACTCCTTGATTTCTGCCAAATGGGCATACACCTGCTTTACTGGAGCCAAAAATTGATCCAAATCGTTAAAATCCTTCAAAATCAACTCCCCCCAATGGTAGAATCGATCAAAGGGCTCCGCATCTTTTTGAAGGGTGCAGTACTCCTCATACAATTCGAATACTAAAGTAAGTTCGTCTGTGGGGGTTTTCCCTGCCAACTGGTACACCAGCTGCTCAATGGTCACTACCTCAGGCATCCAAACAGGTTGCTCGATCAATTCCCCCAAGTACTTGGTGAAAAATAGGCCTGCGCGACGGTTGGGCAATACCACCCGAAGGTCTTTCAAATCCCTACCAGAGTCTAAAAGCTGTTGAGCAGTTTCTTTCAAAAAAGGGATCATAGTGCGATAATTTCAGTAGGTTCAAGGTAACAGAGGTATCCTTTGACAGGCAGCTGCGTCAAATTTTTCACCAAAGACATGTATTCATATACTTGATCAGCATGAGATTCACGTTTGATTCCCGTTTTGAAATCAATTACAATCGCCTCATCTTTTCCAATAAGAATTCGATCAGGACGCTTTTGAGCTCCCCCAGGAAGTAGAATCCCTTGCTCGGTCAGGGAGGAAAAATTTGGATCAAACCATTTTCGTACCTCAAGATTTGCGAAGACTTGATCGAGTTTCACTTTTACTTGGACAGCAGTCTCTAGATCCAATCTGCCCTCTTGGAAATACTCTTTCACTAATCGTGAAGCATCCTCCATGCCTTTTGCTTCGGCCAAAATAGCGTGGATAATGACCCCAAAATCCCGTTGCTCTCGGGCATGAATGCCCTCAGGGGAAAAATCCCAGGGATACGCTTTAGTTTGCAACTTGGTCTTCCAATCCATGCATTCCCAGCGAAGCGGAGGAACATTTGTAACTTTATCTCCTTCTTTTTCCTTGGCTTTAGGCCAATTTCCCCAAGCGAAGGTCAGTGTCTCTGGATTCCAAGAGGAAGCAGATTCTTCCAGAAACTGGAATCCTCCCGAAAACATATCATACAAGAGATTTCCTGTTCGAGTAGGCGAAATTTCCTTTTTACTTTTTCCGATTGAAAAGGTTCCAAATCCAAAAAGGGCCTCTTCGGCACGTGTAAAAGCTACATATAGCATATTGAGCGAATCCAAATAGGACAAGCGAACTTCCTCATCGTAGGCACCTGAGAAATGACTGTTTTTCAAGAGCGACTGATGTGTCAAAGGAACGACCGTCTGTACTCCATTTTCGGTATCAAATGGGGCCCATAAGATTGGTGCTTGAAGACCTGAGGAGACAATTCCCCAATCTAAGAAAGGCATAATGACCACCTTGAATTGAAGTCCTTTGGACTTGTGAATGGTCAAAATTCGCATCGCATCATGGTCCTCAGGAATTTTTACGGTGCGCTTCTTTTTGTTGAGTTCCCACCAATCCAAAAAGCCAAGTAAGTCCGCTCGATTCTTTTTCACATAGTCAAACACCGCTTCCTTAAAGCCGGAAACGTAACTGAGGTCCTGTTGCTTCTGTGTCAAACCTAGAAACGTAAGTCCTTGCTCCACCAATTCCATCAAAGGCATCTGTTGGAAACTAGCTTGCCTAGCCAACAATTCTTTTTCCTTTTCTTGTAATTCAGTGGGCAATCCTCTGACAAAAAACAACTCATGACTCAAGGAAATTTCATGAACCAAGGCATAGTATTGCCAAAGGGTTTTTAGTGCCACTCGGTCAGAAGGATCACTCAAGTAGGTCAAAAACCCAACCACGCACTTGACCGCTATGGATTTATCTATAAACAAAGACTCTTCAGAAAGTACATCAAAGCGGTAGTCTGTACCCACTTGTTCTCGCTGCACCTCCATAAATCGATCGGCCAAAACAGCTCCCTGTCCATTAGTACGCACCAAAAATGCAATGTCGCGCAAGTCATACCCCTGATCCTGTAATTGCATTACCAGCTCGGGAAGCTTATCCAAAACATCCGGTTCCACGCCTTCTTCCTCTTCGCTATCCTCTTCCTGGGTCCTTTCTGCATTACTTTTTTCTGCAAACTCTAGATGAATCTTCCCTTGGAATGAAGCATCTTTTTTCGCTTTAGGCACTTCCTGTGCTACGCCCTCAAAAGCACGCGACAACTTATTTTCCGAATCCAATTCGTAGTGACTTTCCATGCCCCGCTCCATCCATCCAGGTAATTGCTGGAAGACGGCATTGTTAAACGCAATGATGCCTGGCAAACTGCGGTAGTTGACGCTTAGATTCTTGACTTCCACAAAATCTGGATGAATCTGCTCTTGCACTTCGGAGAGCAAAAGTTCTAATTTTCCTCCTCGCCAACGGTAGATCGATTGCTTGACATCCCCTACCAGCAAGTTGGTATTTCCAGAAGCCAAGGTATTTTGCAACAAAGGCTTGAAACTCGACCACTGGAATTCAGAGGTATCCTGAAACTCGTCAATCAAAAAGTGTTGGTACTGGTTTCCAATTTTTTCATACAAAAAGGGAGCTTCATTTTCCCGAGTAATTTCAGCTAAAAAATCATTAACATCTGAAATCAATAAAATTCCCTCCTCATCCTTCAGGTCTCGCAATTCCAAAAGTAGGTTTCGGAAAACCCCAAACGCATTGAGGTTCTTCTGAAGGGAGGTAAACGTATTCCAAACCATTAACTTTTCGGGCCAAGAAAGGAGCAAATCACCCAAACCAGCTTCAAAAGCGTTGCAAATAGCCCCTTCCTGTGGGGATCTATTCACAAACCAATTGCTCACCTCGGGCAAATCCCGCAACATGTTAGCGGTAAGTTCTGGAAATGGCATCTTGGGATCACCCAAGCTTCCGAATTTTTTAGCGAAGCTTCTGCTCCCCCCCTTGAAATCAGTCCATTCCAATCCAAATTGGACTCGAATATCCTCTGCTTGCCGCCATTGCGCTTTACCCTCCACAATCAAGTCCTGACGAATACGATCTATTTGTGCTTTCAATTCAGGTAAAAATCCCTCCTGACCCACACTATCTTGGAAAACAGCGCGAAATGCCTTGAACCGTTCCTGAAAAATCTCCTTACCTAGACCCTTGATTCCTACACGAATGTCCCAGGATTTACCATCCAACAATTGTTCTTCGGCATAGTCTATCAACCAATTTCGCAATGCTGGATCCTCAGCAACCTTTTCCACGATTCGATCCACCAACTTATCTAGGACCGCATCGGTATCCATTTCCAAGTCAAACTTGGCTTGCAGACCCATTTCTCTAGCAAAAGATCTGATTACCTTTTGGAAAAAGGAATCGATGGTGCTCACTGCAAAATGACCATACCCGTGCAGCACATGAAGAAGCGTCACTCGCGCACGATCCATCAATTGCTGTTCATCCAAATCCAACTGAGCCATTAATTCCTGATCCAAGAATTCAGCTGGATTGACCCCTTGACTCAATCGTTTCAATTCCTCCACAATCCGCTCCTTCATCTCTTGAGTGGCCTTATTGGTGAAGGTCACCGCCAGAATCTGTCGATACCCGGAATGGGGATTCCTCAAGGCCAACTTGAGGTATTCCAAAGTAAGGGTGTACGTCTTCCCCGAACCTGCTGAAGATCTGTAGAGTAGAAAGGGTTTTGCCATTGGAAAAAAATTTGAGTTCGAATATAGAAAACCCTACCTCCAGTTTGATAGATGGTTTATTTTTTTGACACAAATTGTCAATCTTAGAAAAAATGAAAGTAGAAAAGAATGGACTCGTGTTGGCTTAGCGCTTCAGCGCATTCCACAAAATTTCAATGGGATGCAAAGCCTTTCTACCTGTCCCATCTGCTATCTGGTGTCGACAGGAGGTACCAGGTGCTGCAATAAGCGTATCTACATCAGCCTTTCGAACCGCAGGGAACAAGACCATCTCTCCAATTTGCTGAGAGATTTCGTAATGCTCTGCTTCATAACCAAAGGATCCAGCCATGCCACAGCAGCCACTTGGAATAGTCTCTACCACATAGTTAACGGGAAGGGAGAGGATTTTTTGAGTCCAAGAAAGCGAAGAAAGTGCCTTTTGATGGCAGTGTCCGTGCAATTTGATTTTTTCGGCTCGTGTGGTAAATTCTTCTGGTTTGATATTGCCTGCAGCAACTTCCTTGCCTAAAAACTCATCGATCAACTGCACGTGAAACTTAAGTTTCTTGGCGCTCTCCACCCATTCAGGACCCACAATTCGTGGATATTCGTCCCGGAAACTTAGAATTGCGGATGGCTCCAAGCCAATAAGTGGCGTATTCCCATCAATCAACTTCTCAAATACGCGCACATTGGCTTCGGCATGCTTTTTTGCTTTGAGCAGCAATCCCTTGGAAAGCGCAGAACGCCCACTCTCCTCGTGATCGACTACCCTTACCTCATAGCCCAACTTCTTGAGTAGGGAAATGGCCTTGATTCCGATTTGGGTATCGTTGTAGTTGGTAAACTCATCCACGAAAAAGTACACAGACTTAATCATTTTGGCTGGTGCAGGAAGGATAGCATAGTTGTTTTTATACCAAGCACGCAAACTCACCGAACTAATTTCCGGTAGATTACGATTGGGAGCCACTCCCAAAAACGCTTTCAAAAGACCTCCTGTGAGAGAATTGGTCAAGAAGAAATTAGAAACAATCGGAACCAATGATCCCAGTCGGTTTAATTCATTGATGTGCCCAAATGCTTTTGACCGCAAAGGTACCCCATGGGTCTTCTGGTATTGGTACAAAAACTCGGCTTTCATGCTGGACATGTCTACGTTAGAAGGGCATTCTGCCGTACATCCCTTGCAGCTCAAACACAAATCCAAAGCTTCCTTGATTTCCGGATGATCGAAGGCATTCTCTTTTTTATCTAGCGTCAGAAACTCCCGAAGCGTATTCGCACGGCCACGAACGGAATCCCGCTCGTTGCGGGTAGCCATAAAGGAGGGACACATAGTACCTCCCGAACCTGGAAGCTTGCGGCAGTCTCCAGACCCGTTGCATTTCTCTGCTAGCCTCAAAATCCCTCCAGCCGCTGAAAAATCAAAAACCGTTTCTGGATCTGGCGTATGCATGCCAATTTCGTAGCGAAGAAACTGGTTCATCGGAGCAGCATCCACAATCTTCCCTGGGTTAAAAATATTCAAAGGATCCCAGGTGTATTTGATTCGTCGAAAGAGTTGGTAATTCTTTTCTCCAACCATCAGCGGGATAAATGCGGCTCGCACTCGTCCATCCCCATGCTCCCCAGAAAGAGAACCTTGGTACTTTTTAACTAGTTTGGCTGAGGCTAGGGAAATCTGATAAAACTCTTCCACATCTTCTGCCTTTTTCAAATCAAGGATGGGACGCATGTGAATCTCTCCTGCCCCCGCATGGGCATAATGCACAGGGTTTTGATTAAAACCTGCCAAAATTCCATCCAATTCATCGATGTAATCTGCCAGATCTTCAATATCCACCGCAGTATCTTCGATGCATGCCACCGCCTTCGGGTCACCAGGAATATTTCCCAAAAGTCCTAGTCCTGCTGCACGAAGGGCCCAGGCAGATGCCACTTTCTCAGGCTCAATAATCGGATAGGCATAGCCGTAGCCTGCGGCCTTCAAGTCTGCTACCAAGGCTTCACCCTTGGCCATTGCCTCTTCCAAAGTTTTTCCTCGAAACTCGATCATCAACAGCGCCTTGGGATCCCCCTCCACGAAATAGCGGTTTTTGGAATACTCAATGCTTTCTTTGGTACAGTCTAGGATGATTTTATCCATCAACTCCACGGCAGTCACCTCGTGCTTCATCGCCACTTGGGCCGACTTCATGCTTTCATGAATGGATTCAAAATGGGCAGCCACCACAATTTCTATCGGATCCGGAAGTGGATCTAGGCTCAACTTGATCTCGGTGGTAAAGGCTAGGGTACCTTCAGAACCGGCCAATAGTTTACAAAAATTGAAATTGTCTGTTCCCTCAAACTGCGAAGCCTTAAGCAATTCGTCTACAGCGTAACCCGTATTCCGTCGATGGATGGACTTTTTTGGAAACTGAGCATGAATTTCTGCTCGAGTTTCGGATTGACCGAGTTCTTCCCAGACCTGCCGGTAAAGATTCCCTTCCAAATCCTTTTGCCCACACTTGTGCTTAAAATCTTCCGCAGAAAGTTCTCGGAATACTACCTTTTTTCCATCACTCAGGATGGTATTCAGGGAAATTACTTTGTCCCGAGTAACCCCATACACAATCGAGGTTGTACCCGAGGAATTGTTGCCTACCATCCCTCCGATCATCGCACGATTGGCGGTAGAAGTGATCGGTGAGAAAAAGAGGCCATAGGGCTTCAAAAAACGATTCAACTCATCCCGAACCACCCCAGGCTGCACTCGTACCCAGCGTTCGTCGGCGTTAATTTCAAGAATTTGATTGAAGTGGGTGGACACATCCACCACAATGCCATTGCCCACACATTGTCCTGCAAGCGAGGTACCTGCAGTCCTTGGAATCAAGGAAGTGCCATTTTCAGAAGCAAAATGAATCAATCGCTGAATGTCTTTTTCCGTTTTGGGAAAAGCCACCGCCAAGGGAACCTCTCGATACACCGATGCATCGGTCGCATAGAGCGTTTGGGTGAGGCGATCCCAGTGGAGTGTTCCCTCCAATTGGGTCGCTAAAGTTTCTAAAAAAGGAATCAGGTTGGGGTGGTCTGAAGGCATGCTCAAAATTAACTTTCTGGAGCAATTTTTCACGAACAAAAATTAAAAAATATGCACCCACAAAGGGTAAAATAGTTGAAAAAGTAGCAGTTGAATTTTACTAACTTTCGATTTCAAGAAATCTTTGTATTTCCATGCAATTCTGATTTGATATGTTTTTCTACTTCTCTCAATTTCTAAGTTTTTTGGTCATGCCGCTTACATTGGTAATTCTATTCCTGCTGGCTGCCTTCTTTTTCTCACCCAAGTCTGCTGGAAGAAAAATCCTAGGAGCAGGAATTGTGCTCCTTCTCTTATTTTCGAATCCATTTCTGTCCAATCTGGCTTTATTGGCTTGGGAACCCCCATACAAATCCTTTGACGAAATTCCTGCCACTGAAATCGGCATTGTCTTGACTGGGGTCACCAACCTGAATAAAACCGCTTCTGATCGAACCTTTTTTGGAAGAGGGGCTGATCGGATTACCCATGCCCTGCAACTGTATCGCATGGGAAAGATTAAAAAAATCCTGATTACTGGTGGACAGGGATTAAATCCCACCAATTCCTATTCTGAGGCAGAATTACTTAAGCGATTTTTAATCATGACAGGCATGCCGGAAGCAGCTATCCTGATTGAGGAGAAAAGCTTAAATACGCGAGAAAATGCGCTTTTCACCAAGGAGTTTCTAGAAAAAGAGGGAATTCCTACCCAACAGGAGTTTGTGTTGATTACCTCAGCATTTCACATGCCTCGATCGAAAAAATGCTTTGACAAAGTAGGGTTACAAACCATCCCTTTTCCAGTAGATTACTACAGCCACGACCTCAAATACGACCTACCCTCATTGATTTATCCAAGTTTAGGTTCACTCCAAACCTGGCAAATCCTATTTAAAGAGTTTTTAGGCTTACTGATGTACCGCCTAGTGGGATACATTTAAAAAGCGTAACCTAAGATTGAGATTTATTGAAAAGGTGAGTCCTTTTCCTTGGCCATCTGATTGTACACGATGCCGTCCAAGATTCCTGGAATCCATTTGTTTAAAAAGACGGCCAACTTCCCTTGGGCAGTCAACACCAAATCTCGCTTTCGGCTATTCGTAGCCCGAAGAATATGGGTTGCCACTTCCTCCGAAGTCATCATCTTGGATTCATCGCGGGGGGATTCTCCTTGGGAACTCCCATCCGCAGTCAGTGCAGTATTTCGGATATTGGAGGCCGTAAAGCCTGGAGCTACCACCAGGACATGTACCCCTTTTTTCATGACTTCAGTCCGCAGGGATTCAAAAAATCCATTCATTGCATACTTACTTGCCGTATAGGCCGTACGTGCAGGAGTTCCTCGGTAGCCGTTGATCGAAGAGATACCAATAATCGAACCCTTGCTCTCTAAAATGGCCGGTAAGCAATACTTAGTGGCATAGACTGTTCCCCAGAAATTGGTGTCCATCACCTTGCGAAATACTTCCAAATCCAAGTCCTGAAATAAGGCTCGCATGGAGATGCCAGCATTATTGATCAAAATGTCAATTCTTCCAAATCGAGCAAGCGCTTCCTCGGCCATGCGCTTGTTATCGGCTTCAGACCCAGCATCTGCAAGAATGGGGAGCACGGTGAGATTCATCGCCTGAAGTTTGGCTGCAGTAGCCTCCAACTTCTGCGCATTCCTTCCTGTAATCACCAGTTTCGCCCCAGCTGCTCCAAATACAGCTGCGCAGGCTTCCCCAATTCCTGAGGTGGCACCCGTAATGACCACCACTTTATTCGTATAGTTCATATCCGACATTTGCCCATAAAGATAGAAAAATGACTAGAAACAATACGGATTGGGAAAGTATTGAGAAAAGAGGCCCCTCCACGAGAAACTGGGTAGTCCAAATCCCTGCGTTTTTCCTAATTTTACGGCCATGTCCCGAAAAATGAAACACAAGGTCATCACCCAATTGACCATTGAACGCATCGCTACCGAAGGCAAATGCCTAGGTTACCACGAAGGCAAAGTAGTATTTGTTTCTAATGTCGCCCCGGGCGATGTGGTAGATGTGCGGATTACAAAAGGTAAAAGTTCCTTCATGGAAGGAGAAGCCATGCATTTTCATAGTTACTCCAAGGACCGTATCGAACCCTTTTGCGCACACTTTGGCACCTGCGGAGGATGCAAATGGCAGCACATCACCTACGATCTCCAACAAGAGTACAAGCGCCAGCAAGTAGTAGACCAGTTTCAGCGGATAGCCAAAGTTCCCATTCCGGAGGTGGCTCCCCTTCTCGGTTCTGCACAAACCCAATACTACCGCAACAAACTAGATTTTACTTTTTCCAATTCCCGCTGGTTAACCCGCGAGGAAATTAATTCCGAGCAAGAGTTTGAACGAAATGCCTTGGGCTTTCACATTCCCAAGATGTTTGACAAAATCATCGACATTGAGCATTGCTACCTCCAAGGGGGGATTTCCAATGCCGTACGAAATGAATTGCGCCAGTTTGCCCGGCAAGAGGGATTAACTTTCTATGCCATTCGGAATCAGGTGGGATTGCTGCGCAACCTGATCATCCGTACTACGAGCACCCAACAGACCATGGTTATTGTCCAATTTGGAGAAAATGACCCAGGGTCAATTTCTAAAGTGATGGACTTTTTGAAGGGGCGTTTCCCTGAAATTACTTCCTTGCTTTACGTCATCAATACCAAAGGCAATGAAACCTTCCACGATTTGGAATTGGTCACCTATTCAGGATTACCCTACATCGAGGAGGCCATGGAAGGCCTTCGCTTCCGCATTGGACCGAAATCCTTCTACCAAACCAATTCTGCACAGGCCTACGAATTGTACAAGGTAGTGCGAGATCAGGCCCAACTCAAGGGAGATGAGGTGGTCTATGACTTGTACACGGGTACGGGTACGATTGCCAATTTTGTGGCCAAACAAGCCAAACAAGTGATTGGAGTGGAATATGTGGAAGCAGCGATTGAAGACGCCAAACTAAATTCCAAGTTGAACGGCATTGAAAACACGCTTTTCTATGCCGGGGACATGAAAGACATCCTGAACGATGAATTTATGGCAACCCATGCCAAGCCAGACTTGATCATTACCGATCCTCCGCGCGCAGGAATGGACGAAAAGGTCATCCAGATGCTGCTTCGCATTGCTGCTCCCGTGATTGTCTACGTTTCCTGCAACCCTGCCACACAGGCTCGAGACCTAGGTTTGCTAGGAGAACTCTACCAGGTGGATCAGGTGCAGCCCGTGGACATGTTTCCACATACCTACCATGTTGAAAATGTTGTACGCCTTAGCCTAAAGCCATGATCTCAGATTTTAATGACCCCGAATTGAGTGGCAAATACCTCGGTACCATTACCACGGACTTTATCAAAATTTGCGATGTGCTGAAGGAAGCCTCTTACCAGGTTCGCTCCAAGGGCTTCTCGGCATACCCCATCTTTCCCATATCGAAAGAGATGCAACCCATCGGGAAAATCTTTATTGGGAAAGCGGAGAAGGATCTGGATTGGAATTACTTCATCACCTACATCGATGAATTTGTCCAGCGGGGATTAATCGCTGAAGAAGCAATAGAAGAATTTACGCAAGCCTACAAGGATGCGGATGAATTTTGCTGCTTATTCGTGATGGATGGAGCCTTTACCAGCTTTGTCTTTATTCCTTATCCTATAGATTAAATTTACTTGATATAAAGACTGTTTAGTATCTATTAATCAATTTTTTATATCAAATTATTTCGAGTGGTTTAGTAAAAAATAACACGTACCAAAACAACCGATTTAGCAAGGAATTAGCACCTGTTTTTCTCCCCATGTCCAATCCTATCCTCATCCAACTAGCCGATGCAAAGGTTCATTTTCGAGGGACAACTCTTGGGGAGAAACTTAATTTTACTTGGAAGAAAGGGGAACAATGGGCGGTATATGGGGATTCTGGGAAGTCCTTAACCGGGATATTGGAAACCCTACTTGGGAAGACTTTGCTGTCCCAAGGAAGCCTTGAAACTCCTTTTGCAAAAGACTACACCGAGCAACAAAGTCAAGCAGGCCAAGTCCATAGTTTCCGAGACTTGATCGCACTAGTTTCCCAAGATTACCCCATCCGAAATAAGGCAGGTCTGCAGAACTTCTACTACCAACAACGCTTCAATAGTGCCGATGTCAATGACACCATCTCTGTTGGCAGCTACCTCCAATCCATCTCAGCCACTCGCAAAGGCCCCTGGACACTTGAAAAAGTTGCTAAACTCCTGCGATTACATCACCTTCTGGATGCATCACTATTGATGCTTTCCAATGGAGAAACACGCCGGCTCTCTCTAGCAGCAGGTCTTTTGCGGCAGCCCCTGCTCTATTTGATGGATCAGCCCCTCACTGGATTGGATCAGGAAAGCCGGGCGGCCTTTGGGGATTTTCTTGGAGCTTGCATCCAAGCCAACATCCATGTTCTGCTAACAACGACCTCCTCGGAGATACCCGATCAGATCACGCATATCGCCTATTTGAAGGATTCAGAAGGCCTACAAACCTGGGACCGAAAGGAGTATGATCCACAAACTAGGCCTACCCATATCAATTCATGGGACCTATCCCCAATCCTCCCTAGCTTATCCAACTACCCTGTCTATTCAGGGCCCGTGGTGACCTTGGAGGAAGTTTCGATTCGGTATGGGCAGACCCTTATCCTTGATCGGCTCCGCTGGAACATTCAGTCCGGTGAGCGCTGGCGGTTGAGGGGAAAAAATGGAAGCGGTAAATCAACCTTGATCAGCCTGCTCATCGGAGAAAATCCTCAGGCCTATTCCCAGGATTTCTCCCTATTTGGAAAGAAAAGGGGTTCGGGAGAAAGTATTTGGGAACTCAAGAAACCCATTGGATTTGTAGCACCCGAGCTCAGCCGCTACTTTCCTCGAAACCAGAGCCTGAGAAAGGTGATCCTTTCTGGGCTTTTCGATACCCTTGGGCTATTCAAATCAGTTACTACCGAACAAGAAGCCTTGGCTCGTAATTGGATGGAAGTATTCCAACTTCAGGACTTGGCGGAGAAGTACTTTTTTGAACTGTCCCTGGCACAACAGCGCTGGGCCCTGCTGGCACGTGCACTGATCAAAAAACCGCTACTCTTGATCCTAGATGAAGCTTCTCAGGGCTTGGACGAACAGCAGCGAGAATTGTTTAAAAACACGCTTCAGGACCTTCTCGTACGTATTCCTGCTGCTGTTATCTATGTCAGCCATTACGAGGAAGATGTACCGCCTTGTATCAACTTGGAATTGGCCTTAGACTAAATCTTTGGAGGAGCAGCACCACCAAACTGGGAATCGCCACCAACTGTGGAAAAAGTAGCGGGATCCCAGCAATTTTTCTTATTTTCCTTCTCAATGCAATCGTTATGGCAAGCAGAAGAACTTTTCTCCATCACCTTGGGCTGGGATTAAGCCTTCCTGGATTGGCAGCATTTGCCCTTCCCAATACTAGCAGAGCTCCTTTTCCAAACCCAAACCAGGAGGATGAAGCCTACTGGAAAGCCATTCGCCAGCAGTTTCCGCTTCAGAGCAACCGCACCTACCTCAACAACGGCACCTTTGGTCCTGCACCCTTTTCGGTGCTCGAAGCACTTCAAAAAAGCAGTTTGGATATCAATACCAGTGGAGAGTATGGCAACTCAGATGTAGAACGAGTACAGTTGGCTCAATTTTTTGGCATCAAAACCAATGAATTCTCCATCACCCACAACACTACCGAGGGCATCAATATAATGGCTTGGGGAATCCCGCTACGCGCAGGTGATGAAGTCATCCTCACAACCCATGAACATGCAGGTAACGCCCTTCCTTGGCTCAATCGGGCCAAATACGATGGAATTGTGCTCCGGACTTTTGAGCCGAAGGGAACGCAGGCTGAAAACTTGAACGAGATTCAAAAATTAATCAATACCAAAACCAAGGTGATCGCCATCCCACATGTGACCTGCACGACGGGATTGGTATTTCCCATTCAAGAGATTTGTAGGCTAGCTAAATCACGAGGGATACTCACAGCCATCGATGGGGCGCATGGAGCAGGTACCTTTAACTTGGATCTAACTGCAATGGGCTGTGATTTTTATGCAGGATGCTTCCACAAATGGATGCTGGGACCAAGCGGAACCGCCTTTCTTTACGTACGCGAAGAATCCTTGGAAAAACTACGTCCTATCATGATTGGTGGACATTCGGATACGGGTTGGGACATGACATCCACTCCCCCTACCCTGGCGGGTTATGTACCTTCAGCTCGACGCTTTGATTACGGAACACAGAGCAAAGCCCTGGCGGTAGGCATGGTAGCCGCCACGGAGTTTCATGCACAGATTGGCAAAGAGCGTATTGAATCTCGACTGCAAACCCTCAATCAGTACCTGCTAGATGGGCTTTTAGAACATAATAGTAAGCTAGATATCCTCACACCGCTAGAAAAGGAATCCCGTATCTCCCTCCTCAGCTTCCGTCCAAAAAATATTAGCTATCAGGTTTGTGGAAATGAACTAGGAAAAGCTGGATTTCGGATTCGCCAGGTTCCAGAAGGAAAGGTGAATGCAGTTCGCGTTTCCACCCACGTTTACAACACCAAAGAAGAAGTTGACGCGTTTCTAGCCGCCTTAACTCAAATTCTTACTTGAGTTTCTTTTTCTTCCTTGTAGCTGCCCGTTCGACGGCTTCCTTCGCCCGAAACTGAGCGATATCACGGATAAGTTGCTCTGGCAAATCCGCACCGTATGAAAATTGGATGGCTCCTTTGGAAGTCACGTATCCAGCTAATTCTTCTTTAAAATTAATTACCCCTGAAGAGGTAGGGTAATACCCCAAATGGCTTTTGGCGGCGGCATAGTACACCAATACTTCTGAGGTCTTGAAAGCGGGCATGTGGTAGCTGATTACTTCTTCTGCCTCGGGCAAGGCTTGGCGAAGGATTTCGTGCATTTGCTGTAACTTGGCTTGAATTTCAGGCGTAAACCAGGAAAAGTATTCTTGGATTGAATTAGGTTTGGGATTCATAAACTATGCGGTTCTATAGTTGAAAGCGGATTGAACTTATGGAAAAAAATGAACTTACGCTCAATGAAGCGCAAAAATTAGTAGACAACTGGATTCAGACGGTGGGCGTACGCTACTTCAATGAACTGACCAACATGTCCCTATTGATGGAGGAAGTGGGGGAATTGGCTAGAATCATGGCCCGCACCTATGGGGAGCAATCCTTCAAAGAATCGGACAAAGGACGTGCCCTCGACGACGAAATGGCCGATGTCCTTTGGGTGCTGATCTGCCTGGCCAACCAAACTGGCGTGAACTTAACAGAAGCCTTGCAAAAGAATCTGGAAAAGAAAAATAGCCGCGACTCGACACGCCACCAGGAAAACGAAAAGTTGCGGTAGGCAACCAATCATTTCCTATGCAGCAGTCCTAAAAAAGCCTGCATTTCCCTATTCGAGAGCATTGTTTTCAAGAATACGCATCAAAGCCGTATTCAAGTAAAGCTTTTCTTTTCCTACTTTTTTAGCGGTCAAAAATCCAGCTTTTTCCAAGGCACTGAGATAACTGCCTGCTGTTTTTAGCGTTCCCAGACCCGCAGCGGTCAAAGATTGCCGTTTGGTGTAGGGTAAACGAAAAATAAGCTCAACCAACTCCTTGGAGTACACTTTTGGCAGGCACAAGCGAACCTGTTCGTTCGTCTTCTTTAACAGATCCATCACCTGATCAATCCTGTTCAAGCCATGGTTAGCAGTTTGCTCGACCATGTCCAATATGTAAAGAATAAACCCCTCCCAATCACTTTTCTCCGTTACGGCACGAAGGTGTCGGTAATAGTCATTTTTGTGCTGGATGATATACTCACTAAGGTAAATCGCTGGCAACTCCAAGAGCCCAGTTTGCTTTAAAAATAGAAAAAGCAGGATTCGCCCCGTACGTCCATTCCCATCCGCAAATGGGTGAATGGCCTCAAACTGGTAGTGCATCAGGGCCATCTTGATCAAAGGATCGAGGCTTGATTCCTCGTTTACAAACTTTTCCCAAGCAGTCAACTTTTCTCGTATCACTTTCTCACCACTCGGAGGAGTATAGATAACTTCCCCATAAGAATTGGATAAGGTCGTGCCTGCTCCATGTCGAATCCCAGCTGTATTTCCTTTAATCGCCTGCACCAATTCAATGCACAAGTTGGTCGTCAAGAAGGGCCGAGATTTCATCCGTTCCATTCCCAACCAAAGAGCCTCTTTGTAGCGAAGTACTTCTTTAGTTTCAGGGTTTTCAAACGCAGTATCCGAGACCAACGCTTGATACAGATCATCGTGGGTGGTTAGAATGTTTTCAATGGCCGAACTCGCCTTTGCTTCCTGCAAATGAATCGTATCAATAAACAAGGTAGGGTTCGGCAATTTCCGAATGGCTCCGTTCAATTTAGCCAGTCCCCTACTGGCTGAAATGACTTTCAGTAAAATTGCTTTGGTCTCCAAATCCACCTTGGGAGGAAGCGAAGGAAGGGTATTGTAGGGAATCAAACGATTAAAATGGATCATGACAGGAGTAAAAAAGTACACGCGTAAACTTTACGAGGGTAAAATTATGATTTTTTTACTCTCGTAAATCATTACGAGAGTAAATTTTATCATTTTTTACCCTCGTATTAAAAACGAGGGTAAAATTTACCCTCATTCTTTATTTAAAATTTACCATCACCCTGGAGGAAAAGCTGGAGAAGAAAAATGGCTTAGACGCGACTCGTTACCAGGAAAACGAAAAGTTAAGGTATCCGAATTAAGACCTTAGTATTCAATTACTTGTAAAGCCCCATTGCCAGCTAACCCTACCACTTGCTCATAGTGATTGAGGCTTAAGCAGAAGGCAATATCTGCCTCGATGCCGTGATTTTGAAGTCGCTTGGCGTGGGATGCCTGAGATAGGTAATTTGCCAAATTATTTCCCTCCTGGGCAAATAACGATCCCATCGCAAGTGCCCCGTCCTCTTGATTGGCATGGCTTCCACTAAGTGCTTGCACCAAAGCTCCCGCATACAGCGAGTCTTCCAGATTGAATCTCCCCTTCCAACCTGCACAGTGAACCAAGACATCCAAATTTTGCGATTGGATATAGCTTGACGTAGCTTGAAGGTTTGGGAAAGCCCCAATCAAGATCTGAGCTGCACCCTTGGATTTTTCAATAGCCAAGGTTCCATTGGTGGTGGTCATCGCGAGCTTCTTTCCTGCATAGCTCCCTTCCAAAAAGGCCACAGGAGAATTGCCCAGTTCAAAACCAGGGGCTGTCAAGCCATTGCGCTCCCCTGCGATCAGGTAGCCTTGCGCCTGCATGGCCCGACACGATTCTAGATCTGCAAAAGGAAGAATCTCCGTGACGCCATGAGCCAAAGCAGCCACCATGGTCGAGGTAGCTCTAAAAATATCCACAACAACCACTAGCTTACCCTTCACCTCATGGAGATGAATCAGCTCTGGACTGAAGCAAACTTCAATGGAATTCATTAGCCTTTATACAAGGGAAGTTTTTCCACTTGCGCCTTCAGGTTTTTGTTTCGAATCTGAATGTAGATTTCAGTTCCCACCTTGCTGTAGGCGGTTTGTACATAGCCCATCCCAATGCCCAGTCCCATGCTTGGGGATTGGGTACCAGAAGATACCTCTCCGATAACCTCTCCGGAGGCATCGACAATAGGATAATGCCCTCTTGGAATACCGCGCTCCTGCATGATAAAGCCAACCAACTTGCGAGAAACACCAGCTTCTTTTTGTTGCTTCAAGGCTTCAGAATTGGTGAATTCTTTGGTGAATTTGGTGATCCAACCCAAACCTGCCTCTATGGGCGAGGTCGTATCCGTGATGTCATTGCCATACAAGCAATAGCCCATCTCGAGTCTCAACGTATCCCGAGCACCCAATCCAATGGGCTTGATATCGTAAGCTGCTCCAGCCTTAAATATCGACTCCCATACACGCGCTGCATCTGCATTTTTCACATAGATTTCAAATCCTCCGGCACCCGTATAACCTGTTCCTGAGATGATCACATCCTTCACTCCAGCAAACTCCCCAACCGTGAAATGGTAAAATTGAATTGCGGACAAGTCTACAGGCGTAATGGATTGCATGGCAGCAGCAGCCTTAGGCCCCTGAACTGCAAAGAGGCAGTACTCATCAGAAGCATTGGTCAGCGTAGCACCCATGGTATTGTGACTTGATATCCAAGCCCAGTCCTTATCAATATTTGACGCATTGACCACCAAGAGGTATTTTTCGTCTGCCATCTTATACACGATCAAATCGTCTACAATACCGCCGGTAGCATTTGGCAAACAGGAGTATTGCGCTTGCCCGATCACCAAAGTGGAGGCATCGTTGGAAGTTACTTTTTGAATCAATGCCAAGGCTTGTGGGCCCTCCACAAAAAATTCACCCATATGTGACACATCAAATACGCCCACTCCTTGTCTAACGCAGAGGTGCTCTTCCATATCTGAACTGTAGCGTACGGGCATCATGTAGCCGGCAAATGGCACCATTTTGCCGCCAAGCGCTGCATGTAGGTCATTTAAAGGAATAGTTTTGATGGGTGCATCCATTGGGTTGTCGTTTTTAAAGTCGGTAACAAAGGTAACCAATGCCAAAAAAAATGGTTTAGACCTAAGGATTTATTTTAACCCAATATCATAAAAAAAGCAACTG
>JACCEE011263064.1_pt1 | contig 27374 bp, 24 predicted proteins | sample 7449931 | NCBI WGS metagenome assembly JACCEE01 (sample SAMN15323457, study PRJNA562643) | freshwater metagenome | isolation source: river surface water | place: USA:Blue River Watershed | collected 2017-08-19 | reverse complement strand
TGATAACTTGAGTCATCTTCTCAGCACCACTTACATCGCCTTCCCAATGGTCGAAAGCGAAACCAGGATTAGCAACAGCTTCCAAAGTTACAGGAGCATCTTTTGGGAACTGGCCAGCTGGAGGATTAACAGTACCAGCGTTAGCAGGTTCGATTGTGATGTTCAAAGCAACGTTTGCACCAGCTTGTGCAGCAGGATCGGTAGGTGCAGCTTCATCAGCTTTCTTTGTGCAGGCCATACCAAGAGCGAGAAGAGAAGAGAGAGCGATAACTTTCAAAAATTTCATACTATTCCTCCAATTGAAGTTTTGACGTTATTGAATCTTATGAATTCAAACTGTCTATTATCTAGTTAATTAGTCTTACAAATCATAAACTTTGCAACGCAAGAGCGCAACAAAGTCCCTTAACTTTTTTATGAAACGATGGAATCATAGCGGCAGTTTAAGGAAATGCAACCATGAAACAGAAGAACTTTTTTACCCTGCTCCTTTCGGCTTTTCTATTTTCCCTCTCAACACCTATTTGCAAAAAAATACTTGACACAAACAGTCCGATATTAATCGCTGCCCTTTTTTACTTTGGTGCGGCGCTTGGATTACTTCCTTTATTTTGGAAAAACCTTATTTCAGAACTTAAAGGAATAAAAAAAGAGAAGCACGACTTTTGGCGTCTTCCCTTAAGTATTCTCACAGGGGGATTACTCGCCCCACTCAGTTTTCTTTTTGGAATTAAATACGCCAACGCCTCAACCGCAGCGCTTTTCCTCAACTTTCAAATGATATTTACCGCCCTCTTCGCCTTCTTTCTTTTCAGAGAGCATCTGAGCAAACGATTTCTTTTGACGACCCTTATCGTCTTCGTGGCCGGACTAATCCTCTTCATTCCTCAGACAGTAGAAATGCAAAAAGGACTCATTTTTGTTTTGATCGCCTGCCTTCTTTGGAGCTTTGATAATAATTTAGTGGCCACCATTAGATCGATTAGCCCTGAAAGCAACACGATGATGAAAGGACTTGTAGGCGGGGGAGTCAATTTTGCTTTGTATCAAGGGACGAAATCTACAGACGAAAACCTCGGTCTTCCCATTCTAGCCGTTGCCCTTATTGTAGGGGCCATCTCTTATGGCCACAGTATTGTTCTTTATATAAGAGGAGCAAGAATCATGGGAGCAGCCCGTTCTCAAATGATCTTTGGACTCCATCCTTTTTTAGCTGTTATTCTTTCATGGCTTTTTTTGAGTGAAACAATCAGTTTGTATTTCATCCTTAGTTTCATTCTTATGATGACCGGTGCCTTTATTCTCTATACTGAATCTCACGACCATGAGCATTTTCATCCTGCCGAAGAACATGCACATGAACACAGCCATGATGATCATCATCATTTCCACGCTCATGAAAACTTAAAGAAAAACGAACGTCATACTCACAAACACAGTCATCAAGAATTAAAGCATTCCCATCCCCATTACCCAGATATCCATCACCGCCATGAACACAAATAAACTTAGCTTCCCAACACAACTTGGTCACTTCACTCTTTATTGGGACGAAAAAGGTCTCAGAGGAACAAGTTTTTCTTTAGATAAAAGAAAAGATAGCGAAGCTCCAGCTTGGGTTCAAAAAATAAAAAAACGCATAGAAAATTACTACGAAGGAAAGGCTGACGATTTTCGAGACATAAAGCTGATCTTAGAAAAGAAAACAGAATTTCAAAAAAAGGTCTACGAGGTTGTCAGAAAGATTCCCAGAGGAAAAGTATTAACCTACAAAGAGGTTGCCTTAAAAGCTGGGTCTCCTTTAGCTTATAGGGCCATAGGTCAAATCATGGCCAAAAATCCCTTTCCCCTCATTGTGCCCTGCCACCGCGTCGTAGGTAGTGGAAAACTCGGAGGCTTTTCAGCTCCTGGAGGGCCCAAAACCAAATGCGCCATGCTAAAGATTGAAAACTTCGTGTTTGAGTCCAACAAATCTTCAAACTAACGCACTTTTTCATGCAAGATTTCTTCTCTAAAAACCACTAAGAGCTTGTTACCTCTCTTAAAAAGCTATGTCATAATGCTCAAAAGTTTGGAGTCTCTATGAGTCAAATTAAAAATCTAAAAGAAGAAGCCCTCGCCTATCACACCCAAGGTCGTCCGGGAAAAGTGGAAGTCATTTCTTCTAAGCCTTGTCTTACGGCCAAGGATCTCTCCCTTGCTTACACTCCGGGAGTCGCTGAACCTTGTTTAGAAATTAAAAACAACCCTCAGGATGTTTACAAATATACCGCTAAAGGAAATTTAGTGGCCGTCATTTCCAACGGAACAGCCGTTTTGGGCTTGGGAAATATAGGCCCTCAAGCTGGCAAGCCGGTCATGGAGGGTAAAGGCGTACTCTTCAAAAAATTTGCAGACATTGATGTTTTTGATATCGAAGTTGATGATCAAACAGTTGAAGGAATGATTAAAGTCGTCAAGGCCATCTCCCCTACTTTTGGGGGAATTAATCTTGAAGATATTAAATCTCCCGAGTGTTTTGACATAGAAGAGCGCCTCATCAATGAATTAGATATTCCTGTGTTTCATGACGATCAACACGGGACTGCCATTATTTGCAGTGCTGGACTCATTAACGCTCTCGAAATTACCGGAAGAAAAATCACCGAAACAAAAATTGTCTTTAATGGTGCTGGGGCAGCAGCCTCAGCTTGTGCCAAACTCATGATGGACCTTGGCGTTCCTCAAGAAAATCTCCTCATGTGCGACCTCGAGGGAGTGCTCTATAAGGGTCGCACTCAAGACATGAACAAGTATAAAGACTTTTTCGCTCGCGAGACTAAGCTTCGCACTCTCGAAGAAGCTCTCAAAGGTGCTGACGTTTTCGTTGGCTGCTCAGCAGCGGGTGCCCTTAAGAAAGAATGGGTCGTCAACATGGCGCCGAAACCTATTATCTTTGCCATGGCCAACCCCGTTCCAGAAATCTATCCCCATGAGGTCTATGAAGTCAGAAAGGATGCCATTGTGGCCACCGGGCGCTCTGACTTCCCGAATCAAGTCAATAATGTCTTAGGTTTCCCTTTTATTTTCCGCGGCACTTTGGATGTTCATTCAAAAAAAATTAATAAGGAAATGAAGCTAGCTGCAGCCCATGCTCTTGCCGCCTTGGCCAAGGAAAAGGTGACAGACCAAGTTCGCGGAGCCTACAATAATGAAGATTTTAGCTTTGGCCCCAACTATATTATTCCAAAACCTTTTGATACTCGCATTCTCACTTGGGTTGCTCCAGCAGTCGCAAAAGCAGCAATGGAAACAGGTGTGGCCAGAAAACCAATTCAAGATTTTGAAGCTTATAAAAAAGAATTAGAAAAAAGAGTTTTAAAAAAATAGAGGAAAGTATGGAAAAGGTCATTCTTCAAACAGACAAAGCCCCTAAAGCTGTAGGCACCTACTCTCAGGGAGTTAATTTTGGTAATGTTTATTATTTCTCTGGGATGCTCGGTCTTGATCCTCAAAGTGGAAATCTTGCTAGCGGCTTTGATGCTCAGCTCGCTCAAATTCTTAAAAATATCGACGGCCTTCTTGAATCTCAAGGTCTCAAAAGAACCAACATTTTAAAAAGTACGATCTTCATGATTGATCTTGCTGACTTTCCTAAAGTGAACAAAGCTTATGAAGAGTATTTTACAGCTCCCTATCCAGCAAGAAGCTGCGTACAGGTCTCGGCCCTTCCTCGCGGCGCTGTGATCGAAATCGAAGTGATCGCAGGTTAATATGCCCATTTTCAGGCGCAAATACGTTTTTGAAACCAAGCACACGAGACTCATTCGTTTGGGTCTCAATGCTTTTTTTGGTTTCACTGCACTTTTTATCGCTTGGAATCTTCTTTGCGCCATTCTCCTTCTCTCAGCGAGCCAAGAAAAGAAGGAAGCCCACACCGCTTTTTATAATAAGCCACCGGATCTCATCGTTGTCTTTACTGGAGATGCCGGGCGTATCCCCTATGCCCTTCAGGTCGCAGCGGAATACAAACAACCCAATATTTTTATCACTGGGGTTTATCAAAAAAGCACTGTTGATTCCATTCTCACACGCTTTGAAGAAGCCAAGCTTGTCGATACCGACCTCGTTGACATCGATTACGAAGCCCGTAACACAATAGAAAATGTGATTTTTACTTTGCGCTACCTGCGAGAAAACCCAGGATTTGAAAAAATTCTTATTATCTCAAATGATTACCATATCATGAGAAGCAAACTCATCATGAATCAACTCAAAAATGATCGTGATCCTTATGAGTTTCACTTTGTCGGTATTGATACCGATTACACCAAATTGAGAAATTTAAAAATCCTTTATGTAGAATTCTTTAAACTTCTCAAATCTCTGGCCGTTGTAACCCTCTGGGATAGCGACATCCGCTTACAAGAAGAAAAAGAAATTAGATCCGATCTACAGTGATCACTTCTTCCAAAGCTTCAATAGCTGAAACAACACGCAAAAGTTCGTTATAATCTTTCACTTCAATTTCAAAAACAAAACTGCCTTTGCGGTCCGGCATAGACTTGCCAAGGGCACTGCGAATATTAATGCCTTGGTTGTTAATTGTTTTCGATATAAGAGAAAGAACTCCAGGTTTATCGTGAGTCATAATCTTTACGTTCACAGGGTGACGATAGCGACACTCAGCGTTCCAGAAGACATCAATCTTACGACCCTGCTCACCATCATCCATACGAGTGCAGGCCGTAGTATGAACGGTAATCCCACGCCCTCGAGTCACATACCCTACGATAGGATCCCCTGGGATAGGGTTACAACAACGGGCTACGCGCACAACAAGATCATTCATGCCTTCAACGATAATGGCGTTATCTTTTCCACCTTTGCGACGAATGTTGTCAGACAGTTTTTTTGAATAATGATCAATATCGCCGATTTTTTCTTCAATAGATTCAGCGCTGTGAGCCTGATTCAAAGCAGGAACTAAAGTCACAATATCTCTTGGATGAATCTTACCAATACCGACTTGAATGAAAAGTTCGTCTTCATTTCCAAGACGAAGAACATTGGCAATGCCGTCGATGACTCCATCTTTAGATAGAGTTTTGATGGAAGTGCCAAACACACGGAAGGCTTTTTCCAAAACCTCTTTTCCAACTTCTTTATGGTTTTCTCTTTCAATTTTAAGCAGCCATTGTTTGATTTTTGTCTTCGCACGGCTGGTGGTCACAATGCTCAACCAATCTTTAGAAGGTGTTTGAGTCTTGCTGGTCATGACCTCGACAGTATCACCAGATTTAAGTTTATAACGAAGGGGAACCATTTTACCGTTGACCTTAGCGCCGACGCAATGGTGTCCCACTTCAGTATGAACTGCAAAAGCAAAATCTAATGGAGTTGCTCCATAGTGAAGCTCATGAACGTCCCCACGAGGAGTAAAAACAAAAATCCCTCCCACATCTAGGTCATTTTTTACAACGTCCATAAACTCGGAGGAGTTTTCTACGTTTTGGTTAAAATCAAGAAGGTCTTGAACCCAGTTAAGTTTATTTCCTGTTTGAGTAGTGACACCCTCTTTATATTTCCAGTGTGCCGCCACCCCGGTTTCCGCCACTTCATCCATCTCAAAAGTTCTGATCTGAATTTCAATTCGGGAAGCTTTAGGGCCAATCACCGTAGTATGCAGAGATTGGTAGTTGTTCACTTTAGGAATAGCAATATAGTCTTTAAAACGTCCAGGAACTGGAGTAAAAGCTGAGTGGATAATCCCTAAGGCTTTGTAACACTCAGTAATGGAATTGGTAATCAAACGGAAAGCCAAGATGTCTTGGATCTGCTCGAAGTCCACCCCACGGGCCATCATCTTTTTGTAGATAGAATAGAAATGCTTTGGACGCCCCTTCACTTCAGCATGAACTGTATACTCCAAAAGCTTTTCCTGAATGAGAGAAACGACTTCGCGAATGTACTGTTCACGCTCCGATTTCTTCATCGCCACTTTTTCAGCAAGACGATAGTAAATATCGGGCTTTAAAAAACGAAGACAAAGATCTTCGAGTTCTGCCTTAACAGAGTTAATACCCAAACGGCTGGCCAGAGGGACATAGATATCTAAGGTTTCTTGAGCAATATTTTTTTGTTTTTCATCAGAGACATACTGAAGAGTACGCATGTTGTGCATACGATCGGCAAGCTTTACAATGATCACGCGAAGGTCTTTGGCCATCGCCACGACCATCTTTCTAAAGTTTTCCGCTTGGGATTCTTGCTTGGTTTTAAATTGAATTTTAGAAATTTTAGTGAGGCCAATGACGATCTGAGCAACCTCTGGAGAAAATTCTTTTTCCACTTGCTCCGCAGTCACGCCACAATCTTCAATCGTGTCATGTAAAAGACCAGCAATGATACTCGCCATATCCATGCGAAGCTTGATGAGGGTCGCAGCGACGTTCAAAGGGTGGATGATATAATCTTCACCGGAACTACGCTTTTGACCACGATGCGATTCTTCGGCAAAGCTATAAGCTTTCTTAAGCATGGCAAAGTTGGCGTCTGGATAATAAGCTTCAATGCGCCTGACCAGCTCATCGCAACTTAAACTCCGTTCATGGGAAAAACTCAACTGTTGAAGCAAGCAAAGCTCCTAGGCAGAAAGGATTGAACCAAAAATTTTCTTAAGTTCTTGATGGGCGCGTTCTAACTCATCGTTCATCACCCAAAAGTCGTAATCATTTTTACGAAGAAGTTCTTTACGGGCATTTTCCACTCGCAAACGAATCACTTCGTCACTATCCGTCCCGCGGTTACGAAGACGCTTTTCAAGTTCTTCAATGGAAGGAGGAGCGATGAAAATTACTTTGGCCAAATCGCCAAAATATTTTTTCATAGCATCAGCCCCCTGGACGTCGAGATCAAAAAGAATTTTTGCCCCTTTATTCAAACGCTCGGAAACGAATTGTTTAGAAGTTCCATAACAATTCCCATGAACATGAGCCCATTCAAGAAAATCATCAGCTGCAACTTTTTTATCAAATTCTTCGCGAGTGATGAAATGATAGCTCACACCATTAGTTTCACCTTCGCGCATTTTTCGGGTGGTACATGAAACAGATTCTTCGAGTTGAGGAAAATCAACTTTTAATTTTTTAATAAGAGTTGACTTGCCAGCACCTGAGGGAGCAACAATCACAATGAGTTTACCCTGATTCACATGATTTCCTTTTATTCTAAATTGAGAGACTGCTCTCTGATTTTTTCCAAATGAACTTTCATTTGTACGACAGATTCTGAAATTTCATCAAGCATTGTTTTTGAACCAATGGTGTTGGTTTCACGATTGAGTTCTTGAAGAAGGAAATCTAATTCCTTTCCAATTTCATTTTTGGTACTGAGAAGTTTATCAAACTTTGTGAGGTGGCTGCGGATACGGTCGATCTCTTCATGGATATCAACCTTTTCCATGTAATAAACCACTTCTTGCATAAAGCGTGGTTCATCAACTTTAAGATCAGCTCCATGCTCAGCAAAGGCCTTTTTAAGCTTTTCCTGAATACCAGAACGGTGACGCTCAACCAAACCACAAACGGCTTTATAATGTTCTTCAAAATTCTTTTTATGTTCTTTAATAATGACAACGAGTTTCTGGCCTTCAGTCAGACGAGATTCTTCTAAATGATCAAGGGCCTTACCAAAAGCTTCAAGAACAAGCTTCTTCATTTCTTCTTCACGGTTGTCATCTTGATCAGCATAAAATTCATTACGCAGGAAATCGCAAGGACGAACATCAATAGAAACACCACGGTCGCCTAAGATATTTTTGATACGCTCTACAAAAGCGAGTATTTTTTTATCATCGAGCTCATCAAAGGAAGTCTTCCCTTCCACTTTACGGTATTGAGCAAAGACATCAAAACTGCCACGCTTAAAACGCTCAGAGAGTTTCCCACGAAGCTCAATCTCCAATGAGGAGAGAAGTGAGGGAAGTTTAAAACGCATATCTTTAAAACGGTTGTTCACACTCTTAAGCTCGACCAGCAGAGTGTAATCACTATTTTGCGCCTCGCCCTTTCCAAAACCAGTCATTGATTGAATTTTCATTTTTATCCTTCAACAGCGCCATTTTCGACAACAACAATAGTGTCATTGCCCATAGCACGAAATTTCTCAAAACGTTTTTGCAAAAGCTCATCTGCATTAAGTTTTTGCAATTCAGCCAATTCTTTCTCTATAGCTTTCTTCACAAGCTCTGCAGCTTTTTTCTGATCTTTATGAGCTCCCCCAACAGGTTCGCCTACGATAGAATCAATCACTTTAAGCTCCAAAGCCTTCTCAGGTCCCAACTGCAAATTATTAGCAGCGGTTTCGGCATTCTTTGGATCAGACCAAAGGATGGAGGCACAAGACTCAGGAGAGATGACAGAATAAACAGAATACTCCATCATCAAAACTTTATCAGCGCAAGCCACGCCTAAAGCTCCACCAGAGCCGCCTTCACCGATCACCACGGCGATAAAAGGAACCTTGATTTCAAACATATCCTGAAGATTTTCTGCAATGGCCGCAGACTGGCCACGCTCTTCAGCGCCAATACCAGGATAAGCCCCTGGAGTGTCAACGAAACTAATGACTGGCACGCTAAAACGAGCCGCCATTTGCATCACACGCATGGCCTTGCGATAACCTTCTGGGCTAGGCATGCCAAAGTTGTGAGTGATTTTTTCTTTGGTCTTGCGACCCTTTTCAATACCAATCACACAGACTCGCTGTTTTCCCAAATAACCAAAACCAGCAATAATGGCCGCATCATCAGCAAAACGACGATCACCGGCGACTTCATGAAAATCAGAAATGATGTTATTGATATAATCAATTGTATGAGGGCGACTAGGGTGACGAGAAAGTTGCACTCTCTCCCAGTGACTTAGACCGCTATAAATCTCTTTGGTCAGCATAGAAACTTTTTTCTGCAAAGCTTTGATCTCTTCAGTCAGATCTATCTCACGCCCTTGACTCGCAACTTGCAATTCTTTGATTTGATTTTCTAAAGCCTTCACAGGCTTTTCAAAATCAAGGACGAATTCATTACTTTGTGTTTCGGACATCATTCCTCCAATTCAAAAGGATAGCCTAGCCTATGGCTATGGCATAGTCTAAGTAGACTTTAACTAGAGGAATGTAATACGTTCGTAAAGATAACACAATGATTAACTCTGGGCGTCTTGTCATTGATTTTATTCTAGAGTCCAACCTTCGACGCGCCCAGCTTCAAAATAGAGCTGCTTCATGCGACCGCCTTCATAGTAAACCCAACGCTCATTTTGGTTGCGAGGATCACCGGCAATATCAACGCGCATAGGTTTCCCCCATAAGCGTTTCACCTCTTCTTTATTCATTCCAATGGAAACATCACCTGCCAGACTGGCCGGAGCTCTCAAAGAACTAGAGGATTTCATCGAACTCGAATCACTGAAAAAGCTATTCTGATTATCTTGATCCACCTGAATGGGTTGCTTCGTTCTTATATACTCACTTCTCTCAGAGGGTGGAAGAGAAAGATAATATATGCGTTCTGAGGTTGAAGCGAGATACTGACTGTCTTTCACATAGCGCGACCTCTCCGCATCACTTAAGTACTCTTCGCGCTCTTCTAATTGGCGCTTAATGACTTCACGATTCATGTACCGATCACGTTGCTTTTCATTCATTGGCGTGCGAAGTTTAATTTCTTCTCTACTTCTATGGGAAACCCCTGAATCTCCCCCCACCACAGGAAAATCTCTGCCAGCGACCCAAAAGCCATCTGACTCGCGATCCATTTCATCGACGAAACTACGTGGGCTGCCCAATTCGGCACAGGAGCTCATTAAAAATAATAGGGATAAAAAGATAAATTTGCTCTTCATACGATCCTCGTAAATGCTCACGCTTCTTCATGAAGCGCCTTATTCTTTTTCGGCATAACGAGGGTGTGGTCTTGAGTGCTTTAGAGACTTCCTAATTTTGAGGAAAAAACTTCCTATCCGAGTGAAATACTAAAGTATTTAAATCTTTGTTTTTACGCTCTCAATCTTATCTTCAATACTCTGATCTCGGTCTGTGCGAGTTCCCAAACGCAAGGTCGAAGAAATACGTGGAGAGCCCATTTGATGAAGGCGCTCGTGACAAAGTCGAATGGCCTCCATCACATCATCCCATTCCCCTTCGAGGTTTGTTCCGTAACCATGAAGGAGAACTTTAAGCTTTTTATCCTTGAATATACGATGGCACTCAGCAATATAGGGCGAGAGAGAACTTCCTGTATCAAGAGGAATAATGCAAAAATCAGCAATGAGTTTCATAAATATTAACTCCGTTTAGTTGCCAGTCTTACTCTTTTTTTTTACCTTGATGGCAAGATAATATCCAAATAAATCTTAAAACCTTTATCTATAGTCAATATCAAGGGGGGCCAGTGGGCATCCTACTATTTACACTTATCTTTTTATTAGTTTCGGCTTTGGGAACTTTTTTTATTTCGCAAAAAACTTTTCCCAAACTTTTAAATTTTATCACAGGAAGATTGCTCCCTGTGATTTTGACTTTTTCGCTTTACCCTATTTTAAAAACACTTTTAAGTGGCGAAGAATTTTTCTGGCAATATCCTTGGGCTCTTTTCCAAAACTCTTTAAGTTTGCACCTTGATGCCCTCTCCGCTTTTTTTCTTCTCCCCATTGTTCTCCTTTCAATTCTTGCCTGTCTGTTCGGAAAGTCATATTTAGCGAAGCATGCTCACGGCCTTCATTTAGGCAGAATCTGGTCAACGACCTTCCTTCTCATTTTCAGCATGATCTCAGTGGTACTCGCCAACAACTCCATCTTCTTTCTTGTTGTTTGGGAGCTTATGTCCCTTAGTTCATTTTTCCTAGTGATCTACCAAGCTCACGAAGAAAGCTCACGAAAAGCAGGTTGGCTCTATCTGAGCCTCACCCAAATTGGCACTGTTTTCATCATTGCAAACTTTTTCCTTTTAGCCAAAGAAACTGGCTCTTTTGATTTTACTCAAATGGCCCTTGCCGCCAAGAGCTCTCAATTAAGCACTCTGGCTTTCTTTCTTGCTCTTATTGGTTTTGGCACAAAAGCCGGCATGATGCCTCTTCATATTTGGCTTCCTGAAGCCCATCCCAAAGCCCCTAGTCATATTTCTGCTCTCATGAGCGGAGTGATGATCAAAACCGGAATCTATGGCATCCTCCGCACCTTGACTCTCGTAGGTCCTGTCCAAAATTCTTGGGCAATCACCTTGATGGTGATAGGAGCTTTAACAGGAATTATCAGTGTCATCTTTGCCATCACTCAAAAAGATATTAAACGTCTTCTTGCTTATTGCAGCGTTAAAAATATCGGCATTATCCTGATCGGCATGAGCCTAGGTCTTTGGGGATTAAACCTCAATAACCCTCTCCTCACTCTAATGGGATTTTCTGCTGCTCTCCTTCATATTCTCAACCACGCTCTCTTTAAAGGACTCCTCTTCCTTTCGGCTGGTTCAGTCATTGCCAGCACCCACACCCAAGACATGGAAGAGATGGGAGGACTTGGAAAGTTTATGCCTGTCACCGGTGCAAACTTTCTTTTCGGCTCTATCGCTATTTGTGGTCTCCCTCCCTTTAATGGTTTCATCAGTGAATTTTTTATCTACTTAGGAAGTTTCCAGGCCTTAAGTCCTGCGAAGTCTTGGAATAACCTTCCTTTTATTTTAACCATCCTCTCGCTCGCTCTCATTGGAGGATTGGCCGTTATTTGTTTTAGCAAAGCTTATGGAATTATCTTTTTAGGAGCTCCAAGAAAAAAACTCGAAGTCACACCTCATGAAAATAACTGGGAAATGACTCTTCCCCAAAGTTTTTTAAGTCTCCTCTGTCTTCTCATCGGACTTTTTCCTTTCTATGCCTTCGCCCTTCTTAAAGCTCCTCTTCAAGTTCTTTGCAAAAACCGCATTGAACTTCCTTCATTTGAATCGATGAACACAACGTTGAATCTCATGGGACTTGCCACTCTCATCTTTTTGGCTTTTCTCGTGGCCCTGTATTTCATAAGACGTCATATCATTCAAAAAAGCCCCTATGAACAAACAGAAACTTGGGGTTGTGGTTACACTCAACCGACAGCACGCATCCAGTATACGGGAAGCTCTTTTGTTCAAATGCTCAGCGACCACTTTGATTTTATTTTAAAGGGAAAAAGAAAACTTCCTCAAATCAATGATCTCTTTCCCGGAAAAACAGAATTTCAATCCGAGTTTGACGACAGCGTGAGTGATCAGGTTTATAAACCCGTTTATCACGGACTGGAAAAAATCCTCAGGAGACTTACTGGTCTTCAGCACGGAGTCTTGAACGTCTACGTTCTTTATATTGTTCTCACCCTTGTTCTTCTTCTTGCTTTTCAATTGGATTAAAAATGAAACAGAATATCATTTTGAACATTGCTGAAATCCTCATCCCTCTTCTATTCGCACCTATGCTCTTGGGGATTATCAATCGCGTGAAGGCCTTTTTTGGAGGGCGCAAAGGTGTGCCTACCCTGCAACTTTACTGGGACCTCATCAAGCTCGTTCAAAAAGGCTTTGTCTACAGTCGCACGACCGGCTGGATTTTTCGTGTTGGGCCTCTTTTAGGTTTAGCTTCAGTTCTCACCATTCTTCTTTTTGTTCCAGCCTTTACAACAAACAGCTTCCTTTCTTTTTCTGGAGATATTCTCCTCATCATTTATCTTTTGGGAGTCATACGTTTTTTTCTTATTCTCTCCGCCTTAGATACAGGTTCTAGCTTTGAAGGGATGGGCTCAGCACGCGAAGCCTTCTTTTCAGCTCTAGCTGAACCAGCCCTTTTTCTCTGTCTCATCACTTGGGTGATGATCAGCAAGAGCTATTCTTTAGAAGGCATCCTTATCAATCTCAATCAAACAATCTGGGGAGAACATACCGTCACTTTAGGATTAAGCTGTATCGCCTTTTTTATCATCATCCTTTTAGAAGCCTGTCGCATCCCCTTTGACGATCCGAATACTCACTTAGAGCTTACCATGATTCATGAAGTGATGATTTTAGATCACGCCAGTCTGGATTTTGCTTTTCTGCTTTACACCGGTGCCTTAAAGCTTTGGATACTCTCTTCTATTCTAGTTCATGCTCTTCTTCCTCTTAATCTTTTTAATCTCCCCTCACAGTTGGCCCTTTCTGTCGGCGGCGTTTTTAGTGTTGCTATCATTATTGGCCTTGTGGAATCGGGTATGGCCCGCTTGAGAATGAATAAAGTACATCACCTATTAGTGGGAGCAGCGATTCTTTCAGCTCTCGGTCTTATTTTGATCTTGGGGTAATTATGAATCAGATTATGAATATATCTCTTGTTCTCATTATTTTAAGCAGCTTTTATCTTCTAGGCTCAAGACACTATAAAGCTTTGATCAAGGCTTTCACCCTACAAGCAATTCTTATCAGTCTAATGCCTCTGATCACCAATACAAAAAATTTCAGTCATGAAGCCTTTTACCTTTCTTTAATTTTAATTACGGCGAAAGGGATCATCTTTCCCTGGATACTTTTTAGAACAATAAAGAAAGGGAAAATCGTTGCTGAGATGAACCTTCTCATTAGCCCAGCCAAATCTATTTTTCTAGGTCTGATAGCTCTGATTTTTTCTTTTTGGTTTTCTACTCGCTTCCCTATTAAGCCTCCTTTTACCAGTTTCACTGTTGCCGTTGCCTTTTTTACTTTGCTATCTGGACTTTTTTGTATCATGGGCCGCAAAAGCGCTTTGAGTCAGGTGTTGGGATACCTCATTTTCGAAAATGGAATTTTTCTTTTAGCTCTCCTTCTCGCTCGTGGCATTCCTCTCATGATTGAGTTGGGAGTTCTCTTCGATGTTTTTGCTGGCCTCATTATTATGACAGTAGCTATCGGACATATCAGTCGTGAGTTTGAACATTTAGATGTTCATTCCCTCAACCAACTGAAAGGTTAATTTATGGATCAGTCACTTCTTCTTCTTTCAACAATGGCCCTTCCTTTATTAGCAGGTGCTTTTTTCGCCTTTAATCCTCTTGAAACCAAGTGGGTTTTACGCCTCAATAGCGTTGTACAGTTCCTCATTCTTTCTGCTATCGGCTATTTCTTTCTTGAAGTTTTCGACAAAAACTCGTTGAGTTATTTTGAGAACTGGCTGCGCCTCGACTCCCTATCTTCCCTCTATCTTTTGATCACTGGACTCTGTTCATTTTTAACGGCCCTCTACTCACAAATCTACTTTAACAAAGAAGCCCTGAGTTCATCGGTTATAAGAAACTTTCTTTCACTTTGGAACCTGACCATTGCGATGGGCATTCTTGTTCTTGTTTCTAATAACATTGCTTTAATGTGGGTTGCTCTCGAAGCCACCACTGTTTTCTCGGCTTTTCTCATTTGTGCACAGAAAAGTAAAAAAAGCTTGGAAGCAATGTGGAAATATCTGGTTCTCTGCACGATTGGTGTGGCCTTCGCTTTTATTGGAACTCTTCTCATCCGAGTTTCCGCTCAAAATCTTCAAGTTCCCCTTCACGATATCCTCCTCTGGACTACGCTCAATGAGTACGCCCCTATTTTACAAACTAGTTTTGTTAAGGCTGGTTTTATTTTTCTCTTAGTAGGCTATGGAACCAAAGCCGGTATCGCTCCAATGCACACTTGGATGCCCGATGCCTACTCTCACGCACCAGCCCCTTTAGGAGCATTAAGCTCTGGTATACTGATCAATCTTGCTGTTTATACCTTATCGCGATTCATCCCTATTGCTGAAAAAGCGACTCTTTTTTCTGGCTGGGCTCACCATCTCCTTCTTATCATGGGCTGTGTGACTCTTATTATTGCGACGGCATTTATTTTTTTTCAGCAGAACATCAAAAGACTTTTAGCTTATTCTAGTATCGAACACATTGGCATTATTACTCTTGCCTTGGGACTTCCCGGCGCTGGAGTTTTTGCCGCTTTCTACCACAGCTTCAACCATGCTCTGGCAAAAAGTTTTGCCTTCTTTTGTGCAGGACGCTTGCGCCAAATCTATGGCACAACTGATATCCATAGTTTTGCTTCTGCCATGAAAGTCTCTCGCACTTGGGGCACTGGTTTTCTTATCGCACTACTGACTCTTATTGGTGCTGCTCCCTTTGCTATTTTCATGAGCAAGCTTCAAGTCCTAAAATCCCTCATTGAACTTAACGAATGGCTACCTCTTGTCGTTTTAGCAGCAGCAAGTTCGCTTATTTTTGTCAGTATTCTTCGTTATATTTTAAATATCTGTTGGAAGGTCGATAAAGCAGAAACACCACATGAGCCTTCAAGTCATCATGAGCGAGGTCTTGTTTTATTCATCATCGTGGTTTTAATTCTTCTCTGCTTGTGGTTGCCAACTGAATTAAGAGAGACTCTAGAAAAAGCCAGTATCATTGTGACCGGAGTTCAAAAATGAACTATACAAAAAAAATAAGTGATATTCCTCTCGTTTCCCCCAGTACCTTTCGCTCACATGTGACATCAGAAACTCAAGAAGGCAAACGCCTTATTGCTTTGTGGGCCACACCAGATGCAAATGACAAAGAAACTGGTCTCAAGCTTTTTGCAGCACTCGGAAATGATGAAGAAGGTCATATTGAAATTCTTTCAACTCATCCCCCTAAAGAATATCTCGCTTTAACAGAAGACTGTCCTCAAGCCCACCTTTTTGAAAGAGAGCTTTGGGAAAATTATAACATCACTCCCAACCAACATCCTTGGCTTAAGCCCGTACGCTTTCCTCAAAAAGCCACTCACAGACCCTGCAAAGTAGGGGAAATTGATTTCTACCGCGTCGAAGGTGAAGAGGTCCACGAAGTGGGAGTCGGTCCTGTTCATGCTGGGATTATTGAGCCTGGACACTTTCGTTTCCAATGTCGTGGAGAACTTGTTGAACATTTGGAAATCTCTTTAGGATACCAACATCGTGGAATTGAAAATCAAATGAAGGATGGCCCTCATAAACGCACCCTGTATCACATGGAAAATGTTGCTGGAGATACAACCATCGGTCATACTTGGGCTTATTGTAAAAATGTTGAAGCTTTAGCAGGAATCACCCTCGACAAGCGCTCGACCCTTCTTCGCGCTATCATGCTCGAACTTGAACGTTTGGCCAATCATGTAGGAGATTTAGGAGCTTTAGCTGGAGATATTGGTTTTCTCCCAACTTCAAACTACTGTGGGCGAATCAGAGGAGACTTTCTCAACCTGAGCTTATTGATTTGCGGTAGCCGCTTTGGAAGATCAATGCTTATTCCAGGAGGGGTTCGCTTAGACCTTCCACTTGAAAAAAAACATGAATTTCTCACTCGCCTTAAGGCAGCCTACCGGGACACCAAAGGGGCAGTTGATCTTTTATGGCAAAGCCCCTCTGTGATGGACCGTTTCGAAGGAACAGGTTCCCTCACACCAACTCAGGCTATTGATATCGGACTCGTCGGTCCTGCCTCTCGTGCTTGTGGGCTTAAGCGAGATGTGAGAAAAAACTATCCTCACCATGGTCTCTATGAAAATTTGACGATGGCCCAAGCTCAGTCTGGCGACGTACTAGGCCGTGCCCAAGTTCGCTTTGAGGAATGCACAGCCTCTGTTGAGTTTATAAAATGGGCCGTGACAGAACTAGAAAAATTTCCATTTATAAAACCACAGGTTCTCCCTCCGCTAGCTCCACAAACTCTGAGCCTTTCTCTGACAGAAGGCTGGAGAGGAGAAGTTTGTCATATTGCTCAAACAAATGAACAAGGAAAGTTTCACCACTACAAAATTATTGACCCCTCTTTTCATAACTGGTTTGGCTTAAGCCTCGCCTTGCGTGGACAAGAAATTTCGGACTTCCCTCTTTGCAACAAAAGTTTCAATCTCTCTTATTGCGGATACGATCTTTAGAGGTAACTATGCTTAAGATATTTTTAGAAAGACTCAAACAAAAATACAGAACCTCGGCCTATCCCAAGAAAGCGGTCGTTCTTCCTACAACTTATAGAGGAAGACCTTATCTAAACTCAGAGCTTTGTAATGAAGAATGTTGCGAGTGTCAAAAGGTTTGCCCCACTGACGCTCTCGTCAAAGACAAATCTGGAAAAATGGCCTTCGATCTTTCTCGTTGCTTATTTTGCCTCGAATGCCAAAGCGCCTGCGGAAAAAAAGCCATCCAATTCACCCAGGATTTTCGTCTGGCCACTAGAAACAAACACGACTTGGTTTTAAGTCAAAATGAGTTGGTACTCGCTGATGAGTTTGAGAAAAAAATACTAAAACTCTTTGGTCGCTCACTCAAACTTCGTCAAGTAAGTGCTGCTGGTTGTAATGCCTGCGAAGCTGATACAAATGTTTTAGGAACTCTCTTTTTTGATCTCGGTCGTTTTGGAATACAATTTGTAGCTTCTCCCAGACATGCCGATGGACTTTTAGTGACTGGTCCTGTGAGCGAAAACATGCGCGAAGCCCTTCTTAAAACTTATGAGGCTTTGCCTCAACCCAAAATTGTCATTGCAGTAGGGGCCTGCGCCCTTTCTGGAGGAATCTTTAGGCTTCATGACGAAACTCATAAAGGTGTAGATGGACTTATCCCAGTTGACCTTTATATACCTGGTTGCCCTCCTCATCCGATGACAATACTCGACGGTCTTTTGCGGGTACTTGGCAAAGTGAAGTAAACTGCTCACAAATCATTATAAAAAGAAGCTTTTGCCTACTTAGCCCCCTCTTGCCCCTAGGGTAAAATAGCGGGCATGAAACTCATTTTTAAAATCATGGCCTACCTGCTCGTAGTGATGCTCGTCACTTTTGCAGGTTTCTATTTTTATTTAAAAACGGAGTTTGTAAACCAAGCATACGAAATCGAGAAAAAAGACCTTCATGATACAATCAATTCCCTCTCACGCATGGTTGATTATTCTCTAGAAGGTTATTACAGAGATTCTCCCCACCTTGCACTCCTTCTTGCAGATGCTAAAAATAAAGACAAGGCCATTAGTGATTTTCTTACTAATAGCGACTTGGAAATTGCATTTTACCTGCCTCACAATCTAGGGAAGGGCAAAGTATTTATTAGAGGTGAACAAAATATTGTCAGCATCCATGAGGTCAATTTTAATGAACTTTTTGCGGCGAACACCGTTGTCGACGAAGAGCTTATAAAAGGTCCTTTTGTTTTTAAAGAGAGTGAATATATTGTCGGCAGCACTGAATTTGCCCAAGGAAGAATCTACGTTGGGGCTTCCATACAAAAGAACTATACAAGTTATTTCATTGGCAACCAGTACAAGATGACTTGGGATAATATCCCCCGCATACTCGATCAAGACTGGCCTCGAGATTGGATCGTAACGGAAAAGAAAACAGCTTCAACCATTATTGGTCGAACATTTTTTAATGACATCAGTGGAAAAAAAAGTGTTGTTCTCATGGTAGAAATGAAGCGTGCTCATCTCACACATGTTTACCGTTTCTTAGAAAAATTCACTATTTCTTTCATCGTCTTGGCGACCTTAGCGATTATTTTAATTTTCATTCTCATTCACCACATCATTTTAAAACGAATTCTTAATGTCAAAACACAACTTCAAGAAATAAAAGACCACGCAGACTTTAACAAACGTCTAGATGTTCAAGGTCATGATGAACTTTCACTCACTACAGCGATGGTGAATATGACACTCGATCGCTTAAATGAAAGTTATCAGTTTGCAGAGCGTTTGAGTCATCTCTCTACAAGTGCTGTTTTTACTGTCGATAAAAATAAAATCATCACTTCTTGGAATAAGCGAGCCGAAGAAATTACAGGCTACTTAGCCAAAGACATCATCGGTAAACCTTGTTCTTATTTCTCTCTGATTCCTTGTCGAGATCGCTGCGGACTTTATGATCCCAGTATCCCTAAGCCCTGTTATGGGAAAGAGTGTGTGATTGTCACAAAAGATGGACGCAAAATTCAAATTCTTAAAAATGCTGATTTTCTTCGTAATCCTCAAGGTGAGATTATCGGTGGAATAGAGAACTTTGAGGACATCACTCTCAAAGTAAAAGCGCAAAAAGAAAGAGAACTATTGCAACAACAAGTTTTCCAAACAAGCAAACTAGCTTCTCTTGGAACGCTAGGAGCTGGCATTGCTCATGAACTCAATAATCCTCTCGCTATAGTGATGGGATTTACCGACCTTCTTAAAGGAAAACTCGAAGAGATCAAGCAACAAGAGCTTATCGATATTGTCTCAAAGATTGAACAAAATGCCGACAGAATGAGAAAAATTGTTTCTCACATAAAAGAGTTCAGTCGGGATGTCTCTAAGGATGAAAAAACTTCTGAAAACATCAATGAAATTGCAAACTCCATACTCTTTTTTATTGGTCGTCAAATGGCCAATAGAAATATAAAAATGGAACTCAATCTCGCTTCAAATTTACCTTTAATCAAAATTAATAAGGTAAAAATGCAATCTGTCGTTCAAAATCTTGTACTCAATGCTCGTGATGAACTAAGTGATTTAGAGAAATGGCCAAAAAAAGTCATCACGGTGACAACGGCCCTCAGTTCTGACGGGAAGCATATTGTTTTAGAGGTGACAGACACAGGTCGCGGCATCCCTTCAGACATCCTCGATAAGATCTTCGAACCTTTCTTTACAACCAAACCAACAGGCAAAGGCACAGGCTTAGGTCTCTCGCTCGTTTATGGGATTATTCAAGAACATCACGGAACAATTCATGTAAAAAACAACACTTTTGGCGGAGCTTGTTTTACCGTGACTTTACCTATTGAAGATGTAAATCCATCAAAGACACAGGCTTAAAATTTTCTGCATCAAAAAGTCCCTTATCTGTAATCTTCAAAGTAGGGATCACGGGTAAAGCTAAAAATGCCATTTGAAGAAATGGTTCATTGACACTGACCCCTTGCCATTTATAAGCAGCCCGCAAGTAATCAAGCTCCTGCGCTAAGGTTTCAGCATTTTCCAAACTCATCAGTCCTGCAATAGGAAGGGGAAGAACTTTTTTGACATCCCCTTGATCGACAACGGAAAATCCCCCTCCATGAGTGATGAGAGTGTTCACAGCGACTTCCATATCTTCATCGTTCGTACCGATGACAATTATATTATGACAATCATGAGCGACCGAAGAAGCCATGGCACCGCTTTTAAGTCCAAATCCTTTCACCAGACCAACTGCGATAGGACTTTGTTTTCCATAGCGTTCAACCACAGCAATTTTTAAAATATCGGAAGAAGTGAATTTCTCCCCATCAAATTCAATTTTTCTATGATGAGTAACAATTTGCTCAGGGATAATTTCGATAACGTTATAAGTGCCTTTTTGAAAATCAATTTTAAAGTCAGCAGCATCGACTAGCTCGCGCTTCATCGAATTTCCTCGAGGAGGCTTGGAGCTTTGATATTTTTCATTGCTACGTTCAGAGAGTTTCAACTCAGAAACGCGCTTTCCCTTAATAAAGACTTCATCAATTTTGACTTGCTGTGGGTCACTTAAAAGAAGAATGTCGGCTTGTTTCCCAGGGGCAATCATACCAAGACGCTCTAATCCAAAATGGCGGGCCGCCGAGTAAGAAGCAACCCGATAAGCAAGAACCATAGGAATTTTGTGCTCTTGAATCAGAGCACGCACCAAGTAATTGATATGTCCCTCTTTAAAAATCTCAGCTGGATTTCTGTCATCAGTGCAAAGCATGCAATTAACTGAGGACATTTCGTTAATGAGTGGAGCCAGGGCCTTAAGATTCTTTGCCACTGTTCCTTCACGAATGGTAAGGCTCATCCCTTTTTGTAATTTCTCCAAACCTTCTTCGTAAAGCATGGTCTCATGACAATTTTTCACTCCCGCTGCGAGGTAAGCGTTAAGCTCCTTCCCTCTTAACAGTGGACTATGTCCATCTTTACTCATGCCATCAAAAGCTTCGAGTTTATCTAACACATCGTCAAAACCGAAAATGACGCCTGGGAAATTCATCATTTCTGCAAGGCCAAGCACATGGGGGTGAGAACGGTATTTCACGAGTTCATCAAGTCCAAACTCTCCCCCTTGAGTTTCTTGACCTGGAAGAGCAGGCACACAAGAAGGAGTCTCAACGAAAAGATTCATATCAGTGAGTTCTGCACATCTTAAAAACCATTCAAAACCTGATGCCCCAAGAACATTGGTGACCTCATGAGGGTCACATACTGCACTTGTGGTTCCGCGTGGAAGGACGAGCCGCTCAAATTCAAATGGGTGACTCATAGAAGATTCAATGTGAAGGTGGGAATCAATAAAACCCGGAGCCACATATCTGCCCTGACCTTCAACGACTTCCAAAGAGTCGACATTTTCATATTCAAGACCCACACCTGCGATGGTTTTTCCAACGATGGCGATGTGCGAAGGAATAATCTGACCGGTCACCACATCAATGATTTTGATGTTTTTGATAAGCAAATCAGCCTTTTCATCGCCTCTGGCCACAGCGAGAACTCGTTTTAACTCTTCGCGACTAAGCTTTTGAGTGGCTTTTTCGCCAAAAGATGATGCTGCCATGAATACCCCTAATCCAAATGATTAATCTTACTGATACTAAACTTCAATTTGCTCAAGCCTAACTTCCACTATGAAAATATTAACTCAGTCTCTCATACATTAGCGTAAGTCTTTCTTCCAAATATGTTCTATCGTAGAGTAAAATATCTGCACAAGAATACAAGATAAACCTTACTTCACTTTGAGTCACACAATGAAAAAACAAACATCACTCAAGCGCGTTGAAGCCCCTAAGAAGCTTACCGGTAAAGCCAAGTTCATCGATGACTTGAACTTCCCAGACATGCTTTATGGAGCCACTGTTCGAAGCACTATCCCTCGCGGAAAACTTAAAGGCATCCGTTTCGGTGGTGACATTCCTTGGCATGAATTCACTATCGTCACATCCAAAGACATTCCCGGTGGGAATTTTATTTCCATCATTGAAAAAGATTGGCCTGTGCTTGTTGATGAGAAAATCAATCACCTCTACGAAGCCATTGCTCTGATCGCTCATCCTGATAAGCATCTGGTACAAAAAGCTCTCAAGTATGTCGAACTAGATCTCGAAGAATGGCCAGCAGTTTTCAACATTGATGATTCTTTAAACAAGAAAGAAATTATCCGCGGAGAAGACAACATTCTCAAAAGTTACTTTTTTCAAAAAGGTAATGTGGATGATGTTTGGCATAAGGCTGCCCACATTGTTGAAGGCACATACGAGACAGGCGCTCAAGAACAACTCTACATTGAAAACCACGGAATGATTGCCATGGCCGATCCTCATGCAGGTGTGACTGTTTGGGGTTCAATGCAATGTCCTTATTACATTCACGGCGCCCTTTGCGCAGTCTTTGATTTACCAAAAGAAAAAGTACGCATCATTCAAACAGAAACTGGTGGCGGTTTCGGTGGGAAAGAAGACTATCCTTCTCTCATCGCTGCCCACACGGCCCTTCTTGCTCATAAGGCGAAGAAACCAGTAAAAATCATGTACTCACGTACTGAAGATCTTGCTGTCACCACCAAGCGCCATCCTTCCAAGACCTACCATAGAACAGCTGTGGATAAAGATGGAAAGCTTTTGGCGATGGATATTTATTTCAAGTTAGACGGTGGGGCTTACACGACTGTCACTCCAGTCGTTCTCTCCCGTGGAACTCTGCATAGCTTTGGTCCTTACTTCTGCGAAAACATCAGAGTAAACTCTGTAGCTGTGGCCACCAACTCTCCGCCTCACGGTGCCTTCCGTGGTTTCGGCGCCCCTCAATCCGTTTTTGCAATTGAGCGTCACTTCGACCACGTCGCTTTCATGGTTGGTCTAACGCCTGAAGAATTTAGAAGAAGAAACTTTATTAAGGAAGGTCAGACCACAGCAACCGGACAAGTTTTAAGAGAAAGAGTTGATTTCGATTCTCTCCTGACTTCTATTCTTAAAAAATCTGATTACCATAACAAGCTTAAAAAATTTGAAGAGCATAACAAGAAAGATTCTGTTTACAAAAAAGGAATTGGCTTCGCCACTTTCATGCATGGAGCAGGCTTTACTGGTTCTGGTGAAAAATATCTCGCTTCAATCGTTGGTATTCAAGCGACTGATGATAAAAAGATTCGCATCCTTTCCTCTTCAACAGAAATGGGTCAAGGTAAGACAACTATTTTTACCACTGTTGCCGCCGAAGCCTTGGGCATTTCTCCTGAATCCATTGAAGTACCAATGCCAGACACAGCGATTGTTCCAAACTCTGGCCCAACCGTTGCTTCACGTACCTCAATGGTCGTCGGAAAACTTGTTGAGCAGGCCGCTGAAAGTTTAAAACAACTTCTCATTGCTTCGGGCTACCTTAAGAAGAAATACACTGAAGCTGACTTCTGGAAAGCTGTCCAAGCCTACAAAGAAGTTTTCGGTGAACTTAAGGCTTACACCCAATACCAACAACCTTCTCACATTGTTTGGGACGACAAGACTTACCACGGAGACGCCTATCCAACTTATGCTTGGGCCGTTTACGCTGCTGAAGTCACGGTCAACACCCTCACCTATGAAACACGTTGTGATCACTTCTGGGCCACTCAAGAAATTGGTCGCGTTTTAAACCCTATTTTAGCCGAGGGACAAATCCAAGGTGGCGTGGCTCAAGGTGTAGGCTTTGCGATTTATGAAAAAGTCATTGCCCCTAAAGGCGGCATGATCAACAACCAAATGACCAACTATATTATCCCTACCGCTTCTGACATTCCACAAATCGATGTCTACTTCGAAGAATGGAACAAAGAATACGGCCCAGGTGGAGCGAAAGGTATTGGTGAACTTCCTCTTGATGGTTCTGCTCCTGCAGTCATCAATGCTGTTTGCCACGCTATTGGTAAAAACGTTCCTTTTATCCCTGCTCTTCCTGAAGATCTCATGAACATTGTTGAGGGAGCCTAATTATGAATGAAGCAAAAAAAATCAAAATTACTTGTACCATCAATGGAAAGAAAACAACCTTCCAAACTTTCCCTATGACTCGCCTGATTGACGCCATCAGAGACTCAGGTCTCACTGGCACTAAAGAAGGCTGCGGCGAGGGAGAATGCGGCGCTTGCTCTGTTATCATGGATGGCCGCCTCGTCAACTCTTGCCTTATCCCGGCCATTCAAGCGGAAGGAGCCAAACTCACAACCGTTGAAGGTTTAGGTGAAGAAAAGAAACTCAGCAAACTTCAAAAAGCCTTCCACGATCACAATGGAGCCCAATGCGGTTTCTGTACTCCGGGAATGCTCATGGCCAGCCATCACCTTCTTCAAAAATATCCTAAGCCAAGTGAAGCTCAGGTTCGTGAAGGCCTTGCAGGGAATCTTTGCCGCTGTACTGGTTATATGAAAATTTTTACTGCTGTCAAAAGTCTCTCTAAAGGAGGCAAGAAATGAAAGCCTACATTCCTGCTTACAATGTCATTGCCCCTAAGACTCTTAAAGATGCTTTAAAGCAACTTGATAAAGAAAATATGGTTCCTCTTGCTGGGGGAACAGACTTGATGGTGCTTATGGAAGCTGGAAAACTTCCAGAAAATAAGACCTACGTCTCTCTTCACGCTTTAAAAGAATTGCGTGGAATCAAGGTTGAAAAAGAAGAAATTAAAATTGGTGCCCTCACCACTTTTGGTGAACTTCGTGACAATGAAGTTCTTAAAAAAGAATTTCCTCTTTTCATGGAAGCTGCTCGCCTCTTAGGCTCTATCGCTATTCAAAACCGTGCGACCCTTGGTGGAAATATCGCCAACGCTTCACCAGCGGCTGATTCTCCTCCAGCGCTTCTCGTTTATGACGCAAAATTAGAGCTTGTTTCTCTCGAAGGAACCCGCCTCATCCCACTTAAAGATTTCTTCCTTGATTATAAGAAGCTCTCTTTAGAGGCCGGAGAAATTATTAAGACCATCATTCTTCCTCGCACCAGCAAGGGACTTAAGGGTCACTACCAAAAAGTAGGAACCCGTGATGCTCAATCCATTTCCAAAGTCTGCTTCTGTGGCGCCGTCAAAATGAAAGGCGACGTAATTGAAGATGTACGCTTGGCCTGGGGAGCCGTCGCTCCTATTCCTTTGCGTTCTACACTCACAGAAAATTTCCTTCGTGGCAAAGTTCTCGAAGAAGATATTGTGAATGAAGCCCTCGATATGCTCAATAAGGAAATCTCTCCTATTGATGATATCCGCTCCAACAAAACTTATAGAAGAAAGGTTGCCTGCAAAGTTCTTCGTCATTATTTGGAGAACCTCTAATGGATTGGCTGAGCAAAGCAAATGAACTTAAGAAAAAAAACATAAGCTTTGCGATTGCCTCCATCGTGAATGCCAAAGGATCTAGCCCCAGAAAACCTGGCGCCAAGATGATCGTCCTTCCGACAGGAGAAATCTGGGGAACCGTGGGCGGCGGTAATGGCGAAAAACGCGCCATTCAAGACGCCCTAGAATGCATTAAGAAACAAGAAAATGGAAAATTCACCTACGCCCTTGATGCCAAAGCAGGTCAAGTTTGCGGAGGAGAAGTGGAAGTCTATATCGAAGTCATAGGCTCCAAAGAAAAACTTTTCATTTTAGGTGCTGGCCATGTCGCTCAGGCCATTGCCCAAGTCATGATCGATACTCCTTTTGAAATTCATCTTCTTGACCCACGCGAAGAGTGGAGCAAGCATCCTGAACTTCCAAGTTCTGTCATTTCTCATGTCGTCCCTTGGGAAAAACTTGATGGGGAAGTGGAAGATGACTCCTACGCCGTCATCATGACCCCTGATCATAAATACGATTACGAATTAGTCGAAAAACTCGCTTCAAGAAAACTTAAATTCTTAGGCGTGATTGGAAGTAACACCAAGTGGGCCACTTTTAGAAAGCGTCTGGCCGATGGGGGCTTAAACCAAGAGCAAATTTCAGCGATCCACTGTCCTATTGGCGTTGCCAAAGCCGGATCAGCTCCACGCGAGGTGGCCATCTCTTTAGCTGCTCAACTTCTTATTCTTCACTATCAAGATCAGAGCGAATGAGACTAGCTTCTCTTCCTCTTATTATTCTCGCCGCTGGAAAGTCCTCACGTATGGGCTTTCCTAAAGGGCTCATGCCTTATCGCGGAAAAAAACTTCTGCAATATCAAATCGAACATTTCTTTTCCCTTGGCGGAAAGAAAGTTGTCGTCGTATTGGGCGAGCACCGCAAGCGCTACTTAAAAGAAATCCCCGCTCTTTCAAATTGTCAGCTTGTCTTCAATGACAAAGTCGACTTAGGACCTTTCTACTCTCTGCAATTGGCACTGAATCTTTTGGAAAATGATAAGGGAGCTTTTCTTATTCCAATGGATACACCTGGAGCCAATCCCTCTGTTTGGAAAAACCTGTCAAAAAGTCACCAAGGAAAAGAATGGGTGACGATTCCCACTTTTGAAGAAAGAGGCGGTCACCCAATTATTTTGAATCAATCTTTTTTTAAGACTCTCTTAAGCGTCGATCCTCAGAGTGAAGAAGCCCGCCTCGATGTACAAATTAAGAAACTGACTCAAGAAAAAATTCGCCGTTTTTCTGTGAAAGACTCTAGAATTAGACTGAATATTAACAGTCTTTAATTTTTAATGTTTTCTTCGTGCCAAAGCCCAAACACTTAAGCCTGGAATTTTCAAGCCCACTCTTGCGGCCAACAAAGAACAAGCATTATCAAGTGATAGCAAAAGTTCAATAAAACGTGTGAGACAATACCCACCACGCCACTCACCTAAATCTTTCGTCAAAGAAGACTGGCTTTCTTTAACTTTCCTCTCATGAAATTTGGTCAGCAAACGAGGGATAAGAAGACTATGAAACAGTCCTCCAGAAAGAACAATTTCAAGTCCAGCCTCGTCGAGTAATTTTTCGAATTGCTTAAAACTGTAGCGCCTAAAATGCCCAAGCTTTTGGTCGTGAAGCGAATAAAGTTTTTGCCAAGCGGGAACAGAAAGAAGAAAGAGACTAGTTCCCTTGCTATTTTTTTTTACAACATTTTCTAAAAATTCTGTTTCATGCTCAACGTGCTCGAGCACATCCATTAAAAGAATCAGATCAAAACGCTCACTGGATGTGTGCTTAGTGAAGTGAACTAAACCGTAGTGTTTTTCTTCTGTATAATTGAAATCAAAACAGACCAGTTTGGCTTTAGAAAAAAATTCCTTATGAACTTCTTGAGAAAAAAAGCCATCCCCAGAGCCAATATCTAAAATGGAAGAAACTTGCTTCGATCCATAATTTCCTAACACATTCTTAAAAAAACTCAAACGAGAGCTCTCCCAAGGATGACGTCGGACCAAATCT